>Ga0256404_1002741_pt1 | contig 37969 bp, 35 predicted proteins | sample RumenRJG_01DNA_FD_185990 | JGI IMG/M metagenome (GOLD analysis project Ga0256404, IMG submission 185990) | Bovine rumen microbial communities from Lethbridge, Alberta, Canada - RJG_01 | ecosystem: Host-associated > Mammals > Digestive system > Stomach > Rumen | place: Canada: Alberta | collected...
GGGGGTCATTCACATCGTCCCCGCTCCAGGGGCTCGCGCCAGCCGCCGCAGTGTAATAATTCTCATTCACCAAGACCTCATATTCGCCTGTGTTGCCGGAAAGGTCGGGATTCGGAACAACCGCCCACATACTGCCCGACGCCTCTACCGTTCCGCCGTTTACCTTCAGAGCTCCCCGTGCGGAATAAATGCCGATGCCCTCCCCTTCGGCGACGACAGTGCCGCCTGCCACAGTTACATCATTCTGCACATAAATGCCGTAGCTTTCTGCCGAAATGGTGAAGTCGCCGTTCAGCGTCAGGCTGCCGGGCGCAACCTGAATACCCATGTCAATGTTTTTGTCTTCCAGAACAGCGCTACCCTCGACAGTCAGATTGATGCCTTCGGCGGTGATCAGCGCGCCCATCGTGTTTCCAGTCACGCCGGTCACGTTTTCAAGGGTCAGGGTGTTGGTGGCGGGATCGAAGGACGCTTTGGCATTCTCCCCTGTGACACCGGGGATGTCGTCCTTGTTGGCTTCATCCACCTGCGTATCGCCTACCCAGAGGGGATAGAGTTTTGCGAACACCGCCGTCAGGGTCACATCGCCAGTGGGTGTGAAGGTATAGGGAGTGTCGGGGCTGACAAGCGCCGTCCCGTTGTACCAGCCCTTGAAGACATAGCCCTCGTTGGGCGTGGCAGTGACGGTAGCCTCCGTCCCCTCCGCATAATCGCCACCGCCCGTGACCGTGCCGCCTTCTGTCGGATTACATGCAGTGGTGACCGTGTAAGTCTCAATCTGAACCGGCGTGCTGCCGGCGACAAACACCGCCGTCAGGTTCACATCCTGCAGCGCAGTGAAGCGGTAGGGGTTCTCCCTACTGATGATGGTGTTGCTGGCGTTATCAACCCAGCCCAGGAAGGTCAGGTTCTCCGGCTCGGTCGGGCTGGCCGTGAGAGTGACCTCGCTGCCCTCTGGGTATGTACCCACACCGCTCACCTGGATATTGCCGAAAAGGGACAGAGGGGCGAAGCTGGCCTTGACGGTGCAGGAGGCAGATCTCTCCTGAAACACCGCCGTCAGGTACCGACTGTCGGTGACGGTGAAGCTGTAGGGGTTATCGCTGCTGACCTGTACGCCCCAGTCCATCCAGCCAACGAAGCGGTAGCCCTCATTTGGGGTGGCTGTGAAGGTGGCTCTCTCGCCCCCCGCAAAGTCGCCGACGCCACTCACCTGCCCCCCCTCTGCGGGGGAGACGCTGACGTTGACGGCATGGCGGGGCTGTGGCGGAGTGCCATACTCGGACACGATGATTCTGTTGGCCCTTTGAACGCCATTATAAGAAGTGGTGATGATATACTCACCGGCATATAGATTTATATTCAGTGCGGCGACACCATCGTCGTTTGAAACTCTGTTATATAACACGCCGTTAATATTAAACAGCACTGTCTGCCCCACCACCGGCGTTTCGTCTACATCATCCAGCAGGGTTGCCTTGAACTGTTCGGGGCCCATGTATGCTTTTGCGAGGTCGTAGGTCACCACCCTCACCCGCGACCTGACTTCGAATGCATCTGATAGCTGCTGGCCCTCGAAAGACGCGGTAGCGTTATACACACCAGGCGGCAGGTTTATCTTCAGAAGGGCGACGCCTTCATCGTCTGTTTCCCGCTCATACTTTAAATTGTTCACCATGAATGTGACCGTTCTGCCGCTCCCTACCGGCGTTCCGGTTTGATCGTCCAGCAGGCGGATCTTAAGGCCCTCTCCCTGCCTCGAGTATATGGGGCTTGAGTATTCCTTGATCATCCGCACCCGCCATCTGACCTGGACAGGATATGCCTGATTCAGAGGATAGTGTGTCTCGTCTCCCTCGTAAGTCACGGTGATGGTATACTCACCGGGATCTACATCTATATTCAGTTTGACGAAGCCTTCATCGTCTGTCGTTTTGGTATAATCCACGCCATTCAGCTTAAGCGTCACTGCGGCGTTCTTCAGCGGCGTTTCGTCTTGATCGTCCAGCAGGCGGAGCGTAAAGTCTTCACCCCAGTAAACGATGTTTGTGGGATTATCATACACCGCCCTCACCTGCGTTTTCTCTCCCCTGACTTCTGTGGTGAAGGTGGCGGTTGGGCTCCAGTTGCTGTAATCTCCCTCGCCACAAACGGCTCTCACCCGCGCATAGTAAGTAGTTTGGGCGGTGAGCCCGGTGAGCGTGTAGGGATTTTCTGTCACCAAAATAGTTGTTACCTCATCGATGTTGTCGGCATCGGTGGAATATTGGATTTCCCACGCTGTGGCCTCTCCATTTTCCGTCCAACTGAGTTTCACGCTATTTGCAGTGATTTCCGTCGCTGTGAGTTCGGTAGGCTTCGAGCACGTAATCGCCGCCTGCGCGGTGGTCGCTATCGCGAACAGCGCGAGCATGGTCATAAAAATTCTTGTTTTCATCGTTTCGTTGTTTTTAGGTGTTTTTAAACTGCATCAATCCCAAACGCTCCGAAATTCCGGTGCGTAGGCTGGTCCTCCGCCCTCGCCGCCGTAGCCGGGACCGTCGTCGCCAGAGCCATCGTTGATGTTCGTGATACTACCGCCGTCGAGAAGTCGCTCGACGTCAAGGCTGCGAACCCGAATGGTGGGTGATAAATAGATTTTTTTCATGTTGGTTTTCATATTGTGATGTTTTATCCTGAATCTTCGGTTGGTTTTTCGTTGCAAAGATACAAAATTTTTCGTCAAAAATTTAATAAAATTTATACTTTTAACATTATTTAATTATAAAGTCTGTATAATGAAGCGATTTCCGTGGGTTTTTATTCGAAATTTTGTATCTTTGCAGTCGAAAGCATTTAATTTTTACGAAAACATGAGAAATTTACTGTTGATTTTGATGCTGGCCATCAGCACTGCCGTCGGCGCACAGAGCGCGGAACGGCTCTACAACGAGGGAAAGTCGCTGTACGACAAGGAGCGATACACTGAGGCTGTGCCGAAACTGAAAGCGTCGGCTGAAAAGGGTCATAAGAAGGCGCAATACCGGCTCGGACGCTGCTACGACAAGGGCTACGGCGTGAAAGAGGACGACCAAGCGGCTTTCAGATGGTATTTGAAGGCGGCGCAACAGGGTCACGCCAAGGCGCAGTATCAGGTCGGAAAGTGCTACAAAAACGGCGAGGGTGTCGAGAAAGACCGCAACAAGGCGTTTTTGTATTTCACGAAGGCTGCCAAACAGGACAACGGAAAGGCGCAGTTGGCTCTCGGAAAATGCTATCTGAAGGGCAAGGGCGTGGCTGCCGACCGTGCGAAAGCGACGATGTGGTTCAAAAAGGCGGTGAAAGACGAGCAAGACGGCAAGGAAATCCTCCAGGAACTGCGCGAAGAGGCTTCTTTGGGCGATGAGGATGCCAAACTGATTCTCTCGCTCATCAAATAATCGACATCATCGTCATCAAAATAAATCGGAGGAACCAACCGTTTCTCCGATTTATTTTTTTCAATGGTTCAAGAAATCAGAACGAAATCGTAAAGGAACCGCCGAGAATGAACGTGTGGCGGTTTTTCTTGATGCTTTGCGTATCAAAATACTCGTCTTCAAGATCTTCGGGTGTCCATCCGACCGACTTCACAAGAAAGTCCGACGGGTTGTAGGTCATCGTGTAGGTCTTGCGCGAAAAATCGTAATCGAGGAACAACTTCCAAGCGTAGTTCTCTTTGTAGGCATAGGTCAACGACAGACCCGTGCCGAACTTCATCGTGTTGTTGCCGCCGACGGTGAAATAGTCCCATTCTGCGGTATAATTCTCGGGCAGGCACGTCACTTTGATGTCGTAATCCTCGCCGTCGGGAGTTGGAACAAAGTCAAGCCTGCGCATTCCACCCGTGAAAAAGGCATTGAGGTCGATTTCCTGCATGATGCTACGGCCCACGAGCAGTTTCGAGCCAAGGGCGAAGCGCTCTGACAGCGGAATGTTGAAATACATACCGAGGTCGGCTGAAAATTCGGTCAGGTGGTCGCTTTTGATGGAGAAATACGACCCTTCATCGACCAGCGGAGCGCTATAGTCGGGGCTTCCGGGCGTGCCCTGACCATCGACCAAACGCTGAAATTCGGGGTCGGAGTAATCTTCACCATAGAGATTGGACAATAAATCAGCCACGGCGAGCCATTCGATGCCGTCCCAACCCTTGATTGGCGAACTGTTCACGCGCAAACGACCGCCCACACCGACGTATTTGTTGAAGAAATAGGCTCCTTCGACACCCACCGCCGTCGATGCGCCAAATTTCAAGTTGAGTTCCGTGTCATTCATGTCAAGACCGCTGACATCCATCTTACTCATGTCGAAAGTCAGGTCGCGCGAACCACCGCCAAGACCCATCGACACACTGAAAAACGAAGGATGGTCGATGATGCTTCTGTCTGACGAGATGTCGCCGCGCAGCAGTCCTCGTTTCTTGAAAATCACATCGCTCAGCGCGTAGGCCAATTCGCCCGACATGATGCCGATGCCCGCGCCCGACAACACGTCGGAAACCCAGTGGCGGTTGTTCAACACGCGCATCACACCCGTGGCCGTTGCTACGCCGTAGCCCGCCACCGAGAACCACGGCGAGCGCGTCAGACCGTATTCCTTGTGGAGAATCGTGGCACCGACGAAGGCCGTTGCCGTGTGGCCAGAAGGCCATGAATTGGCGGTGGAACCGTCGGGGCGCATTTCCTTCGCCGTGTATTTGATGCCATTGACGAAGCCGGCCATGATGCCATACGACAATCCAGCGCTGGCGAGCAACCGTCCCCAGTCGCTGCGACCTTCCACGCCTGCCACTTTCAAACCGACCGTCATCGCCGGACCGAAAAACTGCGAATAGTCGTCGATGTGGGTCTTGAATTCGGTCAGAAGCACGTGTTTCGTGCCGTCGTTCTGGCGGAACGATTTTTTCTCGCTTTTCGCAATCATTCCAGCCACGAAAAGCGGAATGCCGACGAATGTCAGGTCGTTCATCGCCTTGTATTCCTTCACGTCGGGGTTCGTGCGCATCCATGTCAGTCGATAGGATGGTTCTTGCGCGATGGTCAAACGAGGACTTTGTTCCAGCGATGGCATCTCAACCTTCATCTCGGGAACATCGAGTTTCAGGGGTTCCAACGCGGTGTATTTCCCGTCATTGGCCATACTTTTTGTCGTTCCGCAAAAAAGCAGGGCGACAAGAAACAATATTTTCATCGTCTTCTTAATTTTTTCTATTTACCAATCATCGTCTTCGTTGCCCACAATACCGTTTTTCAAAGCCTCATCGACCTTGTCGAGAATGGCGTTGGAATAAGCGTGGGTCATCACGAGAGCCTTAGCGCAGGTGCGCTTTTTGTTGTCTTTTTCGACGAAGGGATAGTGCTGGGCAATTTCCCAATGTTCGTCGAAGAGATAGGCGTTGGTTTTGTCGTCTTTTTTGCGTTTCGAATCTCCGAAAACCGCCCTATCGTCGCCGAGCGGCGCCATCGTCAGCCATCCGGCACTGATGTCGGACAGCACGTCGTAGTTCTGAACGGTGAATGTGACGCGCACCTTGCCATCCTTGATGTCGAGGCGAATCACTGGCGAAATACTCACCGAATACTTCTTCACCGTGCCTGTGTGGCGGGCAATGTCGATAATCGGGGCGGTGATGATGATGCAACCAGCCTCCTTGTCGTTGAGCGTAATCGACTGGTGGTCTTGAAACGTGGCCGTAGCCCAATAGTTCAGTGCCACATAGAGTTGTTGCTTCGTCTTTCCGGGTGCCTCTATGACCTGCTGATAGGTGAGCGATTCGTTTTTGTCGAGCGTCAGCCCTGTCGAGAGGTTTTTAGCGGCGTCGATCCACTTGTCGCCATAGCGTTCCATGGCGTATTTCTCCAAGTCGGCGGCCTTCATCACTTGTGCCTGAGCGCCTGTCACAGCCATGATGGCGACTGCAACCATTATCAATACCTTCTTCATCGTCTTCAGTTTTTAAAATTGATAAAAAATTCCGATTGTCCCGTAGATGGGATAAAGTGTCTGTTCTACAGTCTTGAAATCGCGGTTGAAAATGCCCGTCAGACCCCAGTTGAGGTCAGCCGAAAGACCGATGTGCTGATGCACCTGCCAATCGACTCCTGCCGCGATGCCGAATTGCAGGGGGCGCATTTCGTCGCTGAAATCGTAAGTGGCCCACTCCCCTTCTTTCGAACCCATGATGATGCGCGGTCCGGTGGGGTCGCCCTGGCGCAGATAACCGTCGGAGGCGATGCCGCTGAAGTCCTTACTGAGCAATAGCGAAGCGTAGGGACCGGCCTTGAGGGTCACGTTCCTGCCCACGGCGTAGGTGGCCATGATGGGCAGGGTGAGCATCCACTCAGTTACATCTTGTTGGATGTGTCCCGTGAAAAGTCCTTCGATTTTTTGGTCGCCTTTCGTGACTTCCATGCGATAGGCTTTCGTGGTCGCCTCGATTTCCATCGCCTTGTTTTCAAAACGCAGGCCTGCGCTCACGCCCCATTTCTCATTCAAAGGCAGTGCGACGTCGGCTCCGGCCATCACCGAGGGTGTCAGTCGGAAAGCATCGACGCTGCGAATCGTCGCGGGAAAGCCGATGGGGGCCGTTCCGCCGATGCTGTAGCCGAGTCGAGCCTTCACTTGCAGATTTTCCCATGAAAAACCTCCTTGCGCCTTAATCGTTGCGCAAAAAACGGTGCAAAATACGAAAAATATGATGTTTTTCTTCATAACGACCTCCTATTATTGGGTGATTTCTTCAAATGATACAACAACTTCATCAACATACAACGTGCTGCCGATGGCTCCTTCGAAGGAAGCGCCGTCTTTGCTCGACGAGAACACCAGCGTCATGTTGTAGCCCTGCGAAGCGAGCACTACTGGGTCGGCATCGCCACCCTCGAAAAACATTTCAAAGGGCGTCCACTCGTCGGTGGGAGGCAGCGACGCCACCTCGGCCTTTCTGACGATGTATTCGCTGCTCAGCACGTTGTCGCCATAGAGGAAGATGGGGTTGCCGTCATTGTCTTTGTTGCGATAGAAAACGGCGTAGATACTGGCCTCATCAACGCGTCCTGGGACAGGTTCCATGTCCTTATTCGTAAAAGTGTCGCCCGGGCGATATTTGTAGTAACCCGTCACGCGAATAGGCACCCTGTCGATGGGTAATCCGAATTGCGTGGCCTTCAGCGCATCCAACAGCACGTTGTCGAGGATGAACTGGCCGATGAAGAGGTTTCCAGCGGCAATGGGCTTGCCAAACATTTGTCCTAACTTTCCGGCATCCTGCGTGTTCATGCACACGCCTCGTCCGACGTAACCCTCTTCGGTGGAATACGTGGGTTGGTCTTCTGGCATCGAATTCTGTTTGCTCAATATGGCTCCCGGATTGCCTGTTGCCCAGACGTTCTGCCGATTGCCTGCTTGGTCAAAAATGTAGAAATTGTGGTAGAAGTTATTGAACATTCCTTCGATGGTTTCCACTTCTTCGAAGCCATAGCGATAGGTGGGTTTGACTGCCTCCCTGAAGACGACGGTGTACTGGCGTTGCCACGACCCATCTTGTGAGGTTACAGTGTAGGTCACAGGGCCGTCTTTGAAATGCTGCTCCGAACCGCTGGCTGGCACGACAGTTGCACCGGGTGTCACGGCCAATTGAATGGGCAGTTTTTCAGGCAGCGAAATCATCGATTTCACGGTGAAAACGATTTCTGTGACGGTCGAAGCGATGTTCTCATGCTTCATCTGCGTCACGTCGTAGAAGTAGTTTTCGTACTCCTTGCCCTCGACCCATGCGCTCACAATGTCGCATTCTTGGTTGGCTTCTTCGTCCTTGATGCAGGAAGTCAGCAACGCGAGGGCGGCCATAGTCAAAAATAGGTATTTTTTCATATTTTTTTATTTGAATATACAACGGCAAAAGTACAAAAATCGGTTGAACCAACCAAATTTTTGCACTTTTTTTTCAACAGACAGGTCGATTTTCTGCGACTCGTCAGTTTTGTAGATTATTTCACGAGGATGACGAGATACTTGCTCGTGGACCAGAAGAGTTGCGGGTTGGTGATGCGCAGAATGTACTGTTTGTTGGCATCTTGCTGCAACGTGTAACTGCTCGACGGGTGCATCGTCAGCAGGCGGGCCGACTTCGAATAGAGTTTGATTTCCTTATCGACGCGGATGTCGATTTTCGTGAAATAGCTGTTGTTGAAGTTCGACTGAAGCACGCGGTCGCCGCTGTCGAGAATGTGCTGCTCCTTGAGTTCCTTCTTCGTGCCGAAAACGAACCATGCCGTGTTCAACTGCTTGTCTTGCGCGTTGATGGTGTTGGTCTTTTCCTTGCTCTCGGCGGTGAGGTCCTCGACGTTCGAGTTGAGGTTGTTGATGGTTTCGTCGAGTTCGGCGATGTGGATGTCTTTCGAATCGAGTTCCGAACGCAGTTGCACGAGTTGCTTGTCCTTGTCCTCGAGTTGTTTCACCATGCTTTCAAGGGCTTCTTTCAGTCCATCGGCCTTGACGCTGCTCTCACGCAGTTGCTGACGCAGTTTCTCGATGAGTTCGCGGTTGCTCTTCATCGTGTTCGAGATGATTTGGATGTTCTCGCGAATCTGTTGTGCCTTGTCGGTGCGCTCGCCGTCTTTGGCGATACTCACGCGGTTTTCGGCAAGGGCAATCTCGCGGAAACCTTCCTGAATCTGGTTCAGCGTGGTCATCATGTCGTTGATTTCATTGTCCTTTTGGTCAATGATGCTTTGCAACGAGTCGCGGGTCGTGGTGTCTTCGACAGGTGTGCGACGTTCATTCTTACAACTTGTGGCGAGCACTGCCAGCGCTGCAGCCACGAATAAAAATTTCTTCATTTTTCCTTATGTTTTTTGGTTTTTTCTTTGATTTCTTTTGATTTTTCCTTCGATTTTTCTTTCGAGATTCCAGCCACGACGACGACGATTTCACCTTTCGGCGCGGTTTGTGTGAAGTGGTTGATGAGTTCCTCCAATGTTCCGCGGACGCTTTCCTCGTGGATTTTCGAGATTTCGCGGCACACGCTGGCTTGGCGGTCGGCGCCCATCACGTCGGCCAACTGTTGGAGCAGTTTCACGAGGCGATAGGGCGATTCATAGAAGACCATCGTGCGCGGCTCGTCGCGCAGCGATTCGAGATGGCTCTGGCGACCTTTTTTCTGCGGCAGGAAGCCCTCGAAACAGAAGCGGTCGCAGGGCAGTCCCGACGATACCAACGCCGGCACGAATGCCGTGGCTCCGGGGAGCGTCTGCACCTCGACTCCAGCGGCTACGGCCTCGCGAACGAGGTAAAACCCTGGGTCGCTGATGCCCGGTGTGCCAGCATCGCTGATGAGCGCCACGTTTTCGCCCGATTTCAGCCGCTCGACAATGGCTGCCGAAGTGCCGTGCTCGTTGAATTTGTGGTGCGACATTAGTCGGTTCTGAATGTCGAAATGCTTCAGCAGAATGCCCGACGTGCGGGTATCCTCCGCCAGCACCAAATCGACCTCTTTCAGCAGCCGAATGGCGCGCAGGCTCATGTCTTCCATGTTGCCCACTGGGGTTGGCACGATGTATAACATTCTGCTTTTCGCTTTGAATTTGGGCGCAAATATAATCATTTAATCGACACCGACAAAAAAACTAACGATTTCTTTGCAATTTTTAGCGGATGGGGCTGATTTTTTTGATTATCTATCCCCATTTTTAGGTATTTTTCGCTTTTCATTCACCTGAAAAGGTCACTAAAAATTGTTTTTCGGAAAAAACTTTGTAATTTTGCAGCGAAATGAAACTATCGGAACTAAAAACGGGCGAAAAGGCCGTCATTGTGAAGGTGACTGGGCACGGAGGCTTCCGCAAGCGCATCATCGAGATGGGGTTTGTGCGGGAGAAGACGGTGGAGGTGCTGCTCAACGCGCCGCTGCAAGACCCCGTGAAATATAAGGTGATGGGCTACGAGGTGTCGCTGCGCCGACAGGAGGCCGAGATGATTGAGGTCATCACCGAGGAGGAATTTTCGCGGCTCGAAGCGACGGGAAACGACCTCGGGAAAGGGGTTTTCGTGGAACGAGCCGAGCACCAGAACGACTATCTGCAACACGAGGCGCTGAAACAACGCCGAACCATCAGCGTGGCACTCGTGGGCAACCCGAACTGTGGCAAAACCTCGCTGTTTAACTACGCCAGCGGCGCCCACGCACGCGTCGGCAACTATTCGGGCGTGACGGTCGATGCTGCCGAGGCTCACGCGTCGTTCTACGGCTACGATTTCGACCTCGTCGATTTGCCCGGAACCTACTCGCTGTCGTGCTATTCGCCCGAAGAACTCTACGTGCGCGAACATCTAACAAAAAAGATGCCCGACGTAGTCATCAACGTCATCGACGCGTCGAACATCGAGCGAAACCTCTATCTGACGACGCAGTTGGTAGATATGGACATCCCGATTGTCGGCGCACTCAATATGTACGACGAGTTCGAGCGGCGCGGCGACCACGTCGATTTGCCGACGCTGAGCACGCTGTTCGGAATGCCACTGATTCCCACATCGTTCAAAAACGGTTCGGGCGTGAAGGAATTGTTCCGCGCCGTCATTCAGGTCTATGAAGGCACATCGCGCGAGGCCCGCCACATCCACATCAACTACGGACACGAAATCGAGGACGGCATCCGACAACTGCAAAGCGTCATCAGGTGCGGAAAATCGGAGTCGAAAGACGAGAAATCGCCCTACGCCGAGTGCATTCCGCCCTCGATGAGCACACGCTACATCGCCATCAAACTGCTCGAAGGCGACAAAAACATCGAAAAATTGGTCGAGAACGCCGCGAAAATGAATGCCGGGGCCGCCTCTTGGCGCAACATTCGCGACATTGCCGCCGCTCGTGTGCTCGAAGAGACGAACACCGATGCCGAAACGGCCATCACCGACGCGAAATACGGTTTTATCAACGGTGCTCTGAAGGAATCGCAGTTCCGCACGGGCACGAAGGAAGACACTTATCGCACCACCCACCTCATCGACCGCGTCTTGTCGAACCGATGGGCTGGTTTTCCCATCTTCTTCGCCCTACTCTTCCTGATGTTCCACATCACTTTCGTGCTCGGACAATATCCGATGGACTGGATTGAAATGGGCGTGGAATGGCTCGGAAATGCCGTCGGAACGACGCTTCCCGACGGTCCCGTGCGCGATATGCTCGTCGATGGCGTCATCGCAGGCGTGGGCTCGGTCATCGTCTTCCTGCCGCAGATTCTGATTCTCTATTTCTTCATCTCGCTGATGGAAGATTCGGGCTATATGTCGCGTGCCGCCTTCATCATGGACAAACTGATGCACCGCATGGGACTACACGGAAAATCGTTCATCCCGCTCATCATGGGCTTCGGCTGCAACGTGCCTGCCGTCATGGCCACGCGCACCATCGAAAGCCGTCGCTCGCGCCTAATTACGATGATGATTCTGCCGTTTATGTCGTGTTCGGCGCGACTACCTATTTATATTATGATTACGGGCACGTTTTTTGCCGCCCAATACCGCTCGCTGGTGATGATTTCGCTCTATGCCATCGGCATTTTGACGTCGGTCGTGGTCAGTCGCATTTTCTCGCAGTTCGTCATCAAGGGCGAGGACACGCCGTTCGTGATGGAACTGCCGCCCTACCGTATGCCGACGGCGAAGGCGATTGGCCGCCACACGTGGGAAAAAGGCAAGGAATACCTGAAAAAAATGGGTGGAATCATCCTCGTGGCATCGATTATTGTTTGGTCGCTCGGCTATTTCGGCACGATGGGCATTGCGCCCTCGATCGAGGAGAGTTTCATCGGCACGATGGGGCACGCCGTTGAACCGCTGTTCGCTTTGCAGGGCTTTAACTGGCAACTCGACGTGAGCCTCATCGCAGGCGTCGGCGCAAAGGAAATCGTCGCCTCAACCATCGGCGTGCTCGGCGGACTCGACGGCATTTCGCCGCTCGTGGGCTATTGCTACCTGCTGTTCGTGCTGCTCTATTTTCCCTGCATCGCCACGATTGTCGCCATCAAAAACGAAACCAGTTCGTGGCGCTGGGCGATTTTCGCTGCCGTCTATACGACAGTCGTCGCTTGGGTGGTTTCAGCGGCGGTGTATCAAATTGGACAACTTGTCTGATTTTTCAGAAATAAGATTGATTTCAAACGATTTGTCAATGGCGATTTCGGGTGATGCTCAGTCCCAAATCGCTCAGTCCGGGCAGCATTTCGCGCTTCATGTTGTGGCGAATGTTCACTTGCAGCGAATCGCCTTCGCGCAGGGAAATCGTGGCAACGTGGAAATTGTATTGATAGAGGCTGACACCCTGCCCTTGCGAGCGACCGCGACTGCTGACCAACGGACACGACAGCGTGCGCGAAAGTCGTTGTGGGGCTTTCACAACGGAAGAATTTTCCGTTTTTTTCGCGATGATATTCGCCTCGAAAAGCAAGGTCAGGCTCATAAACGGATAGTCGCCCGTCGTGCGCAGGCCGAGCGCGAGATTATAGACCCCGTCGGCAGCCACGGCAGGCACGGAAAAGGTCAGCGTGTCGGTTTTGTCCCAGCCTTCGACGGGAATCTGCTCGTACTCGTCGAAAACTTTTCCGCCGACACACGCCGTCGCCGTCCATGCCGCAAAAAGCACGGAAAGCACGACCGTCATAGCCTTTGAGTGCCTCGACTTCATGCTTGTTCCTTTTTTTCACCCGATGCCTCGCGCCGACGATTGTCACCCTCGTTGCGACGGGGATTGCGCTGCTTGTTTTTCTTCTTTTTCGCCTTGTCAAAACGGCTCACATCGGCACCTGCCAAGAGGTCGATGGTGGGTTTCGGGGCATTCTGGCGATGGTTGTCTTGCAGGGAAATGGGCTTTTCGCCGTTTCGGTTCATCTCGACGACCTCGCGGGCGCGCTGAGCGGTAATCGTTTCGAGGTTCGCCGCCATGTTTTTGTCGGTCGAATAGGTGACGAGACCTGCCAAAATGTCGGCTTTGAAGTAGAAATAATCGGCATCTTGGGTCTGCAAAACGATGTTTCGGGCTGGCAGGCGGCGCGATGCCTCCACGTAGTTATCGACTTCGTAGTTCAGGCAGCATTTCAGTTTCGCACACATGCCTGCGAGTTTCTGCGGATTGAGCGAAATGTCCTGAAAACGGGCGGAATTGGTGCCGACGCTGCTGAAATTCTTCATCCATGTGGCACAGCAGAGTTCGCGACCGCAAGGGCCTGTTCCGCCGATGCGACCGGCCTCCTGACGCGCTCCAATTTGCTTCATTTCGATGCGCACATGGAAGGCGGCGGCGAGATCCTTGATGAGTTGGCGGAAATCGACACGCTCGTCGGCGATGTAGTAGAAAATGGCCTTGTTGCCGTCGCCTTGATACTCGACGTCGCCGATTTTCATGTCCAAACCCAGATTTTTGGCAATCTCGCGACTTTCAATCATCGTCGAATGTTCGCGCGCCTTTGCCTCGCGGTATTTTTCCATGTCGATGGGCTTGGCATGGCGATAGATGCGGCGGATGTCGTCGGGCGACTTGATGTGAACCTTCTTCAGTTGCAGTTCCACCAACCGACCCGTCAGCGTCACCACGCCGATGTCGTGGCCCGGATTGGCTTCGACGGCCACGATGTCGCCTTTCTTCAAATCGAGCTTGTTCACGTTGTGGAAATAGCCCTTGCGCGTGTTCTTGAACTGCACTTCCACGAGGTCGGTCGTGTCGATGTTTCCGGGCACGTCGGCGAGCCAGTCGTAACTGTTCAACTGCTTGTCCTGCCGTCCGCAACCCCGTGCACAAAGGCCCCGGTCGCAGCCGCGCGTTATCTGGTATTTCATGTTTTTGTAATCCATATTCTTTATTTACAATTTGACGATTTACTATTTACTATTTATTTTACATTTGACGATTTACTTTTTTTTCCTTCCTCGCTCCTCCTTCCTCGACTCCCCTCCCCTTTCTGGGGGAGGTCGGGAGGGGGCTTTTAATTTTTCTTAATCAATATAATCGTTTGCAAGGCAAGGTCAAAGAAGACGATTTTGCCGTTGGCATTCTGCCCGATGTCGCGCAATGCCTTTTCGAACAACTCGCAGATTTCCAGGATGTTAGCCTCGTTGATGAACCTTGAGAAATTCTTAGAAAAATCCTCCTCAGCCCGCGTCTGATAGTTCAGTTCGGGCGTTCCGAAATTGAACATAAAGTTCTCGCGCACCTGCCGCATGAAATACGTCAGCATCCGCTTCTGTTTTTCGCGCCCGAACGCCGCCACTTCCTCGCTCCACTGCTTCAGTTCGACGAGTTTTTGCATGTAGGCGAAGCGCATCAGCGACATGAACATCTCGAGAAACTGCCGACTTTCATTGTCGGAATCGAGGGCTTCGAGGGCGCGCGGCCAACTACCGTCGGCCAGTCGTGCGATGCGATGGGCATCGTCTGCTTCGATGCCGCGATGTTGAATGAGAGCCTGCTCGATGGCCTGTGTGTCGATTCGCTTCACGCTGATACGCTGTGTGCGGCTCCGAATCGTCTCCAAAAGGCGTTCCGGCTCCTCGCTGACCATCACGAAAACCGTCTGCCGAGGCGGTTCTTCAAGCAATTTCAGCAGTTTGTTGGCACTCGCAGCATTCATGCGCTCCGGCTGCCAGATGACGCAAACTTTGTAGCCGCCCTGACTCGATTTCAAACTGAGTTTCCGACCCAGTTCGTCGCTCTCGGCAGCGGTGATAATCGCCTGTTGATTTGTCGCGTCCATCGCCGACATCCACTGGTCCATCGAGATATACGCGCTCTGCACGAGCAATTCGCGCCACTGTCGGGCGAAATCGTCGCTCACGGGTTGGTGTTCCGAGCCCATCGACGACGTTTTAATCGTCGGATAGGTGAAATGCAGGTCGGGATGCTCCAGTTTCGCCAGCATCGCCTCGGCCTGCGGGTCGATTTCCATGCCCATCAGCGACGGTCGGCGCGTGCTTTCCGCGATGAGGTGACAGGCGAAAGCCGTTGCCAGCGCAAGTTTTCCGCTTCCCGACGGACCGCACAGCAACAGCGCATGGGGCACGCGGTCTTCGCGCACCATCTGAAGCAAGCGTTCCTTCACTTCCTCTTGTCCGATGACGTCTTCAAACTTCATTCTGCCAGTTTTGGGCGCAAAGTTACGAAAAAAAATAAAATTACCATACTTTGTATTTTGTTTATTCAGAAAAATAGCGTAAATTTGTCCCGAAATTCATCTTTGAACTTAAAAAAACAGTATTTTATGCATCATCATATCGAAGGCGAACAGCATCGGCCCGGGCGAATCGAAGTGGTTTGCGGCTCGATGTTCTCGGGCAAGACCGAGGAACTGATTCGGCGCATGAAACGGGCGAAATTCGCCAAACAGCGCGTGGAAATCTTTAAGCCGGCGCTCGACACGCGTTATTCCGACAACGACGTGGTGAGCCACGACCAAAACGCGATTCCATCGACACCGGTCGAGACGTCGTCGAGCATTTTGCTGCTGTCGTCCGACATCGAAGTGGTGGGCATCGACGAGGCGCAGTTCCTCGACATGGGCGTGGTCGATGTGTGCAACGAACTTGCGAATCGGGGCGTGCGCGTCATCGTGGCGGGTTTGGACATGGACTTCCGCGGCGTTCCTTTCGGTCCGATGCCTGCGCTGTGTGCCATTGCCGACGATGTGACGAAAGTCCACGCCATCTGCGTGCGCTGCGGCAACCTCGCCTACGTGAGCCATCGCCTCGTTCACAACGAAAAACAGGTGTTGCTCGGCGAGAAAATGGAATATGAACCGCTGTGTAGGGAATGTTATTTGAAGGCCCCCTCCCAACCTCCCCCAGAAAGGGGAGGAGTCTAATCCCTTTCACTCCCTTTTCACTCCCTTTTAAAACTATGCAAGAAAAGATTACATTCGACAAATTCATCCGCTGGGCAGGCATCGGCGCACTCGTCATCCTCGTGCTGCTCGCCATCGACCACCTCAGTAGCGTATTGTTGCCATTCGCCATCGCGTGGCTCATCGCCTATCTGCTCTACCCCGTCGTGAAATTCGTGCAATACCGCCTCCACGTGCCCACGCGAGCCCTGAGCATTGTCGTCACGATGATTGTCGTCATCGCCGTCGTCGGACTCGTCGTCTGGCTCATCATCCCACCGATGATTGAGCAGTTCCAGAAACTCGGCTCGCTCGTCACGAAATACATCCAAAGCACCGCCCACATCGACAGCATTCCGGGCGCGATTCAGCAGTGGATGAAGGAAAACCAAGAGGAAATCGAGCATTTTTTCCGTAGCAAAGACTTTACTGATGGCCTGCAGAAAGCCATGCCACAACTCTTCAGCGTGCTCGGACAAACCGCCAGCATCGTCATCAGCATTGTCGCCTCGCTCATCACCTTATTATATATGTTCTTCATCCTGCTCGACTACGAATACCTCACCGAGAGTTGGATCAAGATTTTCCCGAAGAAGTCACGCCCGTTCTGGCGCGAACTGATGGGCGACGTCGAGCGCGAACTCAACAACTACATCCGCGGACAGAGCCTCGTCGCCCTGACGATGGGCATTCTGTTCTGCATCGGTTTCACGATTATCGACTTCCCAATGGCCATCGGCCTCGGCATTTTGATTGGCATCATGGACCTCGTGCCCTATCTGCACACCTTCGCCCTGATTCCCACCGCTCTGCTCGCCCTGCTCAAAGCCGCCGACACGGGACAGAACTTCTGGCTGATACTCCTCGCTGCCGTCGCCGTGTTTGCCATCGTGCAAGTCATCATCGACATGATTGTCACGCCGAAAATCATGGGAAAAGCCATGCGACTCAACCCTGCGATTCTGCTGCTTTCCCTCTCGGTCTGGGGAGCGCTGCTCGGCTTCATCGGCCTAATTATCGCCCTCCCGCTCACCACCCTGCTCATCGCCTACTACCAGCGATATGTCACGAAAGAACAGGAAGACGAGGCCGTTTTGACAGAAATCGAGTCAAAATTAGAAGAAAAATTGCCCGAAAATTTGGCGGAATGAAAAAAAGGTAGTACCTTTGCACCCGATTTCGCAAGAAACCATCAAAAACGGAGACTCGTTAGCTCAGTTGGTAGAGCACAACACTTTTAATGTTGGGGTCTTGGGTTCGAGCCCCAAACGAGTCACAAAAAAGAGGTCTTAACGACCTCTTTTTTATATTCCAAACAGCTGCCGATACTGCGCGGCGAGGTAGTCATCGACCCATTTGTAATAGGTTTCGATGGCCTTGAAATCGCGTTTTTTGCGAAGTTTCTCGATGTTTTCAACGCCTTTTTTCACGACTTCCTGCTCGACGGGTTGCAGCAACTGAACCGTTCCTGTCTGGGCGCGATTCATGAGTTTCGAGAGGTCGATGTAAGCCTTCGTGTTACCGCTTTGCAGCGAGAAAATCCGATTTTTCAGCGACAGCGAGAGGGTGTTCAGGCGAGCGCATCCCGTGCCGTCGTCGCCGAGCATCTGCGGCAGATTTCCCGATGGCAACAGCACAACGGGAACGGCAACGGCAGTCATCGGCGAACCGATAATCGTCCAACTCACCATGTTTTCGGGTCGCTCGTTGGGTAAAATGCCTTGCACGAGAATGGCCGAAGCCGTGGAATAGCGCGTGATGTAGTCGCTGATGGGGAACATTCGCACGTCGCTTTCGGTAGCGGGCATGAAATCTTCCATTTTCATCTTCGTCAGACCATGCGTGGAATAGCGCGGAATCGACGTAATCAGGCGCGTGGCATCGAATTTTCCAGTGCCGACAGCCTCGTTCATATAGTCGGTGATGGCGCAAAAACGCTCGACACCCTGGTCTAACTTGTGGTTGCCGGTCGTTCCGAAATTCGTGCGCATCAGATAGCCGTCGGGGGCCACTGTCGGGTCGTTCACATCGAACTTCACATATTTATAATGACCCGTCTCGAAATAGGCACAGCAGCCGTGCGCATCGAGTACGCCGAAGTTGGAATTGACGTGCATGGGCTTGGCAATCGTGTCGAGCAGCGTTTGGAAGTCCTCGACCGAAGCGCACAGGCTCAGTGCCTTGCGAATGAGGATGCCGTCGCCGTCAGTGTCGCCCTCGTCGCCGTTGAGGTTGTAGGCCGCCGTGTTGATGATGGCAAAACCAGCCTCGTTGTGACCACCCCATACGTGTTCGGCCAGCGTGTCATTGGTGTTCACGAGACCGACGTAGCGAAAACGCTCTCCTTGAAGCACCATCATTCGATTTTCGAGCGTTCCCGTGTCGCGATTCTTGAAAATGAGCGGGCGACCGTCGGTCGTGGCCTTTCCCGACACGATGACGGATGTGCAAGCCGCCATTTTTTGGACATTCAGGCAAAAGATTGCCAACAGCAATAAAATTAACTTTTTCATACGGTTTTATTAGGTTTTTAGTTCATTTTTTTACGATTCATTCTGTTTTCAGACCCATTTGCCGAGCCTTTTCCATCAGCAGTTGCAGAAGCGGCTCACGCTCGTTGGGCACGCGGTTGTCGAGCACGGCATCTTTCAGCGTTTGTTTCAGTTCGCCGACCTCACGCGAAGGTTTCAAATGGAACATTTCCATGATTTCGTTGCCGTCGATGACGGGTTGCAGCAGGCGTTTGTAATCGCGCACCTGCAAGTCGGCGAGTTTTTCGCGCACAATCTGGAAATTCTGCAGGAAACGCTGTTTGCGCTGCGAATTTTTCGAGGTGATGTCGGCCTCGCAGAGCGTCATCAGGTCATCGATGTCGTCGCCGGCATCGTTGAGCAGTCGGCGCACGGCGGAGTCGGTCACCTGGTCCTCGGCGATGACGATGGGGCGCATGTGCAAATCGACGAGTTTCTGCACGTACTTCATTTTCGCGTCCATCGGCAGTTTCAGCCGTCGGAAAATCTGCGGCACCATCTTCGCTCCGACGAAATTGTGGTTGTGGAACGTCCAGCCCGTCGAGGCTTCCCAGCGGCGTGTCTTCATCTTGCCGATGTCGTGGAGCAGGGCGGCCCAGCGGAGCCATAAAGCCCCCTCCAACCTCCCCCCTACGGGGGAGGCTTTCACTACATTTTCCAGCACCTCCAGCGTGTGATAATAATTGTTTTTATGGGCACGTCCCGCCACCGTCTGCACATCGTCGAGCGCAGTGAGTTCGGGCAGGATGATTTGCAGCAGTCCCGAGCGATAAAGGTAGTCGAACCCCGTGCTCGGATGCGGCGACAGGATGATTTTGTTGAGTTCGTCTTGAATGCGCTCGCCACTGATGATTTTCAGGCGGTCGGCATTGCGACTGAGTGCCTCGAAAGTCTCGTCCTCGATGAAAAAGCCGAGTTGTGTGGCGAAGCGAACGCAGCGCAGCATTCGCAGTGGGTCGTCGCTGAAAGTGATGTCGGGGTCGAGCGGTGTGCGGACAATGCCGTCTTCGAGGTCGTAGAGGCCGTCGAACGGATCGACCAATTCGCCGAAACGCCCTTTGTTCAGGCAAATCGCCATCGCATTGATGGTGAAATCGCGGCGGTTCTGGTCATCTTCCAGCGTGCCGTCCTCAACAATCGGTTTTCGAGAGTCGCGCTGGTAACTTTCGCGGCGAGCGCCCACAAATTCCACTTCAAGATCCCCCGCTTTCACCTGCGCTGTCCCAAAGTTTTTGAAAACACTCAGATGCGCCTTTTTGCCGAGTTTTTTCTTCAGTTGCTCGGCCAGGCGAATCCCACTTCCGACCACCACCACATCGATGTCTTTCGAGGGTCGTTCAAGGAAAATGTCGCGCACATAACCGCCCACGACATAACATTCCACACCGAGTTCGTCGGCGCAGTCGCCAATCAGGTGAAAAATCGGCTGATTGAGCAGTTCGGCAAGTTCTTCGTCGCTATAAAGTCGCATCGTTTGTCTGTTTTCGATGGCAAAGTTACGAAAAATTTTCATTCAATGACTAAAAAAATGTTATTTCTTTTGTTTTATCTGCAAATTCCACTACCTTTGCAAGCATGAAACGAACTTTTTTCTTCATCGCAACGGCATTTGTCGTACTGACAGCCTGCCAGCAAAAGAACGAAAACGACGAAGCCAACGCGCTCCTCGCCGAGATTGAAACGCTCTACGAAACGGGACAGTATCGCACGGCACTCGACTCGATTGAATCGCTGCGCCGACGGTTCCCCACCTCGGTGGAAGCGCGACGGAAAGGACTGCGGCTGTGGCAGGAAGCCTCGCTGAAAATGGCGCAGGCCGACATCGCCGTGACCGACTCTGCCCTGCAAGCCACAACGGCGCAGATGCAGGCCGAGCAGCGCATCTACGAGCGCAACATGCTGGGCGTGAAGAAAGATTCGCTGCAGGCACGCTACGAGGCACTCATCGGCGTGGTGAGAATGATTAGAAAACGAATGGACGAAATACACAAATGAATACTGAAAACCAATTCCGCAGCGTGATGGCCGAGTGCCGCGCGCTTTTCGAGAAAAAATTGCACGACTACGGTGCTTCGTGGCGCATTCTGCGTCCGTCGTCGCTCACCGACCAACTTTTCATCAAGGCGAAACGCATCCGCTCGATAGAGGAAAAGAAGGAGTCGAAGGTTGGCGACGGCATCCGTGGTGAATTCATCGCGCTCATCAACTACGGCATCATCGGATTGATTCAGTTGGAACGTGGCTACGCCGATGAGGTCGATATGACACCCGACGAGGCGATGGCGCTTTACGACGAGCACGCCAACGAGGCATTGGAACTGATGCTGAAGAAAAACCACGACTACGACGAGGCGTGGCGGTCGATGCGCGTGAGTTCATACACCGACTTCATCCTGACAAAACTGCAGCGAATCAAGGAAATCGAAGACCTCGAGGCTCGTGGCGAGTCGTTGGCGGCCAGCGAAGGCATCGGCTCGAACTATCAAGACATCATCAATTATGCGGTGTTCGGGGGAATTAAGTTGAAGTAATTGAGGAGTAAAGGGAGTAAGGAGTAAAGGGAGTAAAGGGTGTAAGTAAAAAACGAGAAAAAATTGGAAAAATCGAAGTTGAAAAGCATTCTGGTGAACATTTGCCGTTTTCTGTTGGCTGCCGTGTTCATTTTTTCGGGCTACGTGAAGGCCATCGACCCGCTCGGCACGCAATATAAACTGCAAGACTACACCGAAGCGGCGGGGCAATTTACAATTTTCAATCTTCAATTTACATTTTTCTCACTCATTCCCGACTGGCTCACACTCGCTGGCTCAGTCATCCTTTCCGCCCTCGAATTTTGCTTGGGAATCTTCCTGCTTTTCGCCATCCAACGACGGCTCGTTTCGCGAATCACACTCATTTTCATGGCCGTGATGACGCTCGTCACGCTGTGGCTCGCCGTCGCCAACCCCATCGAGGATTGCGGCTGTTTCGGCGACGCGGTGAAACTCACCAACGGACAGACACTCGCGAAAAACATCGTACTACTGATTTTCGCCGCCATCGTCGCATGGCAACCACTGCGAATGGTTCGTTTCATCCCAAAATCGACGCAGAGCATTGTCATCAACGCTGCCATCATTTTCATCGTCGGGTCGAGTCTGTGGAGCCTCTACACGCTGCCGCCCTTCGACTTCCGACCCTACCACGTCGGAGCCAGCATTCGCGAGGGGATGGAAATTCCCGAAGATGCACCGCAGCCGAAATTCGAGACGACATTTTTGATGGAAAAAGACGGCGTGCAAAAGGAATTTTCACTCGACAACTACCCCGATTCCACGTGGACATTCATCGATTCGAAAACCATTGAAATTGAGAAAGGCTACGTGCCGCCGATTCACGATTTTTCCATCGTGCTCATCACTCAACCGTCATCACCCAACATCCAACACCCAACACCCAACATCGGCGACGACATCACCGAGCAAGTGCTCAGCGACCCGAACTACACCCTACTGCTCATTTCGCCGCATTTGGAACAAGCCGACGACACGAATTTCGGTGAAATCAACCAACTTCACGAATACGCGCAGGAGCACGACATCGCGTTTTATTGCCTCACCGCCAGCACCGAAAAGGCCATTGCCCGCTGGATGGAACTCACGGGAGCCGAATATCCCTTCTGCACCACCGACGAAACCACGCTGAAAACGATGATTCGCTCGAACCCCGGACTGATGCTGTTGCGCGATGGCGTTGTCGTCGGAAAATGGAGCCACAACCGACTGCCAAAACCCGAATCGTTGCTCTCAAAATCAATAAAATGAAGAAAAAATACAAAAAAGGGATGAAAATTAAAAAAATATTCGTACCTTTGCCACGTTATACGAAAACGTAACTTGCAATTAGCAAAAAAACATTTAAGGAAATGAGAAAAAAGATTGTGGCAGGTAACTGGAAAATGAACATGAACCTGCAAGAAGGAATTGCATTGGCACAAGAACTCAACGAGGCTTTGAAAGCCGACAAACCGCAGTGCGACGTGGTGATTTGCACGCCGTTCATCCATTTGGCGAAAATCGCCGACTTCCTCGACCAGAACGTCATCGGACTGGGTGCTGAGAACTGCGCCGACAAGGAAAAAGGTGCCTTCACGGGCGAAGTGTCGGCTGAAATGGTGAAATCGACGGGTGCGCAGTACGTGATTCTGGGTCACTCGGAGCGCCGCGAATATTACAACGAAACGCCGGAAATCCTGCGTGAAAAAGTGCTCTTGGCACAGAAAAACGGCCTGAAAGTGATTTTCTGCATCGGCGAATCGCTCGAAGAACGCGAGGCCGGCAAGCAGAACGAGGTGGTGAAAGCCGAACTCGAAGGCTCGGTGTTCAACCTCTCGGAAGAGGATTTCCGCAAAATCGTCATCGCCTACGAACCGATTTGGGCGATTGGCACGGGCAAGACCGCCACGGCTGAGCAGGCCGAGGAAATCCATGCCTACATCCGCTCGATCATCGCCGAGAAATACGGTCAGGCCGTGGCCGACGACACCTCGATTCTCTACGGTGGTTCGTGCAAGGCATCGAATGCACCCGAGTTGTTCTCGAAGCCTGACATCGACGGCGGCCTCATCGGCGGTGCATCGCTGAAAGCTGCTGATTTCAAGGGAATTATCGACGCTTGGAAATAAGTGTAAAAAAGTAAAAAGGTAAAAAAGTAAGAATTATGGAAAAAAGGCTTCAAATCATGAAAAGGGTATTGAGCATTTTATCTTTTTGCTTCTTTACCTTTTTACCTCTCTCTGCGCAGTCGTATTTGGAGCATCTGCAACAGAAAACGCAGGGATTGGGAACCGTTTCCGTGCACCAGAGCAAGGAAATCGACGACTTGGTGAACGGTGCTGTGCCCGTGGCGAAACCAGTCGCGAAAACAACGACAAGCCCAACTCAAAACACGGCTGCAAATACCGAAAAAACGGCTGAAGAGGAGAAAAAAGAGGAACCGAAGGAGCGCGTGGCATTGAAACCCGACATGCCGAAAACCGAGACCGAAAGTGGCACGGAAGTCGAGGTGGATATGAGCAAGAAGGTGATGCGCAACAGTTACAAGGTGACGGGATTCCGCGTGCAGGCTTTCGCCGGCGGCAACACGCGCGAAGACAAGCGCAAGGCCGAGGAAGCCCGCGACAAAATCAAACGAGCCTATCCGTCGGAACCGGTCTATGTGCACTTCTATTCGCCGCGCTGGATTTGCCGCGTGGGCAACTATCGCACGCAGGAGGAGGCCAACCGAATGCTTCGCAACATTCGCAATTTGGGCTATCGGCAGGCGGTCGTGGTCAAGGGAAAAATAACAGTACAATATTGATATGATTGAGACAGAAATATATGTACGCGAGGGAGTTGATGAATTGGCGGCGCATTATCGTGCAGCCATTCAGCTCTTAGGCGAAGACCCGACACGCGAAGGATTGCAAAAGACGCCGATGCGCATGGCGAAGGCGATGCAGGTGCTCACGCGAGGCTATTCGGAAGATGCCCACAAGGTGCTCACCGACGCACTTTTCGCCGAGAAATACAACCAAATGGTCATCGTGAAAGACATTGACGTGTTCTCGCTTTGCGAACACCATCTGCTGCCTTTCTACGGCAAGGCGCACGTGGCCTACATTCCCAACGGCCACATCACCGGACTGTCGAAAATCGCCCGCGTGGTCGATATATACAGCCATCGACTGCAAGTGCAGGAGCGACTCACGCAGCAAATCAAGGACTGCATCCAACAGACGCTCAAACCACTCGGCGTGATGGTCGTCATCGAAGCGAAACACATGTGTATGCAGATGCGCGGCGTGGAGAAACAGAACGCCATCACGACGACGAGCGACTTCAGCGGTGCTTTCAACCAAGCGAAAACACGCGAGGAATTCATGAATCTTCTTCGTGGTTCATCACCCACCTCCTAACACCCATCACCCATGAAACTGATTTCTTGGAACGTAAACGGCCTTCGCGCCTGTGTCGGCAAGGGTTTTGCTGATATTTTCGAGCAATTCGATGCCGATTTTTTCTGTTTGCAAGAGACGAAAATGCAGGCGGGACAACTCGACTTACAGTTTCTGGGCTACCAGTCGTACTGGAACTACGCCGACAAGAAAGGCTACTCCGGCACGGCGATTTACACGCGCCACACGCCGATTTCGGTCACTTACGGCATTGGCATCGACGAACACGACCACGAAGGTCGCGTCATCACGCTCGAAATGGCCGATTTTTACCTTGTTTGCTGCTATACGCCGAACTCGCAAGACGGTTTGAAGCGGCTCGACTACCGTATGAAATGGGAGGACGATTTTCGCGCCTATCTGATGCGGCTCGACGAAAAGAAACCTGTCATTCTCTGCGGCGATTTGAACGTGGCGCACGAGGAAATCGACCTGAAAAATCCGAAAACCAACCACCAAAACGCTGGTTTTACCGACGACGAGCGCCAGAAAATGACGCAGTTGCTCGACAGCGGTTTTACGGATAGTTTCCGCTTCAAATATCCCGAGGAAGTGCAGTATTCGTGGTGGTCGTACCGTTTTCAGGCGCGTGCGAAGAACGTCGGTTGGCGCATCGACTATTTCATTATTTCCAACCGGCTGCAAGACCGGCTGCAAGACGCGAAAATCCACACCGAAGTCATGGGCAGCGACCACTGTCCCGTGGAAATCACCATCGATTAAAGCCGAAAACCAATCGTTTTTTCGGCCATTCATCAAAAATCAAAAATTATAGGAAAAGGTCGCGAAGCGTCGTTCCATACGTAAACGAATCGAGACTCACGTCATAGACGATGCCTGGAATCGAACCCTGCGTGATGCGCCTCCAGATGTAGAAATGCTCGGCTTTCACCATCGGCTGACTCTCGCTCTCATCGACGATGAAAAGCGGATAGTCCTCGAATCGGGGAACGAGCCGCGTTTCGTAAAAATCTTTTGTTGTCTTGATGATGGGCAGACTGCCGTAGAAATCGTTGACGAGCCACGCAAACAGCGCCAAACTGTCTTGCACCTGCTGCATCGACCAACCGCGAACGCTCGCCTCGTTGAGTTCGACCATCGGCAAGAGACGTTGCGCACTGTGTTCGACGTTTTTGTTGAAATTAAAAAACTGCTTTTCGACGCTCGAATCGGAGGTGAAACGATGGTAGGAACCGATGAGAAAACCATAGTTGTACGCCGCCGTGACATTCGCCATATAGCGAGAATCGACATGCGTAGAACCCTCAGTCGCCTTCAGATAGACGAAATCAATCAGGCGGTCCATCGACACCGACTGCCAATCGACATAACCCTGTTCTTGCGAAAGGTCGATGCCGTTATATGGAAGTGCCGACATGTTTTGCACGAAAAGTTTTTTCTCGACCCAAGAGTCACGATCGGGTTTCGGCTGCCACCAAATCATGTGGTACAGCACAAAGATGGCGAACAGTGCGACTGCCGCCGTCAGGAATACCGTTATGACTCTTTCCCACTTCATGGCCGGCTCACTCCCCCACAATCATTTCGCCAGAGAAAACCATCGTGTCGCGGTTGTCGCTGTGGACGGTGACCGTCGCACGACCATTGTCGAAAATGTCGAAACGATAGACCAACATCTCCAAATTGCGTCGCACGACCAATTCCACGGCATAGCGGTCGTTTTTCACTTTTCCAGCCTGGTATTGCACGATTTTGTCTGAAAAATTCAAACCCGTCTGCTCGCCAAATTCCGCACGATAAACCTGTCCGAAAAAAGGCAGATAGCTTTCGATGAACTCGCCGTCGCGAACCTTCACGCCGTAGCCGTAAGAGAGCATTCGTGAGGGCATTCGCTGCGGATTGACATGATTGACCTCGATGGTGAACGAGCGGTGGCTGAGCGAATCGGCCACTGCTTGCGCCACGCGAGCCTGCCGAGCGGCTTTTTCGGCCTTGCTCAACTGCGATGTGGCACAGCCCGAAAAGCCCATTGCCAACGAAAAGACAAGGACTATCGCAGCCCAAAAATATGACTTTTTCATGTTCATTTCTTACAATTTGCGTGCAAAGGTAATAAAAAATTCGCGAAGAATGGAAAATATTACAATATTTTTCGTAACTTTGCCAACAAACTACAACCTAAGAATCGTATGAAGAGAGTTTTTTTCATTGCCACTGCCCTGTTTGCTGCCATCTGCGCCGAAGCACAAAATCAGGAGCAGAAAATCGCTGAAGACAGCGAAAAAATCGTGCTGAGCGGAACGGTTCGCGACGAGCGCAGCGGTGCTGCCATCGCACAGGCCAACGTGTCGGCCACGGGAACAAGCGTTTCCGTCGTCACCAACGAAGACGGCTTTTTCACACTGAAAGCCGACCGTCTGCCGAAAGGCATCACGATTTCCCACATCGGCTACCAGTCGCGCCAACTCACGACGCGCGAAGTCATGAAATCGCCTTTGAACATCAAGTTGAAAGCGACGGCCATCGCGCTCAACGAAGTGGTCGTGTGGACGGGAGATCCGAGTGAACTCGTCAGGATTGCCATCAAAAAAATCCCCGAAAACTACAGTCGGACACCGGAACTTTATCGCGGTTTCTATCGCGAAACAGCCATGAAGCGCCAACGCTACATCTACGTGGCTGAGGGCGTTGTCGATATGTACAAAACCGCCTACACGCACTCCGACCGACGCGACCGCGTGGCCATCAGAAAGGGTCGCCGACTGCTCAGTCCGAAGAAAAGCGACACGCTCAGCGTGAAAGTGACGGGCGGACCGCTGCAACCCATCCAACTCGACATCGTCAAGAACCCCGAAATCTTACTCAGCGCGACGGAACTGACCAACTACGACTTCGAAATGCTGCCCTCGACCACCATCAACGACCGCCTGCAATACGTCGTCGCCGTCAAACCGCACATCAATGCGCCCTACCCGCTCTACAGCGGACTGCTCTACATCGATCGCGAAAAGCTGGCATTCACGCGGGCGGAACTCTCGCTCGACATGAGCGACCGCGTCAAAGTGACGGAAATGATGCTCGTGCGCAAGCCAACGGGTGTCAAGTTCAAGCCGAAAGAACTCAGTTTCCTCATCGACTACCGCAACGAAGACGGCATCACACGCCTGAGTTACATCCGTAGCACCTTCCGCTTCAACTGTGACTGGAAACGTCGCCTGCTCGCCACCTCGTTCACGGCCTGCTGCGAAATGGTTGTCACCGACCACCACGCCACAACTGAAACGCATCCGATTTCCGGGCGCGACTCCTTCGACTCACGCGATGCATTCTACGACAAGGTGGAATATTTCCGCGACCCCCAATTTTGGGAGGATTACAACATCATCGAACCGTCGGAATCGCTCGACAATGCCATCGAAAAGCTCGTAAAAAAGCAGAAAAGGGAATCGTCTAACAACACTCTCAAGAAATAGCATTTCTATCTTGAAAATTCAGGCGAAGTCTACTACAGCTTGCATGTCAGTCCGATTTTGGTCTCAAACGTATTCGCCTTCACATTGTCGTAATATTTATAAAAAGTGAGACGTAAATAGTAAGCACCTGACACGGTGGCGGCCCAACGGGGAGAAAGGCGAATCTCCATCACTGGATTGACGACCATCAGCATCGCATTGCTGCGGTCGCCCTGCACATTCAAATAATGCAAGTCTTTCGTGCCATCGGCATAGGCATGTAGGTCTTTATCTTCGTAACCTTTCCACGTGTAGAGACGAAAATATTTGGCATTGAGCACCATCCGTCCGAACCTGCCGAAATCGAGTTGCGTCTTCGACTTGATGCTAAAGCCGCTGCCCATGTTGTAATCGCGCTCAATGACGTTGTAGTAGTCGCTCTTGGTGCCGCCCAACAAGATAGCGCTGAGGAAAATTCGCTGTTCCAGCCGTGACAAGGCTCCTATTTCCGGAAGTGAGAGAATGAATCCTGGACCAATGCCGGCTGCTTCGCTGATGCGATAGGGAGTCAAATCAGAGGCGTCTTTGATGGGTTTCGCGTCGTAATAATTGAAATGTTGATAGATTCCAAACTCACCCGCCATGTCTTTCTTGTCGAGAATGGGCGTGCTCCAAAGACGTCCCACGATGTTCAGGGTATTCACCGCAGGCTGACCGCCGCCGAAAGCCACGTTGGCCTCAACGTCGAAGAAATCGTAGGGTTTGGAATGGCGCTCTCCATCAACCGACGTGCCATACATCAGCGTCAGATTGATGTAAGGTGCATGGATGCCGCGAAACAGGGCTCCGTTGTCGGCCAGATAGCGCCATCCGAGAGACAGCGACACATCGATGGGATTCTCTTGGGGGTTGTGATGGAGATAATGGTCTTTGCGAACGCGCCATGCTTCGCCACTGATGATGCGGTGAAGTCCCTGAATAGGATTGACGATAGCGGCACCTGCCTCACGAAGGAAACGCCGAAAGCCGCTTGTGCGGTCGTCGAGAAAGGTCTGGCTCAACCGATGGGTTATCTCGCCGATGGCTATACCGCCCATCGAGGTGGCAATCAGGTCATTGATGGCTGGCGGCTCGGTTTCTCCCAAAAATTCCCACATCAACGAACCGCCCAAAGCGTAGGGTGCCGACTCCCAGAAAGAGAGGCCGTGGGTTCGTGCGGAATTGAAATACAGGTTGCCGTGATAGGGATGGGCGAACATGTTGGTGATGAAAAAGTCGTTGTCCCACACCATGCCGTCGGTGAAGTTTCGCTTCAGTGTGCGCAAGGTCGTTTGGGCGAAATCAGAGTTGATGACAAAGCGGTCGAACAAATGCACTCCTGCGTTGATGGCCGTCACCTCGGCAGCAGCCAGCCAATAGCGTTTTTTAATGGGCAAAGCCATCATGTCGTCGGTCATTTCGAACGAACGAGGCTTTTCTTTCAAAGTTTGTTTCCACGTGTTGTATTGATTGCGTTGGCGTCGGTAAGTAATTCCCAATTCCAACAAAGGCCGATTCTGATAGGTTTCGTTGCGGTCGTAATAACGCGTGAGCCCCCACCCCACAGAAGCGAAAACTCCAAGTTTCTGACTCACCTGATAGTCGGCATTGATACGAGCCTGCAAGGAATATAGTCGCTCGGGCTTGCCGCTCGAATTTTTCTCGAAAGTTTCCACATGATAGAAACCCACATCGCCACTCAGACTCCATTTCGGCGACAACTGCACATACTGCCCCAAACGATAGAACAAGGCGCCCGAGAACTTCGAATCGAGGCCCATGTAGTGAGTTCCGACGCCAATGATGTTATACGTACTGCGGTTACGGTAGCGCACGGCGATGTTGCCCTTCGACAAGGTTCCGCCATACGCCATCACGTCGATGGTCGTCAACGGATTGACATTCACCAAACCAATTTTATGGCCAAGGCTGTCATACGACAAATTGATGAGTCCTATCTGCCAACCTTTCGGACGCTTTCGGGCGATGTTCAACAAACCGATTTGCGCTCCGTTGAGTGAGTCGGTATAGTTCGCGGCACCCAACTGCCAACCACCCATCATCGCCTCGGAAACATTCAAGATTCCCGACAGTTGCAAACCGCGATTCATGCCCCTCGTGATGTTGCTGACAGAACTGAACTGAAGACCGTTAAAGGTATGCGCGGCAACATTTGAAACGCCCGAAAATTGCAACCCTCGCCCACCATCGGGAGCCACCGACGAAATGGCACCAATCTGGATACTTTTCACCGAGTCTTGTACGCTGACAATGCCGACCGGACTATTCTGCGCCTCAACACCGACTGCTGCTATCAAAGCGACTGTAAGTATCAATAGGACCTTCTTCATACGTCATAGATTTATTGCACAAAGTTCGGCATTTATTTCGACTTTGTTCCAAATTTAATCTTAAAAAGTGTTTATTGAGAAAAAACTTGTCTTATTTTTTGCTCAAATTGACATTTGAGTGCAATTAATTATATGTTCAATAGTTAAAAAATTGCAAAACTGCACTTTTTGAGGAATGACTGAGCAAAAATATAAAATTTTTCGTATCTTTGCAGTCGCGAACCGAATCCTTTGTTGTAGGGAGGAGAGGTTTGTATATATATGAATTAGCGTTTACTACGCTTGATTTGACTGTCAAAACTCGCAACTTTGAATCCCTGTCAATGAAAGCAATAGTGAATGCCACTTTGGATATGAATAGTCAGCTCGTATCATTATTTGTAATGATGTTACTTGACATATCGTATTCGGCGTGAGTGTTCGCATTGCTTGTCCAGACAGGGAGGTAATGCGAGACCTTGACAGTGGGACAAGTAAATGTATGAAAGCCCACGCTTTTTGTATATATCAACCTTTTTCTTTATTAATCGCCTTGTTTTGGACTTGACTCGGCAATAGTAGGTGTATAACCAAACATTTCGTATGGAGAAAATGTTGTATATAAAATACATATTATGCGTTTTATTGCTTCTACCTATAAAAATGGAAGCAAAGAAATATTCCTTTGCTATTGATGATAAGAGAGAGGTTTATGTTAGTCGCAGTACATATGAAGGATCAAAAATGTTAAAAGTGGTTGCTTATGGAAAGTCCGCAGAAGCCGCTATCGAACAAGCTATGGTCGATGCGGTTGCTGCATTAACATTTGATGGTGCTTTAAGTCAAGGTGAAATGGAAGCATGCCCGCCAGTCTTAATCAAGGGCCGTGAAGTGTATGAAAAAAACAGATCGTTCTTCGACACATTTTTCAAAAAAGGCGATTTCCTAAAATACGTAGAGAAGGTAAACTCAACCTATCCTACTGGCTCCAATAATGTAAAAACGAATAAAGGCCGTAGGATTCAAATTCTATTAATCGTTAATTGGAAAGAACTGTCAGAGTTTTATAAAGAAGTCGGCTTTAAGACTGCTGTAAGTGAATTGAAATACTATTAAAACTAAGTATTATGAATAGAATCTCATTAACAATTCTAGTAGCATTTGTTCCCATCATTTTGATAGCACAGCAAAATGCGAAAAAACCAAAGGTTATGGTTGTACCAGAGGATGCTTTTTGTATTAATGCAGGAATGTACAAGAAAAATGTCCTTGGGGAAAAAGTTGCAGATTATAAAGCTGCTATGCGAAATGACAACGTATTGGACGTAATTAACACTTTTGAAAATTTGATGGCTAGTTATGGATTCAACCTGACAAACCTGCAGCAGACTCTTGATGAACTAAAAGAAGAAGCTGCCTTAGAAAATGTACTAACGGCAAAAGACGATGGTATTATTGTAGAAGATGATCTCGAAAAAATGTCTCGTGTCGCAGGGACGGATATTATTGTTAAGGTCTCTCCAAAGATTTCACATTACGGGCCTGACCTTCGATTAGAACTTAGGGTATCATCTATAGATTGTGCCTCAAAAAAAGCACTTCAAGCGTTTGGGCCTGTTACGAAAACTACGGCAGGCTCTGTTAGTATGCTGATAAAAGCTGCCGTTACAGATAATATTGAGACGTTTGCCTTGGGGCTGACAAAATATTATGAGGATTTGCAAGCCAAAGGACGAGAGGGGACAATTATCATAAAGGTGACAGATACGTGTCCGCTAAATTTGGAATCAATGGTTAATTATAATGGTGAGGAAGGAGAGCTGTCTGACCTCATAGAATTATGGTTATCAGAGAATGCTGTTAACGGAGCTTATACAGGATCTAAGACTTCAAGGGTAGGTATGAAACTCGACCAAGTACGAATTCCTCTTATGGGGAAAGCGGCTTTTGGAAGAACCAAAGCACTGTCAATGGAAGATTTTGTAAAAACAGGATTGGTTCAGCTATTAAATAAATATGGAGTTTCTGTCTCAACCCACGCTGTCGGAATTGGTAAAGTCTACTTAACTTTAGGAGGAATGTAAAATGAAAAGGATCTGTTTTATCTATAGTTTTCTGCTATCCTCTGTCATATTATGGGGACAGAATATATCATTTGGCAAGATAACGATAACACCATATGTTGCAGGGTTAGATCCAACAACTACAAAATTGTTGGAAACAAAATTAAGTAGAATCGTTACTGAAAATGAAGTTGCGGGGGGATTTGACAAAAGATTCATCATAGTTCCCTCTATAAATGTGTTATCAGAATCAGAAACAGCAACTATACCCCAAAAGACATCAACGAAAGTTATGATAACATTCTTTGTTGGCGATGGTGTCGAAGGTACGTTGTTTAATTCGTACAATATGGAAGTTACTGGTGTCGGGGATAATCATAATGAGGCATTACATTCTGCCATCAGGAAGATAAATACTAAAAACATCGAACTTCAGACTTTAATCGCGGAAGCAAAAAAACGAATAATCGAGTATTACAATTCAAACTCACCCACTTTGATTAGTGAAGCTGAAGGCTATATGGCAGTTCAAGACTATGAAAATGCTTTGTCACGTCTTGCTGTTATTCCTAGTATATGCAAAGATTATCACAAAGTTCAAATGCTTATTTCCAAATGCGGAAACAAAATAATAGAAAGGGATAATAATTCACTTTTAACTAAGGCTAAAGCCGCATGGAGTGCAAACCCAAATGAATCTGGAGCAAATGAAGCGAGTATTTATCTTTCAAAGATTGTCGTTTCCTCATCATATTATAAAAATGAAATAGAGAATTTGACAAAGAAGATAAGTCAACGGCTAATACAATTAGAGAATAAGCGAATAGAGTTGGCAGAAGCAAAGATACTTAGTGAAGAAAGATTAGAGGCCGAACGTATTAATGCTTCTTCCAGAGTAATATCCTCCTTTATCAGCACGTTGCCAAATTTGGTCTTTAATGTTTTGAGTTGGTTCTAAAAATTAAAGAATATGAAGAAAAAACTTATTGTACTGCATCTTGTTTTATTTATGAGTATATGCTGCTATGCTCAGAAAACAACTTTTGACTCCAAATATGTGAAGGTTGGAGTTTTGAGTAATGAGTGGCCATCTTGTATGGCAAATAATCCTAACATACGTAATCTTGGAAATCTGAATGGCAGTGTCTTTGATCAGAATCAGATTGGCAAACAAATTTTAGATAAACTCTTGTTACGTGATGCGACAGGTCTTCATATGGATAAACTATACGAACAAGCACTCCAAAACACGACTATAGAAGAAATAGAAGCTGCATTATTGGATCCAAGTGCAGAGGTTAAAGACCATCTTAAAAGGGAAGTAGCACATCAGCTATTAAAAAATAATTATATAATCATATTCACTGATGAAAAAGGGAAAAAGTATTGGTCTGCATATCATGTAGAGATTGATGACAATATAATTAATCAGGCTTATTTGAACTGGAAAAGTCCAACTAATTATGACCAAATAAAAGTCCCTGTAAAATTGGTAGCGAAAGGCAAAGTCCCCAAAAAAGCAAAGGATCAGAACGAACTTATTTACAGAATAGGGAAGAAAGTGCCTGCATTTGCTGTCCGTGGCCCAGTAAGTAATCGTTTTCCATTTACAGCCAGAATGGGACGAAATCTAGGCGTGAAAAAAACAAGCCGCATCTATCTTTATAGAGTAAAGGAAGACTTCAATGGTGAGATTTATTCAAAGAAAGTATGTACGACGAGAGCTACAGAAATATCTGAGGATGCTACTAGAATGTATATGATTAGTGGCTCTTTTCCCTCAACCAAGAAGGGTGATGTGGCCGTTTTGAAAGACCGTCATCGTTCATCAGTATCATTATACGGTCAAGGCAGCCTCGGCGATGATGCCAGATATGGTGTCCAACTGCAATATGATTATCTACTTGATTTCTCAAAAAAGGGTATTGCCCATTATGCCATGCTGAATATTGGTGCTAACCGTTATACAAAAGAAAAAGAAGGTGTATGGTGGAATTCTGAAAGCAAAGAGCCGATTCAGCCTGTATTAAATCATGTTGAGGCCAAAATTGGTTATGGTATTGGCTTCAATTTGCTAGGTAGAATAGAAATTGTTCCTTATATAATGGGGGGCTATCAATTTTCAATTGTTACCAACAAGGGTAAATTGGATGACAAATTAGATACAGGTCTCATTTATTGGGATAATTCAAAAGAGCAGTGGGATGGTTGGCAATCGATGAAATGGACTGGTCATGGCTTTGTTACCTATGCAGGAGCAAAATTAAATGTAAATATTTGGTATCCTTTACAATTATCTGTGGGGGCTGACTACAATTATACTTTCGGAGAAAACACATTAAAGCCTATACGAGATAGGCATGAGTTGAACCGTGTGAATTTGTATGCAGGATTTCGTGTTCATTTTTAATTTTTAGCAAATATGAAAAAAAATAATATTTTATCCGCTGTGGCGATTATGTTTGGCCTAATATCGTGTTCCTACGAATATGAAATGCCGGACTATTCAAATGCAACCACATCATACAACAGTAAACAGCTTGCAAGTGGTATCGAAAATGCATTTAGGGATGAATATGCCAAGTATGATATAGAGACGGTAAATTATGTGATTGAAGAGGAGACCGCCATTGAAAAAAATGTTGATGGCAAAACTCTTTACGAAGGTGAAGCCAGAGGCCGGGCGAACATTTTGTCAAAATCTTTAAATCTAACGTACAAAGTGACGCTTAAGGGAAGGAGTGCCAAAGTGGGAAGATATTTTGATGTTGAAGGAAAATATGCAAGAACTTTTGACATTGATGTATCTCCTTTCAGAGTCAATGCAGATATAAAAAATGGAGAAGTGACCTATTTGCCTATTTTTTATAATATCACAAAAACATCACTTACACAGATGATAATTGATAAGGTTCATGAATATAATTATGAGTTTTCTGATAATGTTACGTTCTTAACAGAAAGGGACAAAGAGGGTAAAGAACTGAATCGCTTTGAGCATGACCCACTGAAAGGAATGATTGCTTCGCAATATGATACAGAAACGATAGATGTTGAAATAGAACTATACGGAAGGGCAAGAACAAAAAATGTCGATTATCATAAGAAGGTAAAAATTGGAACGTATGTTTTCAGAGGGATTGTGCTTTCAGATATTAAATTCAAAACACTGGAGTTGACAACTGATATGCAATATGATTATATTGAAGAACCTGGCCTGATAGGACCCTACAATGTAGATAAAAGTTCATTGCCAATCATAGATAAAGCACACTAATTAGGTTGCGAATTAGCAGGTTGGAATATGATTTTGTAAATTGATTGGTTATGCTTGGGATATGATGCCGACATTCACACCCGATGCCTTCAAAATAAACAGGTGACATTTTTTGTAACGGATTTCATCACAAATTCCGTCACTCGAACCGATTGAGTAAAACTGGGATTAAAAAGCAAAGGAGCTGAAACCCTTTCGTTTTCAACTCCTTTGCTTCAGTCGGGATTACTGGACTCGAACCAGCGACCTCGCGCCCCCCAGACGTGTGCGCTACCAACTGCGCTAAATCCCGATTGCGGGTGCAAAGATAAGAAGTTTTTATGATTCGTGCAAGAAAAATGGGAAAATTTTGTATTTTTGTGAGCGAAAACCTGCCGATTGAGGAAAAAATGACTATCTTTGTGGGCAAATAACATCAAAATGACGACAACTATCTACGAAATAAAAGCACCTGCGACGCTGCGGGCAACCATCAAACTTCCGGCATCGAAAAGTATCTCGAATCGGGCCATTCTGATGACGGCACTGGCGCGTCGAAACGACGATTGGAACGAGGCGGTGAGGCGGTTGGAAAACCTTTCCGACTGCGACGACACGGCGGTGCTGCTTCGGGCACTTGCAAGTTTGGAGGAGCGAGGAACGAGATGCGAGGAATTGGTCATCGACATCGGGGCGACAGGCACGGCAATGCGCTTTCTGACGGCATTTTTGGCGGTGAGCGAGGGCGAATACGTGCTGACGGGATCGGAACGAATGAAACGGCGACCCATCGGACCGCTCGTCGAGGCGTTGCGCCACTTGGGGGCCGACATCCGCTACGAAGGCGAAGAGGGATTTCCACCGCTGCGAATCGTCGGACAGTCGCTCGACGGCGGTCAAGTAGAAATATCGGGCGAGCTGAGTTCGCAATTCGTTTCGGCCTTGCTGATGATTGCGCCGACACTGCGTAACGGATTGGAAATCAAGATGATGGGCGACATCGTTTCGCGTCCCTACATCGACCTGACGCTGTGGATGATGCGCGAATTTGGTGCCGATGCCGACTGGACGAGCGGTGACACGATTCGGGTGAAACCGAGTGGCTATCAGCAACGGTCGTATCGAATTGAAAACGATTGGAGCGCGGCCTCGTATTGGTACGAAATGGTGGCGCTGACCGACGACGAGGATGCAGAAATCCGACTTTTTGGACTAAACGACTACTCCAAACAGGGCGATGCTGCCGTGCGCTATATTTTCTCGATGCTCGGAGTGAAAACGGAGTTTTGTTCGAGGAGTGAGGAGTGTGAAGCGAAGAGTGAGGAGTGTGGAGTGAGGAGTGAGGTGGTTTTGCGGAAAAGCAACCGCGTTGCCCCTCGTTTCGACTACGACTTTACGAACTCGCCCGACCTTGTGCAAACCGTCGTTTGTACTTGCGCGACAAAAGGCATTCCGTTCCATTTTCGGGGTCTGAAAAGTCTGAAAATCAAGGAAACGAACCGACTCGAAGCCCTCGTCAGCGAACTGAAAAAAGTGGGCATTGCGATTCGCTTAGAAAACGATTCGGAACTCGTTTGGGACGGCAAACGCATCGAACCAACCTTCGAAGCCATCGACACCTACGACGACCATCGAATGGCACTTTCATTTGCGCCATTGGCACTGAAATTTCCGTCGATTTCCATCAAAAATCCGCTGGTCGTCACGAAGTCGTATCCGACTTTTTGGCAAGATTTACAAAAAATAGGATTTCAAGCCCCTCCCAACCTCCCCCAGAAGGGTAAGGAGCATAATATTCCTTAAAAATATGATAAACTATACATTGATATCCCTGATTGCGCTGTTGGCGCTGGGCATTCTCGCCTTTGTTTTCGGCAAAAATCGTCGCGCCGACGGCACCGAAGAACCCATTGTCGTGGGCGAGGGCGACTGCGCCACGTGCACGCCCGAAACGCCAAAATGCGAACAACTTTGCGCGATGGAGGCCGCCGTGAAACCCGTCGAATATTTCGACGACGAGGAACTCGACCGTTTCAAGAATCGCGCCGCCGACAGCTATTCCGACGACGAAATCGAGCAGTTCGCCTACGTCCTCCACACGATGCAACCCGACGAAGTGGCCGCGTGGAGCCGCAGCCTCACCCTTCGCGGCATCGAACTGCCCAACGAACTTCGCGATGAAGTCATTCTGTTGATAGGCAGATAAAACTGCCCCCTCCCTGCCTCCCCCAGAATGGGGAGGAGACAAAAAAGCCCCTCTCCGTCGGGAGAGGGGTTGGGGTGAGGCTTTTTTTCGCTTTCGCTCAAGGGAACTCCTTTTTACTTTTTTACCTTTTTCCCGTTGTAAATATAAATTCCCTTCTTCGTCGGCTCACCGCTCAACTTCTTGCCATCGATGGTGTACCAACTATCATTTGTCCGTTGTCCATTATCATTTAGCGAAGCGTCAATTGCTGTGGTTTCACCGCGC
>Ga0256404_1002744_pt1 | contig 37947 bp, 29 predicted proteins | sample RumenRJG_01DNA_FD_185990 | JGI IMG/M metagenome (GOLD analysis project Ga0256404, IMG submission 185990) | Bovine rumen microbial communities from Lethbridge, Alberta, Canada - RJG_01 | ecosystem: Host-associated > Mammals > Digestive system > Stomach > Rumen | place: Canada: Alberta | collected...
AGAACGGCAAAGCCGTTCTCTTGGGAGTAACCGTGGTAACGGTTACTCCGTTATCCCCCCGAGAATATCCTTTGGATATTCTCGCAAGCGACCGCAGGTCGCTATACCCCCATTCCTAAACCTTTTAATGACTTTTCAGCAACGGGAGGCAAAGCTCCCGTCACTGAAAAGTGTTAGAGAGTTCAGAAAAAGAGTTTGAGAAAAAACACTCCCAAGAGAATACCCACGGTTGCTTGACAGGTATACCTCAACAAATGCGGATTTATCGCAGTATGTGCATCGTGCAATTGTGGAGTTCTCTTGAAAGTTCTTTCTTCAAATCTTGCTTTTAAGCCTTCACCACTTTTTCGTTATTTGCGGACGTGTCCCCAAATGGCGAAAAAGAGATAAAAGTTTTAGGGGTGGGGTTTGGGGAGAGACCCTTTTTCAAAAGGGTCCTCCCCAATTACGCGGTGTACACACCCCGACAAATAATGGGGATTTTCAATTATGATGCTTGGTATCGGCATCAGAACTCTTTTTGCATTCTGCCCTGTCTGCCGTTCATCATTTCGCCGTTTTCGCCGCCCATCATTTCACCGTTCATATTGCCTCTGCCGCCGCCCATCATAGACTGGGGGATAGAGTCTGTCTGCGTGCCGTTGATGATGATAGTTCCGCCGTTATAGGTGGCTTTGCCGTCATAGTCAAAGGTAGAGCCTGACGATGTGATGTCGATAGTTCCGCCGTTGATGATGATATCGCCGTTTGCGTCTACGGCATCGGTGTCGCCGCGTCCCATGGTTATTTTCAGCTCGCCGCCGTTTATCTCGATAGTCGGGGTGGTGCTGCTCTTGTTCTTATTGCCTGCGTTGATGCCGTCATCGCTCGCTGCGATGGTTATTTTACCGCCGTTTATCTTTACATATGTGGACTCGATGCCCTCTGCTGCTGTGATGTCAAAGGTACCGTCATCGACAGTCACGGAGGTATTGCCCTGCAGAGCGTCGCTCTTGGCGGTTATTTTGAAGCTGCCGCCTGTGATGCGGATATTTCCGAGGGTATTGTCGTCATCATTTTCGGCGTGGAGGGCATCTTTATCTGAGGTCATGGTGAAGGTGCCTGCGCCTATCACGATGCTGTCGTTTGCCTCGATACCGTCAAGGGCTGAGGTGATGTCATATGTGCCGCCCGTGACTTTGACATCGTCCTTGCCGGAGATGCCGTTGCCTTGTGCGGACTCTATCTTCAGCTTGCCTGTGCCGTTGAAAACGAGGTCGTCCTTGGAGAAGATGACTGCATCGGTATTGGTATCGCCGTCTGCTTTGAACTCGCCCGTGACGGAAAGTGTATTTTCGCTGTCAGTGGTGGTGACAAAGCACTTATCGGCTGAAAGGACGTATATTGCGGGGAAATCATCGTTGGTGATATTTGCGCCGTCAAGCACGAGCTGTACCTTGGCATTGCTGTCGGCGTTGACCTTTACGGTACAGTTTTTGGCAGTACCTTTGAGGATATATATGCCCTCCTGCGTGATGTCGATAGTTTTTGAATCGGCAAGGTCAATGGTGGTCGCCTTTGAGGTATCGGCGGTCTGCTCGAGGTCACGGTCGGTGAAAAGCTCGGACTTATCTGCGGTATCGGTGATGACTGCGGACGCATCGGTTGACGAATCGGTGGATTCGGAGCCGCTCTGGACGGCTGATGATGAGGTCTGCGCGGTCGATCTTGCCGATGAGGATTCAGAGCAGGACGCAAGGGCTGTGGTCATTGCGAGCATAAGTGAAAGTATGATGGCACATTTCTTTTTTAACATAGTGATTACCTCCGTTGTATTTCAAGTGGTTGTGGTTTTCGTTATGTACACATTGTACAGCCCCAACCTTAAATGTACTTTAGGTGAATGTGAAAATTCAAAGAAAAGTTTTTGATTGACAAAAAGGCTTTTGCTATGGTATACTTTTGTAAGCAAAAGGCAGGAGGGATAGATGTGCGGTTATTTGTCGCGGTGGATCTCAGCGGTGAGGTCAAGGCTGCGCTGGAGGATATTCAGGGGCAGCTAAAGGGCAGCGGTGTTCACGGCAGGTACACGGCGAGGGAAAATCTGCATATTACGCTTGCTTTTATAGGTGAATACGGTGATGCGCAGGCGGTGCTCGATGCGCTGGAGGGCGTAAGGTTCGAGCCGTTCGGGCTGGGGCTTGACGGTATGGGCAGCTTCGGCGGCTTATGGTGGGCAGGCATACGCGCAGACGGCGGACTTAAAGGGCTCGCGGCGCAGGTACGAAGGCAGCTTGCGATGGCAAATATACCGTTTGACAGAAAGAAATTCTCACCGCACATCACGCTGATACGCGATCCTGACAAGCAGGTGATACCGCAGGTGAAGATACCTGATGTGAAAATGACGGTGGAAGGATTCTCGCTGATGCTGTCTGAAAGAGGAAAACGCGGAATGATATACACCGAGCTGGGAACGGTATCGGCAGGAAAAGAGGAGGAAAGGATATGAAAAACATCAGAAACTATGATGCGCCAAAGTACGCAGGCAGCGAATACGAAAAGATCGAGGAGGGCATATACAAGACTTTCTGGGTAAACGATGACGACGATCTGGCTCTGCGCGGCCTTGACGAGGGCGAGGAGCTTGACGCGGTAATGGCGCTGAAAGACTGGAAAAAGGTCGAGAACGAGGATATTGACGACCTTGAATACGCGGTACTGGACGGCAAAACATACTACAAGGAGACGGACGAGGACGACGGAGAGATAACCTATTATGAAAATATGTATGACGGCGAACAGGTAGTGTTTGTAACATCGGTAGTATTTGAGCCCGAGCCTGAGTTTGACGAGAACGAGCCGACAGACAGCAAAGTTTCGCAGTACCCTCTGGAGGACATACTTGAAGAGTTCTTCTGCGTGGCGGGTGATGATTACCCGACACAGAACGCAAATGACAGCAAGAACTCCTATGTTGAGTTTTCAAGCGATGATATCGAGGATATACGCAATGTGCGCAGTATCATCGGCAAGCACGTTTATAACCGCGATGACGGCGAGTATGTCGAGCTTGTGATAGAATAGTCCGTATTTGCGCAGAATATAAGTACGAAAAACAACAGCACGGCATCTGCACTCTGAAAACGAGGGCAGGTGCTGTTTTTTTTGACCTTATTTTACATAAACTTACTTGCAAATTGTGAATTTTCAATTGACAAAAGTGTAAAAATGTGTTACAATATTAGAGTGTAATACTATATATTATGTAAATCTATGATGCAAGGGGGGTGCTTTATGACTGACGATACTGAAAACAGCGTATCTGACGCGGTTTCGGAGCTATCCGAGGCAGATGTACAGGATCAACAGCAGGACGGATCGGCAGACGGTGACGGGCAAGTGACCGAAAAAGGCGCCGAAAAAGAAAGTCCCCCTGCAAAAAAGAAAAAGAAAAAACGCACGGCAAAGTCCTACGCGATATCGTTCGCGATAAAGGTCGGTGTCACGGCGGTCGTTTTGTGGGTGACATTCACGTTTTTTGCGGGGATATACATTTGCCACAGCAACAGCGCTTACCCGACGATACGCGACGGCGAGTTCTGCCTTATTTACAGGCTTGCAAAGCTTGAACAGGGCACGATGATAGTTTACAGTCACGGCGGAGAGACACGCTTTGGCAGAGTGGTCGCTTTCGGCGGCGATGAGGTCAGCATCTCAAATGACTATGTGACGGTCAACGGCTACGGGCTGAGCGAAAATGTGGTATACCCTACTCCGAACGAGGGATCGGCGATAGAATATCCGTACAAGGTCCCCAAGGACTGCGTATTCGTTCTGAACGATTACAGGAGCGACCTTTCGGACAGCAGGACATTCGGGGCTATACCCGTCAAAGAGGTCAAGGGCGCGGTAGTTTTCACTATGAGAACACGCGGCATATAGATCAAGTCAATCAATTATTATTCTATAAGGAGGAAAACTTATGAAAATGAAAAGGATCGCGGCGGCAGTTTCATCTATCAGCCTGTCGGCTATGATGATGCTCTGCGCAATGCCGATGAGTGCAAGTGCGGCAAACACCTACACGCCTATCTCCGGCGGTGAGGTGACTTTTGAAAAGTATCTGGTGCTCAAAAAGGAAGCTACTGTTCCAAATGTTGAGTTCAGCTTCAGCGCTGCGCCCATCGAGGACAGCGAGGTGCTGGAGGCTACCGGTCAGACGCTTGCTGTTATGAAGGGACCTGCAGGCATCAAGTTCAAGGCTGGTACGGACGTTACTGTTTCGGGCACAGGCGACAGCGAGGCTGCGGCTGCTTTTAAAAGTGCGGACAGCGCAAAGGCTGAAACGGAAAAGGGTACGAAATCCATAAGCTTCGCAACAGCTGACACGAGCGATGAAAAGTTCGCTGAAAAAGAGATAACGCTGGATCTGAGCGATGTTTCATTCCCCGAGCCGGGAGTTTACCGCTACAAGATCACAGAGGCTGACATTGACCGTGCAGGCATCACAAACGACGCAGATCAGGTGCGCTACCTCGATGTATTCGTCAAGAGCGTATCGAAAACTGTTGGAAGCGTGACACAGGACAGCCTTGAGATAGACGGATATTTCATACATACGGGAAATGCTGCCCCGAAGGCAGGTACGCCTGACAACTCAAAGAAGTCTACGGGATTTTCAAACTCCTTTGGATCGAACAATCTTGAGTTCTCAAAAGAGGTAAGGGGAAATCAGGGTTCAAAGGACAAGTACTTCAAGTTTACTGTTCAGCTGACAAATGCTGACTCTCTGAACGTGAATGACAACGATAAATTCACCCTGACGGGCGAATGGGACAAGGAGCCTGCAAAGAATTCGGCTACGGTATACGCGGCTGCTGATATGAGGGCTGCGAACAACACCGAGTCTGTTACATATGCGCAGCTCAAGGCAGGCTATGACTTCTATCTGCAAAGCGGTCAGAACATTCAGATACAGGGTATCCCGCAGGGACTGGGATATGTTATCACAGAGCAGCAGGAGGACTATGCTCCATCGGTAACTATGGACTCCGCAGGCGACACAAAGACAGGTGACAAGACCGGCGAGGGCACAGCTATCGCGGGCGTTAAGGACGGCGAGAGCTTCTCGGTGACGGATACGCTGCTCAAGAGCGATGCAGGCGCTGACTTTGTGAACGAGAGAGCTGGAACCATCCCGACAGGTGTTATAACGACTGTTGCGGGCTCGGCAGGTATCGTTCTTCTCGGCGCGGCAGGTATCGCGGGCGCAGTTTACGCTAAAAAGAAAAAGGACGAGGATGAGGATTGACCGCTCTGAAGTTCTGGAAAGCGCTGAATGAGATATTCTACCGGCTCGTGATCATCGTTTTCGGCATTGTTATGCTTATCGGTGCGTGGCAGGTGTACGACAACTACTACATTTTCAGCCATGCACTTGATAAGGATCTGCTGAAATACAAGCCTGTTCACGGGCAGAGTGCTGACGAAAGCTCGCCTATCACCGATGAGATGGTGGCGTGGCTGACTATTGACGGGACCAACATCGACTACCCTGTTATGCAGGGCAAGGACAATTCAGCTTTTCTGAACACTGACCCGTTCGGGAATTACTCGCTGACGGGCAGTATATTCCTTGACAGCAGATGCAGCAGCGACTTCTCTGATGAGTACAGTCTGATCTACGGTCATCATATGGATTATGGGAAAATGTTCGGCTCACTTGACGATTTTCTCAATGAGTCTTATCTGAAAAAGCATACCACGGGTACGCTTCTGGTCGGCAGGAATGCCGAGAAACAATACAAGCTGCGTATTTTCGCAGCGATGCGGGTAAACTCCCGCGACAAGACTGTCTTTGATATCAACAAGGACAGGATAGCGCAGTATATCAAGGATAATGCAGCGGTTTACACAAAGCAGGAAAACAAAAGGATCATCGGTCTTTCTACCTGCGCTGATGCAAGCTCGGCAAGCAGGATCGTGGTATTTTGCAGCATTGAAGATTAAAATTACAGCGAAAGGAGTGCGGTGTATGAAAAAGCTTTGCAGAATAATGACGGCGTTTTTATGCCTGCTCTCCCTTGCGGCTGTGATGATGCCCCAGGCAAAAGCGGGCGCTTATGATACGATAAAAGCCGTTATACCTGTTTCGTGTCTGAATGTGACGGACGGTGCGGCTCACACATACGAAATACATATTGAACAGGAAAATCCAGGTTCGCCGATGCCGAGCGAGAGCTCTTTGAAGATAGAGCAAAGCGGCAAGGGCGGATTTACGATAGATATTACCGAACCCGGTACTTACAGGTACAGGATATTTGAAAAGGCGGGAAATGACCCGCGCATCAACTACGACAAGAGCGTTTTTATCGCAACGGTCTTTGTTCAGAACGGTGAGGGCGGCAGGCTTGCTTACTCGCTCAGCGTGGCACAGCAGGGCAGGACGAACAAGCCCGACAGAGTGGCTTTCAGCAATGAACAAAAGAACGAGCAGAGCAAGCAGACAACTCCGAACCCTGTGACTTCACAGACGCAGGTGAACCCGTCAACGGGAAACACTGCGGGGAACAGTCTGTATGCGAAGATACTAAAGATATCTATGCTGATGCTGGTCATCATTGCGGCGGTGTCATTTGTGATAAGCCGCAGACGCGACGATGATGAGCAGGAGGATATATCCGAATAAAAAACGATCATTCTATCAAGGAGGTGGCAGCGTATGTCCGGAAAGCTCAAAAAGCGCATATTAAGCGGGTTATCGGCATTCGCTATGCTTACTGCCAATTTGCTGCCGCTCGCGCCGATAGAGGCAAAGGCTGCACAGGCTGCGCACACTATCAATGTTTTTGACATAAATATCAGGCAGGGCGCAGTTCGCTATGATACATACAAGCCCGATGATGTGGCTGACAACGGTACGGCTTCGTTTGACAATGTTTACGTGTGGAAGGCAGACAGCTCAAACGAGGGACACAAGTTTGTATACAACATCAAGTTCTCGGTTTCGGGCGAGGGCACGGGCAATGACGAAACTGACGATGATAACATCAAAAAGGCAGTCGGCGAGGGATTTATAAACATACGTGTGCCTGCGCATATACTCAAATACAAGGGCGATAACACGGTAAAAGCCGATGACAGCGGAGTTTATCCCGATGAGGCGGAGATGCCTGTACCGAACATCGAACAAATGACTTACCGTGAGGTCGATGACGGTCACGGCGGAAAAACAAGGATCTATTCGACCGACCACCAGTTCGTTTACAGGCTCGATGACAAGGGAACAGATGACGAGGCTGATGATGAGTATATCATCTACAACATCAAGCCTGTTTCGGCGGGCGTTGTTTACGAGTTCCCTATCGCGTACAAGACTAACAAGAACACCTGGGAATACCAGGATATGGGTGCGTCAACGCCGTGCAAGGCTTATGTTGAGGTAAAGTCCTGGGACAAGGAAAAGGGCGTAAATACTCCACAGACGATAACATCACAGACCCGCGAGGTGCCTGTTTACATCGACACGAACGCAACGATAAAAAGCACATCAAAGTCCGCAAATGCGACTCTGCTTACTGCAAAGGACGCACAGAAACAATTCGGCATAAGCGGTCTTGACGAAAATTACAGATACACTGTATGGACTGTTACATCGGATATTACGGGCGTTACGCAGAAATACGACCTTGATATGACAGACAAGGCGGGAAATCTTACCGGTACGGACGCTCAGGAAAATGCGCACACTATACACGGCGAGACGGTCGCGGTGAAGATGAACGGTCAGATCATCACGCCTGTGAACAAGGACGGCTTCGATGCGCCTGTATACGAGCAGACGGGGCTTACGGCATCGGGCAAGAGAGTGGACTATGTTCTGACAAGGTATCTTTACAACTCGGTGAAGAACGCGCAGGGCGGCGTTATCTCGGAAGGCATTGACGCTCTGTATGAGGCGATAGATTTCAACAGTGCGGTATACGTCGCTGAAAACGATGCACAGATGTATCTTACTCCGTGCGACAAGCAGGATAAGATGACTGACGAGGCTGCATCTGCAAGGTTCAAGCTGGAGATAAAGGAACCCGAATGGCGACCTGTTGATGAGAAATACTCCGCTGACAAGTGGGGACTTTTCAACAACGCAATGCAAAGAGTCGGCTCAAAGAACGATGTGACGAGCTATGAGCTTGCCAAGCTGCTGACGGACAGAGAGATAAAGGATATAAAATACGAAACAAAGGTATCGGCGCACGCTTACGGAAGAACGATACTCACGCTCAATGACGAGATAAAAAAGATGGACGCTCCGAGAACGCTCAACGCTGACGGAACGGCTGACATCACCGCAGGCTCGCGCAAATATCATTTTGACACCAATGCAAAGACCTGCACGGTCACGGTATACGATAGCGATGCTATGCAAAGCGTGGTTGAAAGCTACCCTATCGGCATATCACAGACAGATGAGCTGTCGCTTATCAATATGCGCAGGATAGCGGCGCAGGATATTGCCGACAATTACTACGGTCAGCACGCGCTGGATTATGTTTTTGAGGACAAGACGCTGAACATCGCGGACATGAGGGACGCATCAAATAAAACTGCGCTTGACAGAAACGATTACAGGATAGACTCGTTTGAGTACAAGTACAACGTCAAGGCGGCTGTTTACGACAGCGACAATATGCAGTTCAGCGCGGGCAAGGAGAACGAGGGGCTCTCAGAGAACGACAGCGACAACACGCTTTACTTTTACGCTTATGTGAACGGCGGCGACACGGCTTCGGCTGTGGGAAGCTACAACATACGCACGGGTCAGGCAAACATAACAGACCCATCGGTAGTAAGCTCGCTTGACGGCAGCAAGGTAGTTTTCCGTGAAAGTGCGAACGTTACGGGCTATCAGGTAAGGACAACAAACAGGTATTTCTTCCTTGACCTTACCACAAAGCCGAGCATTACGCTAAAGCCATCTGACAAGGTGAAGGCTATCGTTGAACCGATAATCAACTCAAACGGCTCGGAAAAGAAGATAGGTATCGACAACACGGCAAACTGGACTGTCAAGCACGACAGCAGCACGCTGCTGAACGAGAATAAGACGGGTACGGACTACATCGCTGACATTGTGCGTACATCGACTATATCAAAGAAGGCGTTCGGTGAGAAGCAGTCGGTAAAGGGACGTGACGGAAAGGTATACTCAAGCCGCAACGACACGCTTGAAGGCGAGTACGAGCTTGTTTGGCAGACAAAGGTCGCTGAAACGGCGGACGGTGTTGAGATAGGGGGACGCATCAGCAACAACGTTCCTGTACCGCAGCGCTCGGGCGTTTTCTATGACCTGCTGCCTGCGCACAGCGATATTATCGAGGGCAGCGTGAATGTATTCGTTGATAATTTCGATGATGCATCGGTGAATAGCACACCGCTTGCGCCGTCATCATTCGAGGTGCTGCCGAGAATAGACAACTACAACGGCTCGGGCAAGAAGCTGATGGTCATCAAAATAAATGCTCCGTGCAATATTTCATACACGGTGACGTATATGACGGTACACTCGCACGAGGACATTCAGGACTACGGCTCGTTCGCGCTAAACACGGCAGCGTACCAGACGGGCAACGAGGACATCGGCAAGGGATACCCTGATGACGGCGGAAACTACGCGGTCTCGATGTCGCGCTACATCAAGGGGCTTGACCCGAACAACAACGGCGCAAAGAGGTTCATATATGCTGAATCGACAGAGGATATACTTGCGCTGTTCCCGACATCTTCGGGTATTTATAAAAAGGTATCCTCTATGAGCGACCCTGTCGGCAAGAGGTCGGCTGTTGTTCACAACGGGGAGAACTACACTTACCATATCCGTATGAAGAACGACTCCTCCACAAAGGCGAGAGATATTGCGATACTTGACTCGCTGGAGAATTACAGGACGGTGGACGGCGTTGCTTACAACAGCGGTCTGAAATATGACCGTGACTGGAACGGCACTATCGAATCGTTCGATCTTTCGGGCGTTGAGAATAAGATAGCTGAATACGCGAAAACTCACAGCAGCACAAGTGTGAATGATCTGAAGCTTATCGTTTACACGGGAATCGGCATAGTTGATCTGGACAAAGAGAATTACTCGGACAGCGAGCAGAGGAAAGACCTGCTCAATGACATACTCGAAGGCAACACGACAGGTGCGGCATCTGACTGGCACGTTGTTCCGAACTGGCGCGATCTTTCGGGATTTGACCGTTCAAAGATAACGGCATACATTGTTTACACGGGCAAGCATTTCGTTCTTGCAAAGGGCGACAGTATGTCATTTAAGGTCAATATGAAGGCGCCTGACGAGGTTACGGTAACAAAGCAGCCCGATGTTGAAAACGGCATTTTCATTCCGCAGCCAAAGACCTATAACAACATCTACCGCTCGTTCACGACTATCCCCGAGGAAAAGGACGACGATGAGCAGACGGATGTTACATACTTCTACACACACTACGACTACACGCAGGTAGAATACAGCACCGTAGGAACGCTGCGCTTTACCAAGGCGGGCTCGGTGGACAAAAAGCCTGCGGCAGGCGTGCAGTTCAGCCTGTCGGGAATATCGGATTACGGCACGGCTTATGACGAGACTCTCGTTTCGGACACAAACGGCGTTGTGGAGTTCAAGAATTTACAGCGCGGTACATATCAGCTTATCGAGAGCGTGAGCGACCCCGATCATCAGCTTGACCCGACTCCGAGGACGGTAAATGTCGACCCGAGAGGAAAGGTCACTATTGTGACGGTCGACGGCGTTGTGGTTGATGACGGTGCGGGACATTTCACGATCTACAACAAGCCGCGCTACCACGGCGAGCTTGAATTCAAAAAGGGTGACCTGCTGAGCGGTGAAGGCATCAGCGGTGCGCAGTTCATACTCAACGGAACTTCGATATACAACAACGAATACAAAAACATCACTGCGGTGAGCGATGAAAACGGCAGGGTGAGCTTCGGCGACATCGAAAAGGGCGAATACACCATTACGGAGACTATGCCTGCAAGTGGCTATCTGCCGCCGAATGTCAACACCTACAAGGTAACGTGCAGCGGTGATGAGGTGATGGTGTTCAAGATAAGCGGCGAAAACCTGACCGACCAGGGTACGCAGTACGTTATTAACAACGTTCCGACGGCGGAGATGACGCTGCAGAAAGTCGATGCTATAACCAAGGATACGCTTGACGATGCGGAATTTACCATTACTGCGGATGAAAGTCTTAACGACACGATCAGAAATCTGACGGAAAAGGTCCAAGGCACGTTGTGGGAGTTTTCGGACGGAAAGTGGACACAGAAGGTCAGCGGAGGTACGTCAGGCAGATATATATTAAGGTATCTTGCACAGGGTACATATACTCTGACCGAAACAAAAACTCCGACACATTATGAAAGCAGCAATGAGTCATACACTATCAATGTGGATAAAAGCGCCGACGGCAAAAAGCTTGTGGTAAAGCTGCCCGATGACAAGCCCGAATGGGAATACATCAAGATAGAAAACGGCGAATTTGTGACGGCAACTGCCGATACTGCGCTTTATCATCGCCTTAACAACAATCAGGTGTATGAGGACGGCAAAACAATTATCAAGTCATGGGTAGGTGCTGTTGACAGCAGCTTCCCGTCACTGCATCTGAGCAATGAGAAACCGAAGATGAATACCGTTAAGGTGACGATAGGCACAGGCTTTCAAACTCTTATCCAAAATAATAAGTCTAATTTCACAGGGCTTGTAAGGGATAGCAGTCTTCCCGACGGAAAGGAGCTTATGGTTGACCGCACCGGGGACAGTAAAGATGAAACAGGCTTGTTCTACGCATGGTGGGACAGCAACGATAAAAAAGTGCATTGGTACAGCGATGCGGATGTTATTTACTTGCCGAGGGATTGCAGCAGCTTGTTCAATGGCTGTAACAACAGCGGTTTTACAAAAATTGATCTGAGTGAATCAGGGACAGGAAAGGTATTCTCAGCTGAAAAAACGTCTAATATGTATCAGATGTTTAATGGATGCTCCAATCTGCAAACCATAGATTTATCCTGCATTATTGATACTCCTTCGCTGACAAGCACTCGTGAAATGTTTCAAAGATGCACAAAGGTTGAAAATATAGACTTATCAAACTGGAGAAATGCTCAGAATTTGGCTGTTATGCAAAGTATGTATTATAACTGTCAAAAATTAAAAACAGTAGATCTGTCAAGTCTTGTAGTATCCAAGTTAGAAAACTGTCAGCAAATGTTCCGTGATTGCTTAATTCTGGAAGCCGTATCCTTAGGAAATCACATCACCCTAAATGAATACAGGACATCAAATAACAGTTCAGGCAAAGGTATGATGTCAATGTTTATCAATGCAGGAAGAAACGGTACAGGAATGATTGTCGATCTCTCTGGTTTTGATACAACTAAAATAAAAAATGATAGTAACGGAAATCCTTGGGGAATCGGACATATGTTTAGCGGCTGCTCAAAGCTGACTACTGTATATGTATCTGATTATTGGGATAATACTAATTTTAGCACAGAAAATAGCGATTGGAGTCAGAGTAATGCATTTAGTGGCTGTAATAGTCTTGTAGGCGGTGCAGGAACGACATATAAGGCGAATACAAATCTGAATAGTTATGCAAAGGTTGACGGCGGCAAGGATGATCCGGGTTATTTTACCTACAAAGCCGCACCGACACTTGAAAGCAGTTCAGATACTGAAAGCAGTTCAGATACTGAAAGCACAACGACCGATACGGTAAACATCACCTTCGCCGACTACCAAGGCTTCACCAAAACAGGCTCGCCAACGCAAGTCGAAAACACCGATGCGACCGCTGATGATGTCGGCAAGACCAACTTTGCTTTTGAATATGTGACTGCAAATACCGAAGTCCCCACAAGCGGCGCAGAGTCATATGAGGTCGATGAGGCTGTCTATATGACCGTCAGTCAGATCGCAGAGGACGGCGGGAAGTATTATACTGTATCACAGCAATATAAGTATAATGGTACGGTAAAGGCAAAGTGGACGCAGGTCGGCGGCACGGCACCTACCCAATGGAAATGCGAAATGAAGGTGTTTGATGCGGACGAGTCTTTCTATGTCTGGGAGGACAAGGTAGAGGGGTTTGAAACAACGGCTGATAAAGCATCACCGATAAGATCGGCTGACAGGGCAGATAAGCCTGTGATAACAAACTCCGACCCGAGCGAAAAACTCGGTGCGCTGGAGCTCTCCAAAAAGCTGACCGGTACGGACAGCGAAAAGTTCGGCGGCGATAAGTTCATATTCAAGGTAACTATGAAAAATCCCAATGGCACGCCGTATACTATGGAACCGTTCGACGAGAACGGTGTGGGATACTTTACTGTTAAGCCAAATGCCGCGGACGCGGAAAAGGTAGTGATAATGGGTATCCCCGAGGGCTGCACTTACACGGTCGAGGAGGCAGATGACGCGCTGCACCCGATGCCGACAGGCTACACAAAGGTCACATCGGGCAGTATAACGGGCGGCATCACTGCGGACACAACGAGCAAGGCGGAGATCGAAAACAGGATAGACACGGTCGATCTGACGCTGACAAAGAATATCGAGCTTTGGAAGAAAACGACCAAGAACGGCGTATACGTCAAAGTCACGGACGCAGCTGACGAGGATCTGGCAAAGTGGGCTGATGAGGACTTCACCTTCACGGTGACGTTTGAAAATCTGGTCAAGGGCGAGAGGTATTCGTACAAGATAGACGATACGGTGCAGACTGACAGGATAATCGGAAACAGCGAAAGCTCAAAGACGAAAAAGACTTTGACTATCAAGGCAGGTCAGACGGTAACGTTTATCGGTGTTCCTGTCGGGACGGTATACACGGTCACGGAGGACACATCATTTGAGCAGACGGAAAGCACGAGCTATGAGACCAGCTACGCCGTTTCGGGCGGAAACAGCATTGCGCTGACAAGCGGCAAAGAGCTTGGCGAGACTGCTCTGACGCAGACTGCTGATGCAGTCGCATTCACCAACATCAAGAAGATCGACCGCACGCAGATACCTGAACTGACAAGGGTAACTATCAACAAAGAGTGGTTCAGCACAAGCGGCGAAAAGGTCAGCTGGTCGATCGGCGCGGACGGAGAGCTTATCGCGCCGCCGGGCGATTACCCATCGTTTTTGAAGATATATCTGGGCAGGGCGCTCAAGATCGGCGAGGGCGAGGGTGCGATCTATGTTGACGTAAACCCGGGCTACACAAGCTACAGCCTTAAACCGAAAGAGAACTGGAGCTACACGTTCGATGACCTTGAAAAGTACGGTGAGATAACGCTTGACAACGTTACGACAAAGTACCCGTATGTATACTTTGTAACAGAGGTAGTGCCTGTAGGTTTCCACAACTGCAACGAAAATTCGCAGTACACAAAGATGGGCACGGACAATTTCTTTGTTGCGGCACCTGACGGTGACGGCAGCAGCTTTACACTCAAAAACCAGGAGGATATTACACACTCGCTTTCGATCTGCAAGCTGGTAACGGGCAATTTCGGAAACAAGAACACGGACTTCGAGTTTGAGATCACGTTCAGGGACAGCAGCGGAAAGGCGCTCTCGGGAACGGGCTTTACGATGCAGTTTACTGACCTGTTCGACAGCAGCTACGAAAGAAACAGAACTTACACGCTTGAGAACGGCAAGGTAACGCTGACACTGCCGCACGGCAAAAAGGTGAGATTCAAGAGCCTGCCGCACGGCACACAGTACACGATACGCGAGACATCAGGCAAATACACGGTAAGCTCGGGAACGTACACGGGCAGCGCGGCAAATGTCGATGTGAACACCCTGACGGGAGGCAGCGAATACGGCTTTACAAGCAAGCTGCAGCTCAACAGCGACACGGACTACCTGTTTGTGAACGATATGTCGGCAGAGATCGCCGCCGGCATCAAGGCCCCGCGCCGCTGGGTATGGCTGATAATGACCGCACTGGTCGGCATCGCGGGATGCTGCATTTACATCAAGCGCAGAAAAGAACAAGGTGAATAAGCAAAAAGACCGCCTGAGGAGGTAAACTCCCCGGGCGGTCATTATTTATGATTTGTCAGACGGACTTGCCAAGGCGGCAGGCTTTTTGGGGAAAGCTGCTCGCGGCGGTCATTGACGGGCTGCCCATTTTAAAGCTGCCGCCGCTTATGCGCACAAATCCGTCGCTGATGCTTGAGTGCTGTGAATTGCTCGGTGAGGGCAAGGTGCTGTTCGTCTGCGAGTCTTCGCCGTCTTAGTGTGACGAGGTCTGCGGTGCGGGTGCGCTCTGCCACGATATGCCTGTATCGGTGCTGTACTTATTCTTTAAGGGCAAACAGCAGGACTGTCACGGTGATGACAACGGCTGCGAGCCACGCGAGAGGCTTGAGCAGCTCCGCTTTATTCGTATGCTTTTGCAAAAGCCTTGTGATGATATATCCCACAAACGCCCAGGCAAGCAGCATTGCGAGGTTTTCGGTAAGCACGAGCCATTTTGCTTTTTCGTAATCGAGAAAGGCAAAGTGGGACTTGAAAAGCATATAGCTTGTTATCTCACCCTTGAAGAAGAGGCAGCCTCCCCACGCGGCGGCTGCGCTGAAAAGCGACAGGACTGTGATGGCTGCGAGTGAGAGCATTCATACGGACGCAAGCAGGGTGAATATCAATCTTTTCATTTGTGTCTCCTATTTGAGCTTGCTGTAATCTTCGTCTGAAACGGGCTCGCACCACTGCGTACTGCCGTCCTCGCCCTGTATCTCTATCGCAAGGTGAGAGAACCAGCTGTCAGGCGCTGCGCCGTGCCAATGCTTTACGTTGGCGGGGATATTTATCACGCTGCCTGCGGTAAGCTCGACCGCCTGCTCGCCCCACTGCTGATAGTATCCCCTGCCGCCTACGCAGATAAGCATCTGACCGCCGCCGCTTTTTGCGTGGTGGATATGCCAGTTATTGCGGCAGGCAGGCTCGAAGGTGACATTGTAGATGGGTATCTGCTCGGTGGAGACGGGTGCGAGGTAGCTTTGGCCGACAAAATATTCGCCGTAGGGATTTGGCTCGCCTATCGGGAAGAAGATGGAATTTGCGTAGGTATCCTTTTCGGTGGCCGCCTGCTCGGTCTCGTTCCAGACATCTTTTGCAAGGCGGAATACTGCCCAGCCCTTTGGCCAGCCGACATACATTGCGGCGTGGGTGATGATCGCGGCTATCTCCTGCTTTGTAACGCCGTGTGCTTTGGCGTTTTGCAGGTGGTAGGTCAGCGAGGAATCGGTTATGCCCGATGCCATGAGCGAAACTACGGTGATGATGCACTTGGTTTTAACGTCTATTGCCTGCTCGTTCCAGACCTCGCCGAAAAGCACGTCATCGTTGAGGTGGGCAAACATAGGTGAGAAGCTGCCAAGCTGCTCTCTGCCTGCGGTCTGTGTGATCTTTTTGTTCATAATGAGGACTCCTTTACTTATTGGTTTTCGCCCAGCAGCTGAAGGACACAGCTGCGGATCATTTCATAGATACTGTGCATTTTAAAGTTTATTTTTGCCTGCTGCATCGCATCGAGCTGCTTTTGCGTTGCGACGGAGTAGGGATAGACACCGAACAGGAAGGGGAAAAAGACGAAGATGAAGCTTTCGCGGTCGGTGCTTGGGAAGAACTTTTGCAGGCAGGCTCTGACTGCGTCAAGCGATGCGCCGTAGGCGGTCTTGAAGTCGGTGAGGCGCTCGGGACGGGAGTTCTCCTCCATATCGTAGTGGTTCATAGCCAGCAGCTTGAGCAGCTGCTCGTGGTTTTCAAGCGAATGTGCGAGGGCATCTGCAAAGTCCTCGGGGGACATTTTATCATTATTTGTGCAGATCTTGCCGATCTCCGCTGCCCAGATCTCATACTCGCGCTGCATAAGGGCGAGAAAGATCTCCTCCTTGGTCTGAAAATAGTTATAGATAGAGGTTCGGGTGAACGATGTTGCGCTGCCTATCTCCTTGAGGGTTATCTCCTTAAAGCTCATTGTGCGGTAGAGCTTTTCGCAGGCATTGATTATCTCCTCCCTGCGCGATGCGGTAAGCTCGGGCGAGCCTTTGGGCATGACGCTCTCTCCTTTCGGTTTATTCTGACACGGTGTCACTATGGATAGTATAGCACTATTCTGACACGGTGTCAACACGCGTAATAAATTTTCGGCATATTATCAAAATCGGGGGCGGTGATGATGTGTATGTTGTACAACTGCGGGCGCTTGATTTTTGATGGCAGATGTGTTAAAATCACTATATAGTATTATAAAAGGAGAATGCGATATGACAGAAAAGAAAAAAAATCCCTCATTTATCTGGCAATGCACCACGATAGCTCTGGCTGTGGCGCTGCTTGCGGTATCGTGCCTGTACATTTTAAAGCTGACAAGCGACAGCTCCGATGACAGCAACGCCAGCTCGGCATCTCAAACCGAGGTGAGCAAGAAGGACGCATTATCGCTGTGGACAGATGATGCTCCGCTGAAAAAGCAGCTTACCGAGTACATAAGCAAGATAACCGACAAGGACTCAAAGGACTTTATACCTGTTGACAGACGTATTGCGGTGTTTGATTTTGACGGCACGCTGTTTTGCGAGACTGATCCCGTATATTTTGATTACAGGCTGTTCTACTACCGCGTAACTGAGGATCCCGACTACAAGGACAAGGCAAGCGCGGTCGAGAAGGAAACGGCTGCAAAGATCAAGACAATGATGGACACGGGCGAATCTGCAAAGGGACTTGAGGTGGCACACGGAAAGGGTGTTGCATCGGCTTTTGCGGGAATGACTGTTGGCGAGTTCAACGACTACGTCAAGATGTTCAGGGAAAAACAGGCGCCGAGCTACAACAACATGAAAAACGGCGAGGCTTACTACAAGCCGATGATCCAGGTGGTAAACTACCTTAAAGCAAATGATTTCACCGTTTACGTTGTTAGCGGCACGGACAGGTTTATCGTAAGAGGCGCTATCGAGGATTCGGTGCTGGACGTTCCGCCGAGGCAGATAATCGGCTCTGACGAGACTATCGTGGCTTCTCACCAGGGAAGCGAGGACGGTCTGACCTATCAGTACAAGCTTGAGGATCAGGTCATCACGGGCGGTGATTTCATTATCAAGAACCTGAAGATGAACAAGGTCAGCGTTATTCAGCAGGAGATCGGTTTACAGCCTGTGCTTTCGTTCGGAAATTCATCGGGTGACAACAGCATGGCAAATTTCGTTATTGACGATAACCCGTACCCGTCGGCTGCGTATATGCTCTGCTGCGACGATCTTGAGCGCGAAAACGGCAACATGAAAAAAGCCGATGCGATGCGCAAAAGCTGTGAGGAAAACGGCTGGACGGCTATCTCGATGAAGAATGACTGGACGACCATTTACGGCGACAATGTAACAAAGAAATAAACAAAAGATCCGCGCGGAAGGTGATGCTCCCGGGCGGATCGTTTTGTATATGCTATTGGTTCAAAGGGACGTAGCCGCTTTGCTTGACTATCTGCTGACCTTTTTCGGAGAGGATAAAATCTATCAGCACTTTAACGTTCCCGTTTTTGTTTGAGCTGTCATAGACGGCGTAGAAATTGCTGCTGATGGGGTACTCTTTTGAGGCGATGGTTTTTTCATCGGGATAGACGCCGTTGAGCGAGAGTATTTTTACATCGGAATTGACGGACATATTGGAAACGTAGTATCTGAACGAATAGGCGATAGACCTGCCGAAAAGCGCGCCGAGAAGGCTGCGGTGCATCGGGGTATCGCCCATAAATGACAGCATCGCGCTCTGGCTGCCGCTGCCCTTATTGCGCTGCACTGCGTCGATATACGAATCATCGCCGCCGACCTGCGACCACTTGGTATACTTGCCCGAATATATCCCCTTGACCTGCTCGGTGGTGAGGTCATTTACGGGGTTTTGCTTATTGACGATAAAGACAAATGCCTCATAGCCTATCGGAACCATTTCAAGCTTTACGCCCTTTTGCTCGGCGTACTCAAGCTGCTCCTTCGAGGGCTTGGCGCAAAAGACGATATCGGCTGTGCCGTCTACAACGGCTTTATACGCGCCGCTGGTATTGGTAAACTGCAGGGCGCTGCTCTTGGTGAAGTCCTTGCCGTCAAAGGAAACGCTGTCCTTTGGATAGACGGCGTTTACGAATGCAGAGTACATCGGGAAAAGCGCGGCTGCGCCGTCAAGCACGGGCAGGTCGCCCGAAAGCTTTTGCGGGACATCGAGCTTATAGATATGCGAATCAGCATCAAACGGCAGGTTGCTTGAGACCTCTACCGACTTGCTTTTCATTTCGTCGCTGCGGTGGTCGATATAGCGCTTGGTAAACAGGTTGTACACGGCAACATCGAACATAACAAAGCAAAGCGCAAGTGCGACAAGCTGTAAAATGCGTCTGTTTTTCTTTTTCTGCACGGCGCTCACCCCTTATTTGCTATGTAGGAGATCACCGAGCAGTCCTTTTGCAGCAGCCAGGTGATGATGACGAGTGCGGCGACGCTCGCTATGCCAAGCACGGTTATTATAGTCATGAGTCTGTAAAATAATTTATCATTCATTATCTGCACCTCACATATGCGACAAGCTGCTGCCCATGATAGCAACGCACGCGCCTACTGCTGCGAGCAGCACGAGCGATACTACTACCGAATGAACAAGCACTTTCTTTCTCATACTGCATTCGTTTGGGTCGCTGATGTTGCGCCTGCGATACCTAACAATATCAATTACGGTTTTGACAAGGTATGCCACAACTACGAACGGTCCCATCAGCGTACCGAAAAAAAACAGTATACTTATCAGTTCATTCATAAATATCTCCCCCTATGAACCCTTATTACAAGTAGTTTACCACGGTTGGAACAATATGTCAAGCGGCGGCTGATGTATGCAAAAACGCAAAAAGCGGCACATACGCGCCGCTTTTAGTTGTGGGAATTATCTTATTTACCCCAGGTAAGTGTTGGCCAGAAGACCAATCCGAGTCTGCCCTGATATGTTTTATGTGCTGTTGCACCGATAGACACCTCGCCGCTTTTGGTGAGCCACATTTGCATGAAGGTATTACTATCGTGTACAAAGCCGTCTTTCTTGATATTCTTAGCGAGCTTTTCCTCGGCGACTTCAGCATAGCCTTTTTCTTTATAGTAGCCGGCAAAGCCAACATATTTTGATTTATCATCTATCTTTCCTGTGCCCACCGGCTCGGATAACCATATCTCTGTGAAAACAGCATCGTACACCTTTATTGGCGTTGGAAGCTTCTGAATGTATTCGCTATATTTACCGGTGCCTGTTTGCGCTGTCCAATTATCATTGTCTGTGCCGAACTTTTCGCTGATAGCCTGTTTTGCCTCGGCGAGTGTCTTACCCTTTACGTTGCTATCCATAAATGCGCTCAAGTCCTCGATAGTCCACTGGATAGCGTTTGAGGCGGGCGATGCTGCCTTGCTCGATGAGGTATCGGCTTTGCTTGATGATGTGTCTGCCTTGCTTGATACTTCGGTCTTTGAGCTGTCGGTCTGTGACGAAAGGCTTATATCAAGCACCGATGATGAACCGAGCGAGCTTTGATCGGCAATGGCTACGGAGCTTGAATTTGTGCCTGCTTTATCCGAGCTGTTCTTTGAAAGTATGACTGCGGCGGTCACTCCGCCTACTGCTAATGCACCTGCTGCCACCGCAGCGATAACTTTACCTGTGAAAAATCCCATTTTTACACTACCTCCTGCAACTGCTGTTGTTGAAACTGTACTTGCAGAAGCACTTGACGCGGCATCCATAAGGGCTTTTGCGAAAACACCAAGCGCAATATCGGGAACGCTGGTGCTTTGCGCCTCGGCTTTGAGAATAAGTGTGAGTATTGGCACGACTGCAACACAATGGAGCCTGTCGCCCTGCTTTTTCTCGTAGATAAGCACCGCCTCCTTTATCTTCTCCCTGGAGGACACGAGCCTTGATGATACTGTTTTTACGGGACAATCCATTGCCTGCGCTATCTGCTCGAGGGACATCTCGTTGTAGTAATACATGATGACAGTCTGTCTTTGTACATCAGATAATACGCGTGTGATGATATCCATTACGACCTTGCGCTTTACCTCGTTTGTCACATATTCCTCGGGGATAAAGCTTGCATCGTCCGAAAGGTCAAAGCCCTGCTCGGTCTGCTCGTCGAGAGAGTCCTCGGCGGGCTTGCGGAAATAGCGCCTGCACTTATTGACCGCTATGGCATTCACCCACTGCGGAAATTTTGCGCCGTCGTGCAGTTCGCCCAGCTTTTCGATAGCTGTTATATAGGTATCCTGCATAACGTCCTTGGCATTGTCCTCGTTGGCGAGCAGCTTCAGGGCGGTGAAGTACACCGAACGGTTGGTTTCGGTATACAGCTTTTCAAAAGCATCCATATCGCCCTTTTTGGTCTGCTCGACCAGCTCGCGCCACTGCAGTTCGTTCATTTTCATTTTCCTTTCAAGGTTTTTCCGACTTTTTAGTGCGCGCGTTTTTGCCTCTGCATATAACAGAGCCGCGAGCGGCGGAAAATTCCCAAATTATTTTGCATTTTTTTGTGATTTGTTTATTTGCACAAAGGATATGTGCTTACACCCTGGTTAGATTGTAACATATTACAGGCAAAAATACAATACCCGAGAGCGAAAAAACTCACGGGTATTGAAGGGATCTGCTCAAAGGCTGCTGATGCTCTGAACAAGGCTGTTGGGGACTGCGCCTGCTGCGCCGAAGATATAAAGCTTGGTGGCTTTCTTTTGCTTGATGAAGGCTTTCTGCTCGGTTGTGAGAGCTTTATCTGCAAGCAGAAGGGGGGCTTTGTTCTTTGCTGCGAACACTCCGCCTGCGAGGGCATCTGGGAAATCAAGACCTTTGGCAATACACATAGCCTTGCCTGTCAGGACAGATGAAAAGCTTGTGTTGACCTCAACGCAGGTCGCGTATCTGTTTTTGCCTGCTATCCTTTTGACTGTTGTACCTGCTTTAAGACCGAGTGCGTTTGCTGCTTCGTTCATCATATCGCTGCTGATAACTCCCTCGCCGCCGATGACGAAGGCATTCTTCACCTTGCCCTTGACAGATTTGAGGTAGGCTGCGGTCTGCGCGTCAAGTCCGCCGCTTGTTTTAAGATAGATGACAGGCGCTTTTTTGATTGCGGCAACTGTGCTCACGGAAAGGGCATCGGCATAGTTGAAGCCGTAGACAAAGAATATCTCGCTCGGGGCGGGATCGAGCTTGTGCGCTATTTTCGCTGCTGTTTCAAAGCGCGTTGTGCCTGCGCAGCGCTCAACGGTGATGGAATTGTTTTTGAGCACGTTTTCAACGTTTTTGGAAACTGCGCCCTCGCCGCCGAGAATGATGACTTTATTTGCACCGATGCGCTTTATTTCGCCCAAGGTTTCCTCGGGGAGAGTATCCTTTGCGGTGAGAAGTATCGGTGCGCCCAGCGCGCTTGCAAGCGGCACGCCTGCGAGGGCATCGGCATAGCCGAGTCCGTATGCAAGTACGACTGTTTTTGAGGTGGCTGCCGAGCCTTCAACGCTGATAGTTTTTGCGGTGTCGTATCTTCCGGCGCCTGCAAAGCGTACTAGCGGTGTGGAGATCTCCTTGAAAGTGTGACCATACTTTTGTGCATAGGTCTGTGCGGTGGTGTTTTTCTGTCCGTAGACGGTGATACCGCCGTCAAAGATATCACTTGAAGTCATAGCCGTTACGCTTGAGGGGATATAGACATCCTTTACCGATGTGTACTTGAACGCAAGCGAGCTGATAGCGGTCACGGAATCGGGGATATTTACAGCGGCGAGCTCACGGCAGGTCATAAATGCCTTTGGACCTATCTTCTTTACACCGCGCGGTATGCTTATGCTTTTGAGCTTGCCGCAGCCGTAGAAAGCGCACTCGGGTATCTCGGTGATGCCGCCTGTGAGGATAACGGTCGAAAGCGCGCTGCACTCGCTGAAGGCATATCTGTCGATGGTTTTGATGTTGTTGGGGATATAGATGCTTCGCAGTGCGTTGTTGTATGAAAATGCGGTATAGCCTATCTTTGCGGCGCTTGGCAGAATGGTGACGCTGCTCTTATGCGCGGGGCATCTGTACAGGATAGTTTTTGCCTTATTGTACAGCACTCCGTCCTCGGATGAATAGGTCTTATTGGCTGCTGCGACATTTATATCGGTAAGGTTTGCGCAATCCATAGCAAGTGCATAGCCGTTGCTTTCAACACCCGAAAGTGAGGTTACTCCTGCGCCGACGTTTATTGTTCTGAGGGCATAACAATTCCTGACAGCCTCTTTTTCAACGGTGGTAACGGAGTCGGAAAGGGTGATGGTCTGAAGATTTTTGAGGGTGTAAAACGCTTTGCTCTTGACCGTCTTTACGGTGTTTGGTACGGTATATGCGTTCTTTCCGCCCGGGCAGCAAAGCAGCTCGGTCTTTGCCTTATTAAGCAGTGCGCCGTCTACCGAGGCATAGGTTTTATTTGCTGTGCTTACGGATATGGTGCGCAGGTTATCGCAGCCGTAAAAGGCAGACGGCAAGTCGATAGAGGTCACGGTGCTTGGAATACTGACCGTGTTGATGGTGCTTTTGCTGAAAGCACCACCCTTGATCGTTTTAACGCCCTCGGGGATAGTTACGCCCGTGACTTTTTTGCTGGCAAATGTATCCTCGCCTATCACGGTGACTTTTTTTCCTGCGATGGAGGAAGGTATGTTCACTTGAACGCCGCTCATGCCCTTATACCACGTAAGCTCGGCTGTGCCGTCGGAGAGGACATTGTAATTGTAGTCCCCTGCTGTAAGCACAGCCCCTGCGGTGATGGCGGTGCTTTGTGCGAAACTTCCCTGCGGCAGTGCGGCGGCGGTACCGAATACCAGGCAAAGTGCGAGTGTCATTGATAAGATCTTCTTTTTCATTTTTCAGCAGCTCCTTTTATTTATTAGCATTGGTTTTTGTGCTTGCATATAACAGATACATAAGGGGATGAAAATTCCCAAAGTTTTTTCAGATCTTTCGACGGTTTGTATGAATGCACAACGCATCATGCGCTTCCCCCTTCTGCGTTGTGAGTTATGCCCAAGGCGAAAAATCCGCAAAGCCTACCAAGCGGATAGGAATTTACAAAATAGTCATTGAAATTATGTCCGCTTGAATATATAATAAACTGTATACACAAGATTTTTTACTGCCCAGGCGGCATTTACAATACAAACATAAGGTTAGGAGAGATACAGATGAAGGCAATTGAAGAAAAGATATCACAGATAGTTGACGGGCTGCTTGAGGGCAGCGGCGGACAGGACGATGTGATATTCAACCACCCTGACAAGGATGTGATAATCGGCATACTTGACAACCTGCGCAGAGTTATTTTCCCCGGGTACTTCAAGAACAGGTCGATAAAGGTATACTCGCTTCACAATAATCTTTCGGTGCTTATCGAGGACGTGATATACAATCTCACCAAGCAGATAGCGGTGGTGATGAACAGCGAGGGCGAAGGCGGTGAGGATGTCCCCTCGGCTGCGCACGAAAAGGCTGTGGAGTTCATCGGGCGGCTGGGCGTTATACGCGAATATATCCTCACGGACGTTCAGGCGGCTTATGACGGCGACCCTGCAGCTTACAGCAAGGACGAGATAATCTACTCGTACCCCGGGCTGTTTGCGATACTTGTGTACAGGATAGCGCACGAGCTGTTTGCACTGAATGTCCCGATAATACCGAGAATGATGACCGAGTACGCACACAGTCTTACGGGTATTGATATACACCCCGGCGCGACTATCGGGAAATACTTTTTCATCGACCACGGCACAGGCATTGTTATAGGCGAGACCACGCAGATAGGCGACAATGTCAAGATATATCAGGGAGTTACGCTGGGTGCGCTTTCGACAAGGGGCGGTCAGTCGCTGCGCAGCAAGAAGCGTCACCCGACTATTGAGGACAATGTTACTATCTACTCGGGCGCGTCGATACTCGGCGGCGACACAGTCATAGGCAGGGACGTTGTTATCGGCGGCAACGCATTCATTACACGCTCTGTGCCTGCGGGTGCAAAGGTCAGCGTGAAAAGTCAGGAGCTGCGGTACAACTACGGCTCGGCAAAGACGATGGAAAGTGTTGAGTTCGACCGCGAGGACTCGTGGTTCTATATTATTTAGCAAAAAAATCACCGCTTCGGGAAAACCCACGGCGGTGATATTTTTATTCCCTGCGGTAGATCAGTATTTGTCGGGGTATGCTTGGTGTATAATCGGGCTGGAACTCTTTTGGAGAAGAGTTCCCCCCGTACCCCCCTCAGAAACCTTTTATTGCTTTTTCGCCATTTGGGGACGCGTCCCCAAATAACGAAAAAGTAGTGAGAGTTTATAAGAGAGTGCGAAGAAAAATCTTTTCAGAAGAACTAACCCAACTATGCACCAAATATGCTCCAATAAATTCGGATTTACAGCAGTATGCATATCGTGCAACTGTGGGTATTCTCTTGGGAGTGTTTTTTCTCAAACTCTTTTTCTGAACTCTCTAACACTTTTCAGTGACGGGAGCTTTACCTCCCGTTGCTGAAAAGTCATTAAAAGGTTTAGGAAAGGGGCTTGGGGGACAACCCTTCTCCAAAAGGGTTTCCCCCAATTACGCGGTGTACACACCGCGGCAAATACTGATTTGTGTTAGCATAGTTTTGTAAAAATGATTGCATTATCATCAAAAGGATGTTATAATTAGTTATCTTCAACTACGGGAGCGTTTAATATGTACTACTATATAAAAAACACACTTGAAAGAACCGACACGCCCGATCTCAGCGGCGGCAGCGGCAAATTCGTTGCTGTGCTTACATCGGCGCAGTGGTTTGAGAGCAGGGACAGGTTCGATATGGGCATTGAGATGGACATGGATCTTTCGGCGATAGATTCCACCAAAGCCGAGGTGAACTACGACTCGCTGACGGGTACTTTCAGCGTTCCCGACCGGGAGAACATCAGTGCGCCCAACATCAATTTTGCGTTTGCGCTTGACGAAAAGGGCATTGTTTTTATTGATGACAGCGGCTTTGTCAGCAGCACTATCGGCAGCATCATAAGCTCAAAGCGCTGGGCTATGCCGTGTATGGAGCGCTTTATCTATGACTTTCTCGAACAGATAGTTTCGCGCGACCAGAACATTTTACAGGGCGTGGACAAGGAGCTGGACACGATAGAGTACAAGATACTCGAGGGCGATGAAAACGACCCGTCATTGAGAGTCAGCCGCATACGCAGCGACCTGCGTGATATGCGGATACACTACGAGCAGCTGCTGGAGCTTTCACAGGAGCTTGAGGAAAACGAAAACGACTTTTTCAACGAGGACAACACACGTTATTTCCACCTGTTCTCGCAGCGCGTTTCGCGGCTGCACAATGTGACCTCCTCGCTGCGCGATTACTCGATACAGATACGCGAGCTGTATCAATCACAGCTTGACAAAAAGCAGAACCGCATTATGACGCTGCTGACTGTGATAACCTCGATATTCATGCCGCTTACGCTTATCGCGGGCTGGTACGGAATGAATTTCAAATACATGCCCGAGCTTGAACATGAGGCGGCATACCCTATCATCATCGCGGTAAGCATTGCGATAGTTATTATCAGTCTTATATTCTTCAAAAAGAAAAAGTGGCTTTGACAGCCGTAAAACGAAACAGCACCTGCGCAAAGGCAAGTGCTGTTTTTTTATCAAGCGTGGCGGTGACGTATGAGGGGATGCTTTTTTTCTTGTGAAAAATGCACGCCTTTTCTGCAAAGTAGCACCGACATCACCATTGCGATGCTCCAGCCTATCGGCCAAGCTGACCAGATGCCTGTTGTGCCGAAGTATGACGACAGCACTTTGGCAAGCACTACGCGCAGTATCAGGTCGGTAAAGGTCGCGGACATGAACTGTTTCATCAGCGTTGCGCCCCGCAGCACGCCGTCGGAAACGAGCTTTACGGCGGCGACGAAATAAAACGGCGAGACTATCTGCAAGAATCTTACGCCGACATTCAGCGCGGTATCGGTCGGCTTATCGAGGAAGAAGTATACGAGGTATCTGCCTGCAAAGAGGTACAGCAGGACTATCGGCACGCAGATGACCCAGACGAGCTTTATGCCTGCTTTGAAGCCCTCGCGGACTCTTTGCGGCTTGCCTGCGCCGAGGTTCTGCGCGGTGAAGTTGGACACGCCGTTGCCAAGGGTCGTGAAGGAGGTTATAACAAGATTGTTGAGCTTGACGGATGCGGCATAGCCTGCGGTAACGCTGGAACCAAAGCTGTTTATTACTCCCTGTATGATGATGTTGCCCACGGAGATAAAGCTTTGCTGGATGATGCTCGGAACGGCGACAACGGCTATTTTGCCGAGCAGCTTCCACGAAAAGAGGTCGGCAGGCTGCGGTGTTTTAATTTTGTAAAGTCTTCTGAAAACGACTGTTACTGCAAGCACGCAGCTCACTCCCTGGCAGATGAGGGTCGCCCACGCGACTCCCGCGACTCCCATGCCGAATGCGGTCACGAAGAGGATATCAACGGCGATATTTGAGACCGATGATGCGGCAAGAAAGATGAACGGTGTACGCGAATCTCCAAGTGCGGCGAAGATGCCTGTTGCAATATTGTAAAAGAACACGAACGGCAGGCTCCAGATGTAAATATCAAGGTACTGCTTTGAGTCTGTCATGATATTATCGGGGGTGTTTATCATCTCAAGCAGCTGACGGGAGAATATCAGCCCTGCGAGCATAAGCACGAGGCACAGCGCTCCGCCTGCGATAAGGGTGGTATAGACTGCGGTCTTCATATCCTTCATTCGCTTTTCGCCGAAGAGCTTTGAGACGATGACCGAGCAGCCTATATTGCACCCGAATGCAAAGGCTATGAACACAAGTGTTATCTCGTAGCTGTTGCCGACTGCCGCAAGCGCATCTTCTCCGAGGAATTTGCCTGCAACAAAGCTATCGGCGATATTGTAAAGCTGCTGGAAGATCATGCTGCCGAAAAGCGGCAGGCAGAATTTCCACAGCACTCTGTCTGAACGTCCTACTGTCAGATCCCTGTTCATTAGTATCTCTCCCTGAAAAACTCACTATTGACTTTATTACCGTTATATAGTATAATTCATTTTCAGGGATATGTAAAATATATATTTAACATATCTGATATATACTTTCTGTATGGAGGTTTTATATGAATATCAGCTACGATCATTACAGGATATTTTACTATGTTGTCAGATACGGCAGCTTTACAAAGGCTGCAAGCGCACTTACGAGCAATCAGCCCAACATCACAAGGGCTATGGGGATACTTGAATCAGAGCTTGGCTGCACGCTTTTTATCCGCACCAACAGGGGCGTTAAGCTGACGGCAGAGGGACAGAGGCTGTACGAGCATATCAAGCCTGCTGTTGAGCAGATACAGACGGGCGAGGAGGAGCTTGCGCTGCGAAAGACGCTGCAATCGGGCATTATCTCGATAGGGGCGAGCGAGATAGCGCTGCGCTGCTTTTTACTGCCGCTGCTTGCGAAGTTCCACAAGAAGTACAGCGGTGTCAAGCTGCGGATATCGAACTTTTCCACGCCGCAGGCGATATCTGCGCTGCACAAGGGAGTGGTGGACATTGCTTTCGTTACGACACCGACAAGTGATATGAAGGGGCTGAAGGCGGTCAACATAAAAAAGGTTCGCGAGCTGCCCGTATGCTCGGCGGAGCTTTCACATCTGTCGGGGAAGGCTCTTGGTTATGACGAGATAGCGCGGTATCCGATAATATCCTTGAGCGAGGGGACGAAAAGCTATGATATGTACAGGGATATTTTTGTGCAAAACGGTGTTGCTTTCGATCCCGATATTGAGGTCGCGACTGCCGATCTGATACTGCCTATGGTCAGGAGCGGACTTGGCATAGGCTTTGTGCCCGAGCCTTTCCTTAACGGTGTGCAGGGGGTAATAAAGCTGAAGCTGAAGGGCAAGCCGCCCGAGAGGCAGATATGCTGCATAAAGAACGTTCAGCACTCGCTAAGCAGCGCGGCGAGGGAGCTTGAAAAGATGGTGACGGAAAAAAACTAAGGGGACAGTCAGCAATGGTTCTCTTTTTTAATATTACATATGGAAATGAGGCTCTCATAGTGCTGTTAAATGCAGCGACTGTGATGAGCCTCTTTGTTAATTTGTGTAGTATTACCCAAAGCAGATATGATGTTATCGTTGTTTCATATTTATAAGTTTGTTGCTTAATCCTTCGACTTCACTATGATCATCACTATAGAACCTCATACTGCTTTTCGTCTGTGCGCATTTTAAAACAAGATCATACACTTCTTTATCATAATCATTGCTTTGTTTATCGCCAAAGCAGCAATATTCGATATTACCGCTTTTGGTTCTGTAAACGATCATTGAATCTTTTTCGAGCATTCCCGAATAATCTGAATTCTCAAAGTAAAACTCTTCCCCTGTCTTTTCGGGGTCTATTCGCGAATATGTACACACCTTATCTTTCCCATAATACACCTGCGTAGTTTTGCTATAGTATATGGTTTGTTTATCGTGAGCGCACATCCGATAGATCTCCGTTTCAGAATAATTCGTTCCGAATTCTCCGTCAACTTTTCCGGCAGCCTCCATGATAAAGCCCCGCCAACCTGCAAACATTCCCTCCGGAAGCAGCCACTTTGCAAAGAACAGTATCGCAGCCACTCCAACTATAGCATCAAAGATAATAAACTCCCTTTTGACAGTGACTTTTTCGGGCAGCTCGGTGTTCATCAAGCCGCCGAATAAAACGGTCTGTATCAATGCGGTAACAAAAGCAAGTCTGAATCCGCAGGCAAACGCAAAGCCGCTTTTGTACAGTGCATTTGAGCTGTTTCTGACCGAGTTCTCTGATATAATTACAAAGACTGCGGCGGCAATTATCAGCACCGCAGAGGCTATCAGCTGCTTTTTGCCGATGTTCAGCTTTTGCTCGCCGTTGTGGGCATCTATATCGCTGAAAAGGCGGTAAATAACTATCTGCACGGCAAAGAGATAGATGTTGCCGAGAATGAAATAGACGCTTTGCGTTTTATCCTTTACGGCAGCGTAGGTGAGCGCTTTGACGAACTCGCAGCCGACTGTTACGCCTGCAAAGCACAGAAGCTTTTTCTTGAAGCTGTACAAAAGTGACTGCTCCTTGAAGAACATCAGAAAGATAATAAATGCTATCGTGAACACAACAGCGCTGTACAGCACGAGCGTCCACAGCATATCAATTACATATTTGCCGCTTGTGATGCTCTTTGCAAGAAAGGTCTTATTATACTCGCCGATAAGGTTCATAAACAGCTCCTGCACATAAAACAGCAGGAAAACGAATATGTACTTTTTTGAAAATGTTTTTATTCTCATACTTCTCACCCGTTCGGGAAAATACATTTTTTAGTATTATACCACTGCACTGTGAGATTGTCAACAAATAGGAGATATATGTCCATTCAGATGCGGTTGTTGATGTAACAGATCTCGCCTGTGACGGCATCGACTGCTGCGTACACCTCTTTCCACCAATCCGTTTCAAAGTGGATCACCCAATACGGTTTGAGCATAACCTCTTTGAATTGAGAAACATCCAACCTATTTTTTGAGCCATTAAGATCAATGATAGGTATATACACCAGTTCCTCGAACCGCGCGGTGTGGTCGATATGCGGGGCAAGGGATTTGCTTGCTGCTTCAAATGCATATTCAGGGGTGAGGATCTCTTTTATATCTTTCTTTTCTTTCAGTTCGATATTCTGGCTAAAATTCATCTGAACAGCTCTGCATTTATCATTAAAAGCAAGTACCGGACCAAGCATTATCGGCATCTCGAGGAACTGATCATTGATATGAGGCACCGAATCAAATACGGGGATGCCATCTATTTCTCGTCTGCAATGCATAAATGCAAGCGTTTCACCGCTTTGCTCTGCAATGGTCGAGATCGAATAAGGCTTAAAAAAGACCTTTCCATTATTACAGGTTGAAAACAAATTAAGTATTTCATCTGTTTGCCTGTTCACATCTCTAATGTCAAGTTCTGCCGATCCCAATGACAGTCTGTCATCCGTCACCGGCATCAAGAGATTCCTCGTCTGAGTGACAGGAACAGAAGTACCATATATGGCTTTGTTCATGTATTCCTTTTCAACTATCGCAACAGTGCCGTTTGATGACACATAGCCCTGTTTTAATGCATTGCTGTACTCATATGTCCTGTTATCTGAGTTCGGGTCATTATGCAGTTTTTTCTGCGACGGATAATACCCCTGAGTCTTGTCAGGCAAAAAACTGCCGAACACGCTGTCCGCATTTTTTTCATAGTCAGTCGGTACAGATGCCTGATAGTCCGACGGGTAGGCATTTGCTATGACCTTGAAATTGCTGTCGATCTTCAGATTGTCGTACTTGCCTGCAAGGATAATATCCGTGCTTCCCTGCACGCACTTTTCAAGGTCTTTTTCGGTGACGGTTTTGTTGACTTCCCTTTTTTCAGCCTTTGAGTCGGCGATCGACTCGCTTTGCTCACGGCTTTGCAAGCTGCTGCTCTGCTCGGCTTGCGAGCTGTTTCGGTCATTTACGTTTTTGGGTGTCTGTGCGCACGCAGCCAGCATCACCGATGCAAGAATTATCGCTATTTTCTTTTTCATTACACTCACCTCATTCAATTATATCGGGGAAAAGCGCAAGCACCTCACCCGTCACCGCATCAACATAAAAGGCTCTATGCGCACCGCTGAGGAAATCATTTTCCGCAGTCTTTTCCTTAAAGCACCAATACGGTCTTGCCGACAGCTCACACGTCTTGACGCAATAGCTTTCGTCATACCCCACAAGCTCTCCCTGCTCCTTTTGGGGATACCTTTGGCAAACCAAAGCATAGCAAAGGTCTGCCGATTCAAATGACAGATCAAGGTTCTTTGCAAGCTCGCTGTTAAGCTTGTTCATCGCGCCGCCCAGCGTCAGCAGTTTTTCATTGTCAGCCGTCTTTTGCATACTGCTGAATGAGCAGCTCTTGAAATACCTCGTTATCTGCTTTTTTGCAAGACATTCAATGCTGTACTGCACCGGTATCACAAAGCTCTTTTCGCCGTATATTCTGTCTGCTTGCAGCTTATCATATGCAAAGTCGGCGGAATCAAATACCCGACCGTTTTCATCGACAAGTACCATTTCAAAATAGAACCCGTGTCTGTCATCAAGCTGCGAAACACCAACGCTTCTCACCTTATGCGTAAACCTTACTCTGTCGCATGGTGCAAGCTCTTGATTTGCAAAATCTTCTGCATACCTCACCGCTTCGCGCAAGCTCCACTCCTGCCCGTCGAGCATCTTGTACACCTTGTCCGAAATATCGTCAGTCAGCGGATAATACCGCTCTTTCATCTTCGCCTTGCCCTGATGTATTGCATAATAGTACTGTTCAAAATCGCTTTGACACGCCTGTCCGCCAGACATATGCCCGTCACCCGTCAGCGAAACACATCTGTACTGCACACCCTGTCCAAGCTCTATGAATGTGTGGTCGTAAATCGGTTCATCGTGCGGATAGATGCGCTTGATATCATAATCAGCATCTGCGTTTTCATAGGGATTGCTGATAAGCGGTGCAGGCTCGCCGCGTCCATGGATCTGCTTTTTTATGCCTGATGCAGATTCGTCGCCAAAAAGCCATTTTGCAGTTTTGTCGATATCATATGCACTGTCAGCTCCTATTTCAATCTTATAAGTCGGCATCGACTTTGAATCACCTGCGCCTGCACGCTTGACAGTCAGCCTGCCGTATTTTTTTGATGCATCCTCTTTCAAATGCGCGCGAATGTAGTCAAGGTCGCTGAAATCGCTCTCCTGCTCCTTTTTGCCGCCGGATTCAGTCAGCTCATCGCCCGACATATCATCAGCCTGTGAGGACTGCACACCACGCATACTGTTAAGCTCATCATTTCTTTCCTTTACGTTTTTGGGGGGCTGTGCGCAGGCGGTGAGCATTAGCGCGGCGAGCAGAACTGCGGTCTTTTTTAAAGCTGATACTTGCATATTCGCACTTCCTTTCAGTATTATGTCTTTATTATGTAGTGCGGTTTACGCGGTGAAAAGTTGTTTCGGATATGTAAACTTACGGTAAAGGCTGATGCCTATGCACAAAAAAAGCGCTCGTACCGAAAATGTACGGGCGCTGTTTTGATGTGCGTATATTATGCCTTATTGCCGTCCTCGGTCATAGATGCGCGGACAAATTCGGCAAAGAGGGGGTGGGGTCTGTTAGGTCTGCTTTTGAACTCGGGGTGGAACTGCACGCCGATGTAGAACGCTCTGTCGGTCAGCTCGACTGTTTCGACAAGTCTGCCGTCGGGGGAAAGTCCCGAGAGGGTAAGGCCTGCCGAGGTCAACCTTTCGCGGTAGTCGTTATTGAACTCGTAGCGGTGGCGGTGGCGCTCGCTGATGGTATCTGTACCGTAGCAGCGGCGCATCGCGGTATCGGGTGCGATGACGCAGGGGTATGCTCCAAGGCGCAGGGTGCCGCCCTTTTCGATAGAATCGCTCTGCCCCGGCATAAAGTCGATGACCTTATTTTTGCAAAGCTCGTTGAACTCGCCCGAGTCTGCATCGGTGATGCCGCAGACGTTCCTTGCGTACTCGATAACGGCTATCTGCATACCAAGGCAGATGCCAAAGAAGGCTATGCCGTTCTCACGGGCATATTTCACCGCGGTTATCATACCGTCTATACCGCGTCCGCCGAAGCCGCCGGGAACTATGATGCCGCCTGCTCCCGAAAGCTGCTGCGAGATGTTTTCCGCTGTGAGCTTTTCGGAATCGACCCACTTTATTTCGACGCGGGTGCCGATGCTGTACCCTGCGTGGCGGAGTGCCTCGGCGACCGAAAGATAGGCATCGTGGAGCTCGGTATATTTACCGACAAGGGCTATGTGCGTAGTGTTCTGCGCGGACTTGATGCGGCTGACCATTTCGCGCCACTCGTCAAGCTGCGGACGCGGTGCGGTTATGCCAAGGCGCTTGCAGACGACCTCGGAAAAGCCCGATCTTTCAAGCATAAGCGGTGCTTCGTAGAGGTCGGGCAGGGTGAGGTTCTCGATGACGCAATCCTGCGTTACGTTGCAGAAAAGCGCTATTTTGCGAAAGATGGACGCTTCAAGCGGTCTGTCGCAGCGAAGCACGATGATGTCGGGATTTATACCCATGCCCTGAAGCTCCTTGACGGAGTGCTGTGTGGGCTTTGATTTATGCTCGTCTGAGCCGCTTAAAAAGGGCACTAATGTCACATGGATAAACAGTGCGTTCTCGCGTCCGACCTCAAGGGATATCTGCCTTACCGCCTCGATGAACGGCTGGGATTCGATATCGCCGATGGTACCGCCGATCTCGGTGATGATGATGTCTGCATCGGTCTTTTTGCCGACCGAGTAGACGAACTCCTTGATCTCGTTGGTGATGTGGGGAATGACCTGCACGGTCGAGCCGAGGTATTCTCCGCGGCGCTCTTTATTAAGGACGTTCCAGTAGACCTTGCCTGTGGTGAGATTGGAATACCTGTTGAGGTCCTCGTCGATGAAGCGCTCGTAATGGCCAAGATCGAGGTCGGTTTCTGCGCCGTCCTCGGTGACATAGACCTCACCGTGCTGATAGGGGCTCATGGTACCGGGATCGACATTGATGTAGGGATCGAGCTTCTGCGCTGCGACTGTCAATCCGCGCGCTTTGAGCAGCCTGCCGAGCGATGCGGCGGTTATGCCCTTGCCAAGTCCCGATACTACTCCGCCTGTTACAAAGATGTATTTTCTCAATTTTGCTCGCCTCCTTATACTGCGCTTGCGCCGTAGTTTGAAAGAACTCTTGCGGACGGGTCGTCAACGTTGCAGCCCTCCCACGATCTGTTGGGCATCCAGAAATCGACTATCATCGCGCTCTGCCCGGGGTAGTATTTTTCAAATATCTCACGGTAGAGCAGCGATTCTTTTGTAAACGGTTTTGCGTGGGTATACTTTTCGCGCAGGGCTGTGTACTGCGCATCGGTGTAATAGTCCTCGGCATAGGCTTTGAGATAGTTTACGAGCGAATGACCGACTGCATCGGAAAACGCTGCTTTTTCACGGTAGAGAATATCGCGCGGGAGATAATCGCCCTGCTCGAATGCCTTGCGCAGAAGGTACTTGCCTTTGCCGTAGGTGTTGAGCTTTTTGGCGGGGTCTATCGCCATAACGTAGCGGACAAAATCAAGGTCGCCGAAGGGCACGCGCGCTTCGAGCGAGTTGACGGAGATACATCTGTCGGCACGAAGGACATCGTACATATGCAGCTCGCGCACACGCTTTTGCGCTTCAAGCTGAAACTCCTGCGCGCTTGGTGCAAAGTCGGTGTACTTATAGCCGAAAAGCTCGTCGGAGATCTCGCCCGTGAGGATAACGCGGATATCCGTATTTTCGTGGATAGCCTTGCAGACAAGGTACATACCTATGCTGGCGCGTATGGTGGTGATATCAAAGGTGCCGAGCAGCTTTACGACGGGCTCTAAAGCGGCGATAACATCGTCTTTATTGATAATGACCTCGGTATGCTCGCTGCCGATATAGTCGGCGGTCTGCTTTGCATATTTGAGGTCGATAGCGTCCTCGCTCATGCCTATGGCAAAGGTCTTTATCGGGCTATCCGAACGCTTTTGCGCGATGGCGCACACGAGCGAGGAATCAAGTCCGCCCGAAAGCAGAAAGCCTATCTTTGCATCGGCGACAAGGCGCTTTTCAACACCTGCGACAAGCTTATCGTGAATGTTTTTGTAAATCGTTTCGTGGTCATCGAGGCAGACGCTTGAAACGGCTGCGATATCGCAGTAGCGGATAAACTCGCCGCCGACGCAATAGCACCCCGGAGGGAACGGCTTGATGTCAAGCGCGATGCCGATAAGGTTCTGCGGCTCGCTGGCAAAGGCAAGCACGCCGTTCTCGTCATAGCCGTAGTAAAGCGGACGGATGCCTATCGGGTCACGGGCGGCGATGAACTGCTTGGTTTCGCCGTCATAGATGATGCAGGCAAACTCGGCATCAAGCATGGAGAACATACGAGTGCCGTACTGCTCGTACATTGGCAGAAGTATCTCGCAGTCGGAATCGCTTTCAAACGTATAGCCCTTTGCGGCAAGCTGCTCACGCTGCTTTTCAAAGCCGTAAAGCTCGCCGTTGCAAACGCAATAGCTTTTGCCAAGGTGAAACGGCTGCATTCCCGAATCGGTGAGCCCCATTATCGAGAGCCTGTGGAAAGCAAGCACGCCGTCAGGCAGCGTAACATATCTCGTGTCATCAGGTCCTCTTGACTTTGTCCTGCCAAAACATTCTCTTATCAGCTCCATATCTGCCTGCGCAGAGCAGTAGCCCATTATACAACACATTTCTATCCATCCCTTCGATATTTTTAACAAAGCATCGGGAACAGCCCACCGCTGCTCCCGTGCCTTTTTGATTTTTATTCCTCACTGTCCTGCAAAGCGTCAAAGCCTTCCTCGCCGGTTCTTACCTTTACAACGTTCTCAACATCGTAAACGAATATCTTTCCGTCCCCGATGTGACCCGTGTAAAGCGCCTTTTTGGCGGTTTCTATAACGCTTCTGACAGGCACCTTGCTGACTACGATATCGACCTGCACCTTTGGCATAAGGTTGGTCTCAACGGCAACGCCTCTGTAATACTCGGGCTTGCCCTTTTGTGTGCCGTAACCCATAACGTGCGATACGGTCATTCCCGTGATGCCGATTTTGCTCATCGCTTTCTTCAAGCGGTCAAATTTAGCCTCCTTGCAGACGATCTCGATCTTGGTGAACTTAGGGCTTGTGCCGTCATCAAAGGTCGGAACCTTCTTGACAGGTATAGCCTCTGCCTGCGGAATATCTCCCTCAACGGCGACAACGTCCTGGTCATCATAGGTCGTGTACTTGTGTACCGACGGCATAAAGTCGGGGTATGCACTTGGCAGACCGTGCTCGGTGATGTCAAGTCCGAGTATCTCCTCCTCGGCTGTGGTGCGCAGTCCGTTAGTCTTTTTGATGATGGTGAAGGTGATTATCATCATCACTGCTGCGTAGGCTGCGACAGACGCAAAGCCTAAAAGCTGCAAGCCGAGCTGCTTGAATTCGCCTGTGTAGAAAAGTCCCTTCAAGCCTGCGGGAGCGTCGGGGTTTGCAAACAAGCCTACGGCGATAGTTCCCCAGATGCCGTTTGCCATATGCACGCCGACCGCACCTACGGGATCGTCAATGTGCAGTTTGAGGTCGAGAAACTCGACTACCCATACTACGAGAAGTCCCGAAACGAGTCCGACCGCGGCTGAACCTATGATATCATAGGCATCTGTACCTGCGGTAACTCCGACAAGGCCTGCGAGAGATGCGTTGAGGCACATTGAAACATCGGGCTTGCCGTTCTTGATCCAGGTATAGATCATTGTTGTGACCGTTGCAACGGACGGAGCGACTGTTGTTGTGATGAAGATGCTCGAAAGCTCTGAAACGTTGGTCGCTGCTGCGCCGTTGAAGCCGTACCAGCCAAGCCAGAGGATGAATACGCCGAGTGCGCCGAGTGTGATGGAGTGACCGGGGATAGCGTTTACCTTGACTACCTTGCCGTCCTTGTCACGCTCGTATTTGCCTATTCTTTCACCCAGCATCGACGCACCGACAAGGGCAGCGATACCGCCGACCATATGGATGGCACAAGAGCCGGCGTAGTCGTGGAAACCAAGCTTTGAAAGCCAGCCGCCGCCCCATATCCAATGCGCCTCGATGGGATAGATGAAAAGCGAGATA
>Ga0256404_1002745_pt1 | contig 37943 bp, 54 predicted proteins | sample RumenRJG_01DNA_FD_185990 | JGI IMG/M metagenome (GOLD analysis project Ga0256404, IMG submission 185990) | Bovine rumen microbial communities from Lethbridge, Alberta, Canada - RJG_01 | ecosystem: Host-associated > Mammals > Digestive system > Stomach > Rumen | place: Canada: Alberta | collected...
ACCATCACATACGACGAGGCGGCCGAACTCGAGGGCTTGATCGCTAACTCGATCAAAAGGGCGAAGACCGTCACCCTTGGGCAGAACGTCGGGGTCGCGGGTTTTTATGCCGCGTGCCTTTCCTATTACGGGGAATCGGAAATCCTGGACGGGGATAGGTTCGTGGGAAGCACGACGAATCCACAACTCAACCAATCGACCAAATTCTTCGGCGAATTCGTCGGCGACGACAAAATGCTTGTCATAGCGAAAAAGAGAACCTACCCAACTCCTGCGTCTCTTACCATCAGTCACTCGGTTTACGTCGTTTCCGGCGGTGCACAAAACCCGATCGTGACGGAAATGGTCGACAGCGAGAAATTGAGTTCCCTTTTCGACGGAACCGCCGCCAAGAAAGCCGTCGCCGACCAAAACGGCCACGTGATCGACTGGACATACGCGACAAAGGCCGAAGTCGTAGCCGCGAACAACGTCGGCTACATCGTGATCGACGATGAGAACGACGATGAGAACGGGAACCTCACCGCCGCCCAGGTAGCCGAAGCCAACAAGGACGTTTGCTTCATCCAATACACCAACAGCGAAGGGACGATGATGCTCGTTTCCTACTACTTCGGTAGGACGGATAGGTATTTCTGGTCGTTCATGACCAATACCCTGGAAATCGGGGAACCCGACGGATCCCCGTGGGCCTATAGGTTCAGGCAGGCGACGATCATCCTGCGGGACATCGACGACCCGACATCCGCCACTTGGCAGTTCAACGAGGACGACGATGTCAACGTCACCCACGAAGCCGAAGAAGGCTCTGTGGATTTGATCACATCCGGGGGCGTTTACAATGCGGTCTCCGCTTTGGAATCCAAAATCTCCGCCGTCGATGACAAGGTAAACTACGCCATCGAAGCCATCACGAAGAAAGACCTCTACGAGACCCAAGAAGCCACCTTCCAAGGCATGACCGCCGTCCCCGCTGGCGCGATGGTCAAGGCTTATTTGGACGGGTTCAAGGGGAACTCGGCGGTGGTGAACCAACTCGTGCGAAACGGGAACTTCGCTTCGACTTCCAATTGGTATACGCTAAACGGCACTTTCTCCGTGTCGGGGAATGTGGCTACTTTCACGCAAACGGACATAAGTGCTTATACCAGACTTACGCAAACTTTGGCGAACACCCCGATTTCGGGTCACACATACCTCCTTCTTTTTGAGGTCAAACACGACTATGCGGAAAGTATTGCCATCCAATCGGTGTTCGGCAGGGATATTGAAAAGACGGTTTCGCCTAATTCGTGGTATTCCTATGAGGCTGTGTATGTTTGCAATGAAGCCAATAAATATGCGTCTATCTCGACAAAGGCAGGGGCGTTGAGCACCACTTGTAATGTCCGAGTAAGAAATGTCATGCTCATCGACCTTACCCTCGCTGGTCTTACATCCGCCGAAATGGCCGATGTCGCGACCGCCAAGGCCGCCCTTAAACACAAAGGCATGGATATGGATGTGGATTCCTACATCCCCTACAACGCGGGGACTTTGACCGACAGCAAGCCGACGAAACTGATTTCGTATGGGTATAACCTATGCGACGGAGAAGTCGAAGGCGGGGCTTATTGGGGCGCAAATGGTGAAAAAACATCTAGCCAGAATGCCTTCCGAGCAGCCAACAAATTCAAATGTTTTGGCGCAGTTTTGTCCACGATTGAGTGGGCCTCGTCTTTAGGGGTTTCCACCATTGCCATATTCTATTGGGACAAAAACGATGTATACATCAATTACTATTCGAAAACCGTCGCCACGAACTCATTAACATTCCTGCCTCCATCGAATTGCGCCAAAATAAGTTTTGCATTTTCCAAGTCTGACAGCGGATGGGGAAGCAACCCGCCCACCAAAGCCGAAGCGCAACTTTGCTTCCACCTAGCCTCCGCCTCTTTGGGCTACAAACCCCATGTCCCCGCAATCGAATACGACCTCACCATGCCTACCCTCAAATCCGCTGGTAGCGTGCAGGACGAGAGCAAGGCGGGGGGAAGTTTGGTGGATACCTATAACCTCGGTAGTGGCGCATGGTCAAAAAATGGGGCAAATGAGTTTTATTCCACGAGCCTATCCTCGTTAATCAAAAAACCGGCGAGCAACTCGGTTAAGGCGGATATTCTATGCCAAATCTATGTAACTGATGGTTTGGACAATGTTTTCAATAAAACTATGGACAAATCCATTGGCGTTTATTCTAGCGACGGAACCCTTCTCGTTTGGGATAATTCCAAAGCGGGAATGAATCCAGGTGAGTTCAAGACATCGATGACGGATATTCCTTTGAATTACGCCAAAACCACAGCCACCGACTTCACCGACCCCATTTCCTACCCCGAAATCATTGATGTCGAGGCAGGCGGTTCTGTCGAGGTCGTGGGCGATGGGTGCGACGCGACCACCAAGGTCTACTTCTATGTGGAGGCTTAAGGGATGAAAGACAGGTTGTTCATCGCTTACATCAGCGTGTCGCTCATGTTCGTCCCCATGCTTATGGCTGGTTGCGGATTGGTCGTGTTCGTGAGCATGTATCGCAACGACGACGGGCCGTTCTTCGAGCCGTTCGTGTTGGCGCTGGTCATTTTGTCAATCATAACCCTGCTGAACCTAGTGGTCATAATGGCGATTGACCTCGTGGACGACTACAAGCACCGCAGGGTAGCAACCGAAAAACAGGAAACGCAGGAGGTCGAACAATGACTTACGAAGAATTGCTGGTCGAAATCAAACTAGCCAAAGCCAACGGCAAGCCGCAGGAGAAATACGAGAAGGTCGTCAATTTCCTGATCAGGCAACGCTACACATTAGCGGAGGAACTCGCCATCCAAAGGCAAAGGGAGGAGAAGCCCGAGGAGTTCGATGCGTATTATCGGGTTTGCGAAGGCGCCAAGGCCGAGGCCAAAAGTCTACTCGGATTAGATCGATGAGACACGATCCCATCGACTATAACTCCCCGATGGGCATTAGCAAAAAGGAATGGGTCAGAGTCTTAGGAGTCAACCTTGCCCTTCTCCTTTTGGCTTATTGCGTGGCGCTCGTTTTCACTTTGTGTGGGAACGGCGCCTTTCTTTTGAACTTCGAGAACGCGCAACTCGAGTCGATGGAAACGACGCTCCGGTCAATTGGCATATACCCACTGGTCCAAATGGGAATGTCGACCATCGAGGAAGTCATAATTCTATCTTACGTATTAAAGCAAAAGCCGAAATGGTGGTGGCCAGTTATCCACCTCGGCGTTTACGTCGGCTTGAATTACTTAATGATGGCTACCATTGGGCACGTTCTATCTTTCACCGCTCTTGCTTTAGGAATACTCTTTTCTTTGGGAATTACCATTTACACTTGCATAAAGAAGAAGGAAAAGCCCTGGTTTTATTTGCTTAGGCTCGTGATTGCCATCGCCGTTTCTTTTGTGATAAACGAAGCCATCGCAATCTTTAGAACAAAGGCTTACGAAATTGGAGTTATATATGAAAACAGCAGTTTCTTTGCTTTAAGCATCGAATACGATCTTGCCCTCGCTCTAGCGTTAGGTTTCCTTACGCTTTTAATACCGTGGGAGAAAGGAGGAAAACCACAATGGGAGACGCCCCAGGCTGCTGGTGGGTCTTCCCCGACTTCGAAGAGATGGTCGCGGAAGAACTCGCTGACGAAGAATAATCTAAACCCTAAACAAAGGAAGAAGATTGCTCTTCTCAAGGCTAAGGTCATCGTTATCAAGACGGTGGCCTTGGCCGTTATCGCGGCCCTTCCCTGGTTCGCAGGGCGCCCGGTTGAGTTCACCCTCCTTTACCTTGCTTTCTGCCTTACCCGCGTCATTCTCGGCTTCTCCCACTCCCTCCACTTCAAGTCCGAACTCTCGTGCGTCACGATCGGCGCGCTGACGTTCTGGGGACTTACGTTTTTGGCCCCGTCCGCGAAGGCTTCCATCATCCTTTCCCTGGTATATGGGGCCGGCCTCGCGCTCGGCTTCCGCCTATATTGGGAATTGCACGATTTGATGATGTATCGCAGGGCCGCGAAAACCGACCGCTACGCGATGCTTTACACCGCGTTCAAGGGAAACACCGACCCGAGGCACATTCGCGGCGTTATGCGCCTCAGAGGGCATAATGACGAGGACGAGATAAAGATGGTTCAAATGTATATGGCCCGGGAGAAGGTTGATTACATATCGCAATGGCTGAACGTCCCGCTGCGGACGGTCGATCGCAAACTCACGGAAATAGCCGATGAACTCTACTCAAAGAGATAGGTGGCGTTGACGCCATTCGAAGTTGGCACTAGCGCAGGTTGGAAAGCCTGCGTTTTCTTTTCCTATATTTGAGTCAGCGAAAGCGAGGAAACAACAATGTCGAATCCTTACAACCCATACGGCCAGCCGAACTACTCAAACCCCTACGGCGGTTTTTACGGCCAGCCTTACCCACAGCCTGCGATGCCGCAACCCCAGCCGACGATGCCGCCGGCGAAGCCCACGTTCGATTTCGTGAACGGGGTCGAGGGCGCCAAGTCATATGGCGTGGCCCCGAACAGAACCGCGATCCTCATGGATACGGAGAACGCGGCCGTCTATATCAAGAGCGCCAACGGAATAGGCCAGTGCGGCATCGAGTTCTATACCCTTACCAAATCGAGCGAGGAGGCGATCAGGGCGCAAAAACAAAAAGACGAGGCGGCCGGCTTCGTGACCAAGGAAGAGTTCGCCGCCGTCGTGCAGAGGCTCACGTCCATCGAGTCCATGCTTTCCCCGAAGAAAGCGCCGAAGGAAGGTGACGAGAAATGAGGTCCCCGTTCGCGGCGTTCGGAAGGGTGGCGCCAGGACGCCCAGGCATGGGAAGGGCGATGCCGAGCATGGCCCCGGCCGCCCAGCCAGGGCTCAACATGCAGCAACTACGCAACATGTACCAATCGATAGCCCACAGCGCGAACCCCATGCAGATGATTCAGCAGATGATTGCCAAAAACCCTAAGTTCGCGCAGATAAACAACCTGTTCCGCCAAGGCCAGACCCCGGAGGGAATCTTCCGAAGCATGGCCAAGCAGCGCGGGATAGACCCTGATGAGTTCATCAGGCAACTTCAGGATAACAATGGCCGCTAGGCCAAGTTATAGAAAGGAGGCAAAACCATGAACGAAAGTGGAGGTATCACCCCCGTTCTCCCGATCGGAACCGGCGCCGGCAGCACTGGATTCGCCAGCGGCTTCGGCGATGGTCTCTGGCTCTTCGCGATCCTCGCGTTGCTCGGCCTTGGGAACGGCGGCTTCTTCGGAGGCGGCTTCGGCGGACAAGGCTTAGGCTATCGCCCCGCGACCGCTGAGGACGTCAACAACGGCTTCAATTTCTCCGAGTTGCAATCCGAGAACCGCGACATTTTGGCCGCCATCTCCAGCGACACCGCCAGCACCATCGCTGCGGTTGAACGCGTCGGCGGCGCCCTCAACGGCGAAATCCACGATGTTGAGATGAGTCTCGCCAGCCTCGGCGCCGCGCAACAGAAATGTTGCTGCGACACGCTCCGCGCCATCGACGGCGTCAACTACGCCAACGCGATGAACACGGCCGCGATCAACGCCAACACCACCGCGCAGACCCAGCGAATCCTCGATGCTATCACCGAGAACAAGATGGAAGAAATGCGCGGCAAGATCCAGGCGCTCGAACTGCAGAACCAACTCCAGAACGTCGTGCGTTATCCGAACGGGTACACGTACAACGCCGGACCGAGCCCGTTCTGCCAATGCGGCTGCGGCTGCGGATGTGGCAACATCTAAGCCAAAAACGAAAAACGATGCCCCTGCGGCATGGCCTAGTGCCTTCAAAACCGACGGGGTCATCGCGCAAGCGGTGGCCCTTATTCATTGCCGTAGAAAATTACGGCTCCAAAGCAAAAACAACATCAAGAAAGGAAGTAACAACATGAATGGTTGCAATGCACAATCAGCGCTCTTCGCCATCACGCCGACCGTCGCGGACGTCGCCGCAGGCGGAGCGCTTCCCCTTACCACCGTGGCGCGCCGCATCACCCCGCGTATCCAACTCGGCTCCGATTCTGCCAATGTCAGCGTCCCTGGATATTACGAGGTGACCGCCACCGTCACGTTCACCGCCGCAGCGGCCGGAGACGTGACCATCGCGGCTTTCCAAAACGGCGAGGCCATCCCCGGCATCGTCGCCACCGAGACCGTTACGACCCCCGAGACGGAAGTCCACACGGTTACCCTTCACGGCATCGTCCGCGTCCGTTGCCAGGAACCCGTCTCGATCAGCCTCGTCAACACCGGCGAGATCGCCATCACCACGACCAACGTCGCGCTGAGTGTCATCCGCATCGACTAAGGAGGAAATGAAAATGGGACACTATAACCACGATATCATCTACAAAGCCTCCCCCGAGCAACTCCGAGAGGTAATCGAGGACTGGCTCCACGACGTCAAGCGCTACGACCCGGAGATGTACCAGGAACTCGAGAACGACCTCTACGAGAAGGTCAACGGCCCGCATTTCGACCGCGAGCAGTACGATCGCGCGATGAGCCGCAGGTCCTACCGCAACTCCAAGGGCGGCCCCCGCTGGACCGTCGAGCAGGTATCCGATTACGCCCGGCGCCAAGGCGACCGCTTCGACCGCTACAACGAGTACGATTTGGCCTACGAGATGAACGCCATCTACGACGACTATTCCGAGACGCTCGGCGAAAACGCCGACAACTACTACCGCATGGCCAGACAGAAAATCGACGGCCACGACGGCAGCGACGGGCGCGCCTGGATGGATTACCGCTCCGAAGCCTACAACCGCGGAAGAGGCCGTGACCGCCTCGGCAGGTTCACCGGCGACTACGACCGCCCCGATTCCTACGATCGGCGCGGCGGCGACAGACGATAAGAGGCCATTGGGATCGCGCAACGCGCGCGGTCCCTTTTTGGATATGACTATGGACAAAGTGCCAAGTTACGTCACGCTTCCCTACGTGAGTCCGGAGGTCGCCACCGAGTTCCAGCGGGCGAGGAATATCCTAATAGCCGAGCCAATCACAAGGGACGTCGCCATGCGCGTCATGCTCCTGATGAAAACGATGGAGACCGAACGCAGCGACGAACCGATCTGGCTCATCATAGATTCGCCCGGCGGGGAGGTCCAGGCAGGCTGGACGATATACGACGCCATGAACGTCTCCAGGTGCCCGGTGCATACGGTCTGCTTCGGAGAGGCCGCCTCGATCGCCGCCGTCATATTCGCCAACGGCGAACGCGGAAAGAGGTACATGCTCGAGCATTCCAAACTGATGATCCATCAGCCTTGGGCGGCCATAAACGGGTTCACTATAAAGGAAAGGGACCTCGCGGATGCCTCCGCGGACCTCAGCAGAACACGCGACGAAATCGAGAAAGCGCTCTGCAAGGCTACCGGCCAGAGCAAGGCCACGGTGCATTCGGCATGCGAGCGCGACTGCCGCATGGACGCCATCGAGGCCATAGACTTCGGATTGGCCGACGAAATCCTTTCATAGTGCAGCGGGGCTCTTTCTTGCTATAATCTAGAAAAAGGAGCCTCAGAAAATGCCAGAAGAAAAAAGGCCGGGTGCGATAATCGTCACCCCAGAGAACCTGGACGAAGCCAAGCCCGGCTACGTCGTAATCAAGAACGAGAAAGGGCACCTCGTCCTCGCGGATCCGTCATTCATAACCGCCGATTTGCGGAAGGAAGTGGGCGAAGTCGCCTCCGCGGTCGACCGATTCGATGCTTTCACGCGCCACGTGAAGCACTTCAAAACGCTCTGCAAATCGCACTTCATCAACGCCTTCCTCATTTACAAGACCAAGGCGATGGAGGGCGAAATCGAGGTGCCGAACGCGGCGTTTTTGTATGCCGACGACGCGGTTTTGAACGGCGAGAAAACCGTGAGGCAGGCGCTCCAGGAGAACAACATCCTGAACGATATCTTCGTCAAGATTTACGGAAATTACGATGCCGAGGAAGAAACGGAAGGCGAAACTCTGACCTTCCCGGAGGTGTGATATGAACGAGTTTTTGGATAAACTTCACTATTGGCTAAGCCAAGCCTACGTATATATCCCGGCGATCCTCGCTTTCATTTCGTCCATCGGCTTCCCTTCGCTGGTCCAAATCGCGAAGATCGTCTCTTCGGCAAAACTCTACGTCACGCAAATCCAGGTCGTGTTCAAGAAGATGAACGAGACGCTGGAGGAGGTCAATAAACTATCCGACTTCGTTCTTTCCACATTGGACGAGGACGCCCAGTTCTTCGAGGCGCTTGCCGAAACGACCTACAACAAAAAGCAAAAGCAGGCTTTCCTTGACAGGGCGGCATCCATCAGGAACCGCCGTCAATTCGCCTTCAAGAAGATCGAAGCCCTAAAGGAGGAAAGCGCCCCGAAAAAGAAAAAGGTAAAGGTCAAAGTCCGCATCAAGCCGGAGGAGACGCGCCATGAAGAAGGTGCTGATTAGTATCGGTAAGGCTTTCGGGGCATTTTTCGTTTCCCTTTTGGATGACCTAAAGGACGCTTTCAAAAAGCACTGGCTCGGGCTCATCGGCCGCGTTTTCATGTTCATCGTCCCATTGGCCTTCATCGTGACCACCTACATCCAAAGGACCCCAAGCAAGTGGGCGCTTCCCACGTTCGCCTGGATCCCGCTCACGGTCTTCCTTCTCGTTTATTGGGGCAAACTGAGGACATACCTCGCGATCAAGGTATCCGCGATGCAGGTCGAGAACAACCTGCAAAAAGGCAAGCACGCCGGGGCCATAATCATCGTGAAGACCATTCAGGTGATCTCCACGATACTTCCGTTTTTCCTTTGCTACAGGGTTTTCGCCGCGATTGAGGCGGAGGCCATGAGCGTAAAGAACATCTTTCTATTTATCACGGTTTGCGAGGCAGTAGGCGGCTTCTTCATCGTCGTGGACACCATCGCGAACGTCGTCGATTATTCGGAGGAACATTAAATGAAGATGGTAAAGTTCAAAATGTGGCTCGCGTCGATAAGCAAGAGGACGTGGGCATACGTCGCGGCGATCTCGGCGTTCGTCATCCTGGCCATTGTCGGCCTTTTCGTTTGGATGCACATGTCGGGATACACGCTCGCTTCCTGGCTTGGGAGGTTCTGGCCGACCTTGGTCGTCGTGAGCGTCGTGGCAACCGCGGTCATCCTTGGCGTGGTTTTCATCAAAATAAGGAAGGGCAGAAGAAATGGCAAATGAGAAAAAGGCAAAGCGGTCATACGCGACCGCCAGGCTTCCTTTCGGGAAGCAGAGGATCATAACCTGGCTTTCCTACGTAGCGATTCTCGTTCTTTCGGTTCTGGCGTCGTGCTATGACCTTCTTTTCAATATCGAGAACTTCGACGCAAACAAATTCGTAACTAAACTCTCGATATCGATCTGCATCGCCATCATGGCTCTCCTAATGGCGATAAGGGACGGGAAGACCACCAACGAAAGCAAGAAAAGCGGAGATTATTTCGACATTAAGCAGAAATTCAAAAACAAGGTCGACCAACTGGTCAACAAAGAGTGGTTTCGGCAATGGTGCAACGGGGTGCTTTACGAAAGGGAGCGAATCAGCGCCATCTCCGCGATCCTGAACGAATACGGGATAACCGATTACGAATACATGCTCGTCACAGACGCCGACCTTGAGGCCCTGAAAACGGAACCCCGCAACTGCGTCGTCGGGAAGGACAAGGAAGGGAAGGACATCGTTAAACCCTTGGACGTAATCACGGAGAACCAAGCGAAACTGCTCAAAATCCTTCGCAACAATTTCCGATTCAAGCAACTGGATTATTCCTATTTCACGTCGCAGTCGAGCGGAGGCGGATACGCTTATTACGCAAACCTGAAAGACAATCAGCGAAAGCGCAAGGTTTTCGCCCTGGCATACCGCGTCTTCATGATATTGGCAACGACCTCCATACTCGCCTTGGCCGCGATCAACCCCCACGACGAAAGCGCCGCCCAGGTCGCGTTCGACACCACCGGGAGGATCGTCACCCTCCTATCCTCCTGCTTCATGGGATATGCCCTAGCCAACGACGAAATGGCCGAGAACATCGACGCGATGGTGTTCAAAATCGAGAAAATCGACGAGTATCTCATAGAAAAGGAAAGCGGGCTGTTCGTCCCCGTTTCAAAGGACGAGCAGATAAGGGCTCGAATCGAGGAAATCGAGAAGAAGCGCGCCGAGGAAGCGAAGAAGGCCGTTGAGTCAGTCGTAACCCCGGACGTCGTAACCCCGACCGAGGATCCGCCGGCCATCGAGTACCGCGAGGTCGAGATGACCGAGGACCAATACGCCGCGTTCTCTGGAAAATAACAAAAGCGCCCGAAAACGGCGCTTTTCTTATAGTTAAAAAATGTTTTGAAAAAGTGCTTTTTTTGTTTGCTTTTTGTTTTGTGCGGTGTTAATATAATGGTGCGAAAGCAAGGAGAACGAAAACCATGAAAGACGAAATCATCCTCAACAGCGAAGAAGTCAAGGCGATCAAAGCCGAACTCCGCGATACCTACATCGCGATGCACGGGAGCGAGCCGACCGAAAAATGGCTCAACAATTCCATCAAAGCGATGCTTAACGTCATCGTCAAATAAGGAGAAAAAACAATGAAAACCTACCAAATCACCTACCCGAATGGAAAGGTCATGAGATTCGCGGTCCTTGACCCGAAGGCCAAATTCACGCTGCGGACCATCCATCCGGAACCGCATGTTGCAAGCGACATGACCGCCCTTTTGATTCGATGCGCGCTCGAGATCGGGATCCTGGAGGATGACGAACTCACCTACGTCAGGAACGAGGTTGTCCGGATGTTCTCGGACATACTCGAATACGAACGAACCTCCGCCGAGCAGAACAGCAAGATGGGCGAAGAAGCGAAGGCCCATTGGAAGGAATACGACGACGCGATGACCCGCATGAGCATGATAACCGCCGTCATCGACCAGGAGAAAAGGAAAAGGGGCATGGCCATATAAGGCCCCTTGGGAGGACAAGGAAATGGAAGGCATATACAAGGGCAAATACCTGATCGGCATCTACAGAAAGCCCGAGGAATGCGGAAGCGACGAGGCGGTCGCCATCTTGGACAACTGCCGCGAACTCGCCGCATACCTCGGCAAAAGCGTGCGAATGGCGACTATGATAGCCGCCCGCCGCCTTCGCTCCCGGAAGCCGGACATAAACATCCGCGGGAGGATATACGAAATCCATATCATAAAGTTCGTTGAATAAGTCACGAAAATGTTACATTTGAGTTATCATTTTGTGCGGAAAGGAGGTGAGAAAATGAAGCATAAAAAAGAATACAAAAACCTCGGTGAGTTCCTTCTCGAATACCGCAAGAGCAAAGCGATGACGCAAAAGCAATTCGCCGATAAAATCGGCACGACCAGAAGCCGATACACGGGTATCGAAACCGGCAAAATCAAGGTCGGGGTCGCGACCGTCGCCGCAATCGCGGCAGCCACAAAAAAAAGCACTTCGTTCATCAATGAACTGAACGAAAAAACAAAAGCATAGGAAAGGAGGCCGAACATGGCCAAAAACGTAAGGCTTAAAAAACTGAGCCTGACCAACTACAGAAACATCGAGCACCTAGAACTCGACTTCTCCGGCAAGGACGCCGCCATCGTCGGGGAGAACCACATCGGCAAAACCAACACGCTTGAATCGCTGTTCGTTCTATTGGACGACGCACTCCTAAGCGGATCCTCGAACCTTCCCTCAATCAAGCCGCTGGCCGACACGAAGAGGGTCGTATCCATCGAGGCCGCCTTCGATATCGACGGCGAGGAATTCACGGTCCGCAAGGACTACGGCGAGGACTGGGTCCGCGCCAGGGGAACCGACGTCCTATCCATGAAGGGCCATTTCCAGACCCTTTACATCCAGGGGACCAAGGTCGAACGATCAAAGGACTTCTATAAGCAAATCCGCGAGCAGTTCGGAATCAAAGGCGAGGACCCCGACAAAATCGACGTGATCCGCATGCTCCTTTCGCCAACGTACCTCGGGGAAATGGGGGAGGGCAAGGACTGGACGGCCCTCCGCGCGTTCATCATCAAATTGGTCGGCGACGTCAGCGACGACGACGTCTTCGCCAAGAACCCCGAACTCGCGTCAATCCGCGACGACCTCAAGGCCCAGAAGGGATCCATCGAGCAACTCAAGCGAAAATACAAGCAGGATTGCGACGGATTAAACGCGACGATCCTTCAGAACGAGGCGGTCGTTTCGAACCTCGAGAAAACGGAAAGGCCGACCGATGAGGCCGTCTCCATCGCGCGCCGGGCCATCGAAGAGCATGACGACGCGATCGCCAAACTCCGCTCAGGAACCGGCAGCGACATCGAAAGCGAAAGGATCCAGCGCGAACTAAGCGAGGCCCAGGCGGAATTAATCTCCGAACAGCGCCGCGCCAACGAAGAATTCGTCGACCCGGAAAGCGGGAAACGCGAAGAACTCCGCGAAGCATACAGGAAGGCTCGGGAGGATTTAAACGAGGCCACCCTCTGCAAATCCACGGCCTTGGCCGACGCATCCGCCGAGGAATCGTCCATCGCAAGGCTCCAGCGCGAAAGGGAATCGGTCGCCGAAAGCGTCAACGAGCCCCTCGTTCGCCGAATCCGCGAAATCGACAACGGAGAAGTTTCCGTTTCGGAGACATGCCCCGTATGCGGGCAGCGTTTGCCCGACGACAAAATCGAAGCGGCCGTCGAGTCCGAGAAAAGGCGCCTCGCCGAAGAACGCGAGCGCCTAATCGAGCAATGCAAAGCCAACAAGGCACGCCGAGTCGAGATCGACAACGGCATAATCGCCGCCAAGAACAAAATCGCCGCCCTTCAGGACAAAATCGACGAATCGCAGAAGCGCATCGACGAAGCGAGGGGCGCGATGGAGGAGATCACGCAGAAAGCCAACGCCATGCCGGCCGTCGGAAGCCGCCAGGAAACCGCGACAGAGGCCGCTCTCCGCGCCAAGGTGGCGGAACTCGAGCAAAGGCTCAAAGAAAGCCGCTCCGCCTTTCAGTCGGGATTGCAGGATACGAACGCCTCGATCATGGAGCATCAGGACGCGAAGAAGCCATATCAATCCACGCTCGACGACCTCGCCTATTTCAACCGACAGCAGGAAAGCCTCAAGCAAGAGCGATTAACCCTCGCGGCCAACCGAAAGAAACTCGCGGTTGCCGAGCAGAAGAAGGAATGCGCGGCGCAGTTCCTATACGCGAAACTCCGCCTGCTCGACGAGAACGTGTCCAGGGTTTTCGGCAACATCCGCATCAAACTCATTCAGGAGAACATCAACGGCGGGTTCGACCCCGTCTGCAAGCCCTACATCTACGATTCGGTGAAGGGCGAAAGCACGCAGGTATCCTGGGCCGCCGGGTCCAAGTCCGAGAAGGTCGAGACCGGCATCGCAATTTGCGAGCACGTCAAGAAGGCGCTCGGATTGCCCGACCTGCCGTTCCTCTTCGACGAGGGAGGCGAGATTTCCTCGGAGACCTTCGCCAAAAGGCTGTCCACCGAATCGCAACTGATATGCGTCAAGGTCCGCGACGGCATCGACTCGCCGACGGTCATGCCTTTATAAAAGGCAAGTCACGAACATGGGTTTCGTGGCGTTAAGATTTACTCAACGAAAGGAGCCAAAGAACATGGCAGAAAAAACCAAACAACCCGGGAAGGCTGCGAAGGCTCCGATGGTGGTCGGGGGCGGCAACGCCCTCACCACCGCGGACCCGCAATTCCTCGCTTTATCCCCTGCGCGTCAGCAGGAGGTCATCTCCGCGGAGTTATTCGGCACGGCCGAGAAGATGGACTACAAATACTCCGACTATGGCAAGAAGTGCGCTTTAAACGGCATCGTCGCGGCGCAGGTCTACCTCCGCGGCGTCGGAAAAGAGTTCAAAGATATCAACATCCCTCTATTCATACTCTCCCTTCACAACCTCGCGGTAACAGAACTCAACTGCGCGACGATCCCATCCGAGGCTTTCTGCGATATGCGCGGAGACGTCCTCGCATTCAAACCTCAAGGCGTCGGCAACGAGCGCCTGGTCCGCAAATTCGGAGTCGGGATCAAACCGGAGACCGGCTTGCATAAGTGCTGGGTAATCCGCGATGGCGACGAGTTCACCCTTCCGCAGTTCGACGGCTTGGAAGTCGTCCCTCCGAAATGGACGCCCAAAAGCCTGTCCGGCAAGGTCAAGATGGTCGTATACCCGGTCGAAAAGGCCAACGGCGACGTCGAGTGGCTTATGGCGGACCGCGCCAGCGTCATCCAGAACGTGGTCGCGCAATGCCGCCAGAACGCCCTCTACGCATTCACGAAGAAGGACGACAACGGCAACCCAATCGACAAATGGGGAAACCTCGCATGGCCGAAGGGCAAATACAAAGCGGCGACCGACACCAAGGCGAGAGATGCATACTACGAAAGGCTGAACCAACTCGCCGAGGAAGCCAACGGCGACCTCGACAAATTCCTCGCCAACCCGGAAGTCAAGAAATACATCAACCCGACCTACACCTCCTTCGGAAGCAAGGAGGCCATGATCCTCCGCAAAATGCAGAACAACGCGCTCAAGCAATACCCGAAGGACTACGAGTCATCCATCGTGGCCAAAGCCATCTCCGACATGAACGAGGATTTGGACGAATCGCTCGACGAGCGCAACGCGATCGACAACCACGAGGACGTCATCGAGAAGGTCGAGAAGGAGACCAAGGCCCTGCCGCAGGGAGAAAAGGTCCCCGACTTCGAAGTAAACGAGGAAACCGGAGAAATATCCGAGCCGGCGAAGGAAGAGCCGACGTCGGCCACGAAACAGGCCGAGGAAGCCACCTCCGCGAAACCCGCTCAGGACGATTACGAAGACCTGGTATGAAAGCGACCTGCCTTGCATCTTCAAGCGCCGGTAACTGCTACATCCTGGAACTGAGGAACGGAGGCCGCACGACGCCGATTCTGGTCGAGTGCGGCCTTCCTTGGCGGGAGATTATTTCCGGCATGACCAAATCCGGGATTTCGGTCGGCGACATACAGGCCTGCCTCGTGACCCATTACCACGGCGACCATTCCAAGTCGATAAAGGAAGTCGCGAAGGCGGGCATAGCCGTTTTCACGCACCGAGAAACCATAAACCATTGCGGCGCTTCGGCGACGGCGCTAGAGGAGATGAAGCCGACCAAGATAGCGGACGGCGTATGGGTCCTCGCGTTTCCGGTCAAGCACGACGCCGAAGGGTCCCTTGGCTTCATCATCAAAACGTGCGACGAGACAATCCTGTTCGTGAACGACTGCAAAATGTGGGAAGCCAATCTTTCCGGTTTCAAGCCCGATTACGTCTTCATCGAGTGCAATTACTGGGAAAAGCAGGTGTACGCCCAAATCAACGAACTGCACAAGGCCCTCGGCGATAATTCGCTCCCATGTCACGAACGCGGGGAATTCAAAGTTAAAATCAAGCAACTGGAAAGGAACGTGAACGCACACATGTCGCTTGCCGGTTGCATCCGATCGCTCAAAAAACTAGACCTCTCGAGGTGCATCGCGATATTCCTGATGCACATGTCGGACGGAAACGCGAACGAATACGAGATGAAGACGGCGGTCGAAGCGGCCACGGGTGTACGAACCCTGGTCTGCAAAAAGAAAGGAGGCATCAAATAAATGGCCCAAAGAAGGATGTTTTCAATGAAGGTGGTCGACACCGACGCTTTCTGCGAGATGCCGGCATCGGCCCAAAACCTCTACTACCACATCGGGATGCGCGCCGACGACGAGGGCTTCTTCGCCGGGGTTAAAGGCCTCATGGCGAAGATACACGCTTCGCAGGACGACCTTTCGGTATTGTTGGCGAAACGATACATACTCGACCGCGGCGACGGGGTTTACGTCGTCAAGCATTGGAAGATGAACAACTATCTGCAGAACGATAGGATCAAGCCAACCGAATACGAGGAGAAGAGGATCGGCCTATACACCAAGCGCGACGGCTCATATACGCTGGATCCGGAAAAATCAGCAACAAAACCCGCGCTTCCCACCCAGCCGAAAAAGCCTTGTATACAAAATGTATCCATAGAGGAGTATAGGGTAGAAGAGAGTAACCTAGAAAAGAGTAGTGTAGATAATCCTAGTGTTTATCCAAACGAAACAAACGAAAGAAAAACAAAAAAATACGCGTATACGCGAGAGCAGATAAAGGCGTATCGCGGGATCGCCGAGGAATGCCTGAAGAAACGCGATGCGAGGATGGCTGGCAACTCCGTCGGGGAGGCTTGGGACAACACGCTGGACGATTTCGCTGACGCCATCCAGGAATTCGAGGACGGGGAGCCGTTTTGAGGAGCGAAGATGGTAAAAGCGAAAAAGGCACTTAAAACAGCGGGAGAGGCGTTAATCACGGTCATAGCCTGGATTATGTACATATTCGCCATTAGGCCGATCGTCCTGGCTATAGAACTAATTATCCTGGCCGCTGAATTCATATTCGACCTGGCTGCATTCCCGGTCGAGTACATGAGGAAGATGAAGGAGCAACAAAAATGAAAATCATCCAAACCGACAAATGGTACGACCCCGAAGGGTTGAACATCCCCGTCCCCGAAAAAGTCTTCTTTGAAGGCACGCTAGACGAGTGCCTAGACAAGATTGACGAGTTATGCAAGAAGCACAACCCTAGCGACCGCATCTATGTTTCTACGATTGCTCGCACCATGCACAAAGGTATCTATCGTCCCTGCAACATCGAAATTTACTACATGAACGCTATTGCGAAGAAATATTACCGCATTGCGGACTAAAGGAGCAACCGAAATGAAAAACGAGTTTCAAAAAAGGGACAACGTCTACAGCGTCCGAGGTCTGAATGAGAAATGCATCATTGATTCAAACATCATCAATTTCGGTCTCGGCGACCTTAAAGAGGACGAAATAGGTCTTCTCCCTGTGACTGGATACCAACTGGCCGTCATCCGATGGTCACTGTTGGAATTCTGGAAGATATGCAACGACGACCCCGAAATACAAAAGCACGTTTTCGACGGCCTAAAGGACACAATCGACAGATTGGGCGAAGCCGTCAGAAAAGGCCCTCTTGTCACTGAGGATTGGCTAGATGAAAGCCTTAGGAAAATGGAAGCGCGGAAGGCCTTTCAAAATGAATTAAAAGCGCTTTATCTAGCGAGAAAGGAGGAATGGGAATGAGAGCGATCCTAATATCAATCCGCCCAGAGTGGGTGAAGAAAATCCTCAATGGGGGAGAAAACCGAGATATAGGAGAGAACAATCTGGAAATCGAATTCAAAAACGGCAAAACATACGAACTAGAAGACGCAGGTCGCGACGGCATCCTGGTCTTCAAGGACGCCATCTTCAATGCTCCGTTCGATGAAGACGGAGACACCAACGTTTGGGAAAAATGCTCGCTTAAGAAACGGCTCGAATCGTGGTGGGAAGAGAACGCTCCGGACGCGCTGAAAGTCAAATACGACGTCAGCATGTTGAGCATAGAGGAAGTGTTCGACCAGGAGGAAATCGACCGGTTCTTCAACGTAAGCGGAAAGAAGCCACCGAAGTCAAATCAGCTTCCGCTGTTCGCGAAGGATTGGAAAGCGCGCATCAAGAGATTGCCGGACGACAAGACTTCATATTATTGGTGGCTGCGTTCGCGTTCGCCTGACCCCTGGAGCGTTCTCGATGTTGCTGGTGTGGGCACTGGTGGGTCTCTGTACCCCCACAATGCCTTCTGCAGCTACGGTTGCGTTCCAGCATTATACCCGAAGGTTAAGGAAGTAAGAAAATGAAGAAAGCAATCTTAATCAGCATCCGCCCAGAGTGGGTGGCGAAAATCCTCAATGGGGAGAAAACCATTGAAATTCGCAAGACTATGCCGAAGTGCAGGTTTCCCATTGATGTGTATATCTACTGCTCTAAGGGTAAGAGTCTTCAAGAATGTGAATTCTGGTCATTCGAATATCCTGGGTCATTCAAGGCGTTTGTCGCGTTTTCAGAAGAATTCCCAGTTGGGAAAGAGCAATTTTTCTTGGTCGAAAAAGATTCCTTGGAATTCGATGGCGATTATCTCGCTACCATTGGGGAAAAGGTTCGCCAAGAAATCAACGACTTTGAATCCTCCAGTTTTGAGGCGTCTCCCTCCGTTAACGGCAAGGTCGTCGCGAAGTTCACGCTTAATAAGATCGAGAATTTCGTCAATGGAATGAACGAACTCGAACGTGAGTGGGACGGAAAACCGGACGCAGAATACGACTATTTCGCCTATGAGAAAGCACTGGAGAAAGCGTGCCTAACCTACGAGGAGGCGGACAAATACTGCCCGGACCAATCGTTCTACGCTTGGCATATCTCAGACCTTGAAGTTTTCGATGAGCCGAAGGAACTGGACGAGTTCGGCTTGAAACGCGCTCCCCAAAGTTGGCAATTTGTGGAGGTGGAGAAATGAAACCGCAAAAATACGTCATCCGCGTTACCCACATCGAAAGCGGGCAGTTTGGTTATCTCTCGCATTTCTCCATGTTCAACGCGACCACCGAGGACTTCGGCCTAGCGACGCGGTCGCACTTCGACCTTTGCGTTGTCCTGCCGTGTGCATACCGATTCAGCAGGAAGTATTTGGCTGACGCATTATGCAGGACAATGAAAGGATCTTATATCGGATGCAAAGTCGAAGTCGTTGATATAACTAAGGAGGAAGAAAAATGAAATACGTCAGGTTCAAGGACAACATAAAAGAAATCATAGGCGAGATCAATTCACATTATATTGTTGGAAGGAGGAAAGGGCGGTATAAGGACCTCGTCCAAGTCAACAAGAAAAGAATAGGCATAAGACTTTCCGATTCCATCGAGGAACTATGCGATGCCCTGGTCGTGGTCGCGGAGGATGGTGGTAAGGAGTTCCACAGGTATTGCCCCACGGCAAGCGATAGTTTCGATGACTTGAAAAAACGCTACTATGAAAAATACGGGTGGGCAATCTACGGCGCAATTTGGACCGATGATGGCCTCAAATATGTCGCGAAGATGAACAAAAGCAAAGGGGAACTGGAGTTGTTATGAGATACACAACCAAAACAAACCGGCGAAAATAATGAATGAGTCACGAATCTTCGCAGAAGGTGTTAATATAGTTTCGTCGGTTGTGGCACGACCAACCGGCGCCTCTATTTCCCCCCTATGGAAAACGGCCCCAAGTCTCCGGGGCCGTTTTCATATTGTCGAGTCACGAAAAAGGAAATCCTGGATTATCATTTTGAAAACGGAGGAAAAGAGATGAGACTGACGAAAAGGCAGGAATGGCTGCTGGATTACCTGAAAAGGGAGAACGGGAGAGACCCGCATCGCTGGATAACGCTACAGGAAATCGTCGACGCGATGAACTGCGACCTTTCCTATTGCGAAGGGGACAATTACCAAATCAACGACGGACCGAGATCCCACAATCCGTGCCCGGCCCTTTGGGCGGACAAGGAGGCCATCAACGAGGATCCTGAAACCGAATTCCCCGTCATTTACAACAATTACGCCGTCAAGTTGCCTTCTAGCATGGAGGAACTCAACGAATTTTACGCAAACGACCTCGAGCAAAGGGCGAAGAAGATGCTGTGGCGCATGGGTGTCGTCCGGAACAAGGCCCGCAAAGACGGGCAGATGAAAATCGAGATCGGCGAGGACGGAAAGCCGACCGAGAGATTCATAAACGCGATCATAAGGGCGGCCGCGGAGGAAATAGCCGCCGGGAGTGTGTGATGGACGGCGAACTTGAGCAACTTAAATTTTTTTAGAAAAAGAAAGGGGTAACGGAAATGGAAGAATACCAACAGATGAACCTATTCGAGGCATCCTACGAAAAGCCAAGACTCCCAAAGCATATTCGTTTAATCGAGTTCTTCGCCGGCATCGGGGCGCAGGCGAAAGCCTTGGAAATACTCGGAGCCGATTTCGAGCATTGGCGCACCTGCGAATGGTCATGGCAATCAATCACCGCCTACAACGCAATTCACATGGGCGGAAAAATCGAGGACACATCCAACCTCACTTACGAGGAAGTCCTGGCTCGAATCTTCGGGGTGTCGAACGACTACAACAAGCCGATGACGGAGAAACAACTCCGCGCAAAGGGTGAGAAATGGGCGCGGACGCTTTTAGGGAGAATGATGGCGAACCACAACGTGTGTCCAGACGTATCCCGGCTTCACGCGGAAGACCTCGGAATCGTGCAGAGAGAGAGCAATACTTACTGTCTGACCTACTCGTTTCCGTGCCAGGATATTTCTAACGCGGGGCTCCTCGCTGGTTACGAGAAAGGAAAAAGCACCCGAAGCGGATTGCTTTGGGAAGTCGAAAGAATCCTCCGTGAATGTCAGTCACTCGATTGCTTGCCCCAAGTCCTTGTGATGGAGAATGTCCCAGGGGTGTGCGGCTCGAAAAACATTAACCCTTGGAATGATTGGCTCTACTCGCTTGAGAAGATGGGATACACCAACTACTACAAGATCCTGAACGCCAAGGACTTCGGCATCCCCCAAAACCGTCGCCGTTGCTTCATGGTTAGCATACTTGGGAAAGCATCATTCACATTCCCTAAGAAGCAACAACTGAAATATAGGCTGAAGGATTTCATATACGGAAAAGTCGCAGAGTCATATTATTTGCCCGATGATTTAGTGCGTGATTTCGAAAAATACGTCGATGAAAAAGGAGGGGAAGATGGCAACCCTTCGTAGCCATCCCTTCCGCCACCGCGAAAGGCTACATGGAAGCCTACGAAGGGGATGGCATTATCCCAAATTGGAAAGGTGCTCGCGGAACTGTTCAGAGGGGGAGCATCCCAACATTGCTCACTTCCCCGGACACGATAGGGGTTGTGGTCGAAGATGGTAGAAAACGCTGAATGCTTCGAGCTGCGACCAGAAGACCGCGACTACAACGCCAAGGGCAAACCAAGAAAACCAAGGATTGAGATACTTGGCCAAGGAATATGCTACTGCCTTAGAACGCAGCACGTTTATGGGCTCCTGATATGGGAGAAAGACGATGATGGACAATAATAATCCAAAAATCATAGGCAATCTCCACAAATACAAATATTAGAGGAAAGCGATGAACAAGTATCTGATGGTGCTTGCCAAAAGGATTAGCGATGGAAACTTGCCAATCGCTTATGACCCATACAACAAAGCCGACGTCCGCAGCGTTCTCCCAACGCTTCCTGCGTCATATGGCATCGTCGGAAGGATCGGCACGACGCTCATATTCGAGGTGAATCAAGATGGAGAAGGAAACAATTAAATTCATTTCATCACATGGCATAGTCGAAGCGAAGGAGTTTGATTGCGTTTCACTGACATTTGGCATGAGCGCGAGAACTCTTCCGCATACCCCAATAATGGTGGCGATATGCAAAACAATCACAACGATGTGCGATCACGATATTGGAGTGGTGATAGCCGATGAAGATGAATAGGGCTGATGTGAGGATAGCCAAAGAATCACCGATCCTTCTCGGATATTGGCCGGGGAAGAGGTGGAAACAAGCGCGAGCAGTGTTCGCAAAAGGGGGGTTAAGCCCTACATTAACCGCCGAAATGGGCGGTCACGGAAACAACTATGTATACGTTTTGGAGGAAGAAGATGGACTGCAAGATGTTAGGAATGCTTCCGATTAGTGGCAATGACAGCATAAGACGCGTTTACTCAACCAAAGCGCTTTCCCCATCCGTTGTAACAAACGGAGGAGGCAATCACGAAATAAAAGTCGCTTTATGCGGTGGTGTAGGAGAAAAAAACTCCGCCCAAGGAACTAGATGGCATGAACAGGACAGGATATACGATTCCATCGGCCTTGCGACCGCCATACCAGCCGAAAGCGCCTTTCATCCAAACTACAAAACAGAAGGAGATACGATGATGAAAAAACTGAGAATCAGAAAACTCACCGAAGGCGAATGCTACCGCCTTATGGGATTTGAGGAGAAGGACACCGAAGCGTGCAGGGCCGTCGGCCAATCCAAGGCCAACATCTATCACCAAGCCGGGGATAGCATCGTGACGACCGTCTTGGTCGGCATATTCGGCGAACTTCTTGATATGGATTATCAAAAAGCAATCTTTCAATACGCCGACAGACTACACGAAGAAACGCTGCACTCATCGACCGAGGGAATGGCGAAATGACGGTTAAGCAAGCGATAGACTATCTTATGTCAACGTGCGAAGGAGAGCAGCTTATCGCCCTGGAAATAGTTTTGTCTTCCAAAAAGGCATCTGGGGGAAGGCCGATAGAGTTTGATGACGATAAGCACGAATACATACGCGAATACATGCGGAAGTATCGGGAAAAGCACCGAGAAAAGATACGCGATTACCAAAGGGAGTATCAAAGGCATTACAATAAAACATGAATTACATGCAAGTGAACTTACGGCATTTCTGGCTCATTCGCCAAATACGTGTAGACCGATACGGCAAATGTATAATATTGCTAAGAAAAGGCGGAGTCTTATTCGCGAATTCTCCGAAAGAAGCCGACAATTTGTTACGCCGGCTGGAAAGGAAATAAAACAATGAGCGATAAAATCGAAACGCAGAAAATCGACGTCCCCGTCATAGAGGGAACGGAAGTCGTCTTTTTGGCAACCGTCTGCGTCGGCAAAGACGGAAGGGCCGCCATCGCCTACAACGCCAGCGAAGGCGTCAACATCGTCAAGGTCGGTCAGGCGCTCGCCGTGTTCGGTTCCGATATAGCCAAACGAGGGCTTTCGGCCGTTCGCGACGCTTCGGAGGCATGATTATGGCCAAGGCAAAACCTATAGTTTCGGAAAAATCCCTGTTCGCCATCGTCCACGTCGACGAGGCGCGTAAAATCGTCTTCGAACATAAGAAGGCGATCATGTTCCAGGCCCGCATCAAGAACATCAAAGGGACCATTGAGTTACGGCCCGATGCCGACGGGGGCGCGACGATAAAGTGCAGGGTGTTCCCGTTCAACTCCATCAAATGCAAATCCCTCGAAATCCCATGCGCCGACGCGGAAGACATGGAATGGGCCTTCGGAGAGGCCCGAAGAAAAACGCTGGATATGATGAACCTCATGTCCAAACAAAAAAGGTCAATCAAATAAAAGGAGAAATAAAAAATGATTGAGAAAGTAAACCCCAAACACCCCGACAAAATCGCCGACCGCATCGCCGGCGCGATCGTCGACCTCGCTTATCGCAAGCAGGAAAACCCCAGGATCGCGGTCGAGGTCCTCATCGGGCACGGCCATGCCACGGTCATCGTTGAGTCCTCGGTCCAATTCACGTTCAAAGCCGTTCGGAAGATCGTGAAGCGAATCTCCGGAATCGACGGGAAAATCGAACTTGTCCAGGCGCCGCAGGATAAGCATCTTTCGAACAACCAAGTCGGGAAAATCAGATGCGGTGACAACGGAATCTTCAAAGGGGTCCCGCTCACGGAAGAGGAGAAATCCCTCTCGACCATCGCGCGTAATATCTACGAAAAATACCACACGGACGGTAAATACATCCTTTCCGGCAAAAGGCTCATCATCTGCCAGTCCAACGCGAGGACGGAGGATCTTAGGGCGATTTACCCGAACGCGGAAATCAACCCGCTCGGTCCTTGGTCCGGCGGAACCGACGTCGACTCCGGCGCGACGAACCGCAAACTCGGGAGCGACATGGCCCAAAGCGTGACCGGCGGCGGCCTTCACGGAAAGGACCTATCGAAAGCCGACGTCTCCGTCAACATCTACGCATTCCTAAAGGCGCAGAAGGAGAGAAAACCCGTCGAACTATGCTGCGCCATCGGCGACGAGTCCGTCGATGGACTCCCCTATGGGGCAATCGTGGAGATCGCCAGGGAATATATCAAACAGGTCGGCGGCTTCGAGAAATTCGCCGAGTGGGGCCTCTTCTAAGGGGATAAAGGGAATATAAGGGAGGTTGGCGCCTCCCTTTTCGTTTTCCCTTGTCAAGAGGCAGTTTGCATCGTGGGCGCGCGTCGAAACGCGCGATGCAACGCGGGCGTGATGGGCGCGATGGCGACGGGGGTGCTATAATCGGGACGAGAACCTTCAAGATGGAAACGAAAAACCACGCGCAAAAAGGCAAAAGCGAACTCACCGAGGAATACGTTTATCAATTATATTGCGAGCGCGTGAAGCCACGCTTGGACGACGTGAAACGGATGTTCTTCGAGGGCTATTCATTCACGGATATCGCGAAAGAATTAGAAGTGTCTAATTCTTTGTTGTGGAAGATGAGGCGATGCAGCAAAACGCAATACGCGGAATTGCGTGAGGCCTTTCAGTTCTATGACATGCAAATACAGAACGTCGAGACTTCCCTTTACCGCAGCGCCATCGGCTTCTATTACGAGGTGGACGAGGTGCAGAAGGGCACGAAGGAGTATTACAACAAAAAAGGGAAGAAATGCAGGGAGACCGTCTTCAAGGTGATGAAGGTCAGGCGGTATTGCGAGCCCGACGTCAACGCCATCAAGTTCTTCCTCGTCAACCACGCCGCCAAGAAATACTCCCCGGAAGGCTCTTCCGACCAAGCGCAGCAACAGGCCATCATAGAAGGGCTCAAGAACGTCTTCGTCGCGGTCAAGAGGACGGCGGACGACGGAGGGAACGGCGATGAATAAGGAATATTCCGTCTACCAACTCGAATACATCCGCGAGGCCTTCCTGAAGGAGCCGCGCAACGGGGTCGACTTCAAGCACAGATGGAACGGCAAGGTCGGCGCGACCCAGTGCGGCAAGACCTACGTGGACACCGACTTCGTCATCCCGTTCCGCATCATCAACCGCAAGGGGATAAAGGGGTTGAATTTCATAGTCGGCGTCTCGAAGGGGACCATCGAGCGAAACGTCCTCGAGCCTATGCGCGAGATTTACGGCTCGTCGCTGGTCGGGGAAATCGGATCCGACAACGTGGCGATGCTCTTCGGCGAGCAGGTATATTGCCTGGGGGCCGAGAAAATTAACCAGGCCGCCAAGTTCCGAGGCGCCAGGATCAAATACCTTTACATCGATGAGGCCGTGGACATAAACGAGGAGGTTTTCGACCTTCTCAAATCCCGCCTTTCCTGCGAGTGCTCCTGCTGCGACTTCACCGGGAACCCAAAAGACCCCAACAACTTCGTCAAGCGCTTCATCGACAAGCCGGACCTAGACATTTATCTCCAAAGTTGGACGCTTTACATGAACCCGTTCATCCCGCGGTCCTACGTCGCCGCCTTGGAGAAGGAATACGAGGGCACGGTTTTCTACGACCGCTACATCCTCGGAAAATGGGTCAGGGCGGAGGGCGCGATTTACCGCCGTTTCTGCGACAACCCTGGAGCGTTCATAGTGAAGGAAAGGCCGCCCGTGATCGCCCTGCGGTGCGGGGTCGACTTCGGCGGCAACGGCTCGGCCCACGCTTTCATCGCCACGGGATACACCCCGAACTTCGAGGCGCTTGTTGCCTGCGACGAGGAGATACTCGACCGCGAACTCGACCCGACGGAACTCGCCGACGAATTCGTCCGATTCTGCATGAGGGTTCATGGGTTTTACCGCCAGCCTTTCCAGGTCTATTACGACACCGCCGAGCCCGTCCTGGCCCGCGGGCTTGCCAAGGCCGTGGCAAAGTCGATGTTGCCCGTCAAACTGACGGGGGCGCTCAAATCGTCCATAAACGACAGGATCAGGATGGAGTGCATGATGATGGGCGCCGGCAGGCTTTTGGTCCACGAATCCTGCAAAAGGCTCATCAGGTCCTTCCAGGAGGCCGTTTGGAACCCGAAGTCCCTCGAGGAGGAAAGGCTCGACGACGGCTCCTACTGCGTCGATATCCTGGACGCGTTCGAGTATTCGTTCGAGCGCGACCGCAAGGTTATAGAAAACATGTGCATTCAATAGCCGCGAAAGGCTAAAATGATAAAAAACGAGGAAGGACCATGATTCAATACCTAGACCTGTTCACCGAGGCCAAGAGCCGCAGGAAGAAGAACTATCAGGCATCCAGCCCCATCAAGAAGGCGAGCCTTTACTACATCGGATACGACCCCGGTTTCCACAAATACACTATCTACAACGGCGAACGAACCGTCTCCATGACGAAGAAATCCCTCCACATGGGCAAGAAGGTCTGCGAGGATTGGGCATCGCTTCTTTGGTCGGAGAAACTCGACCTCGCCATCCCAAACAAGGAGAAGGCCATACCCTATCTCGTCGACATCGGATTCTGGAAGGTCGGCGCAAAGGCGGTGGAACTCGCATTCGGCATCGGCATTTCCGCGATCGCCGTCTGCATCGACATAGCCTATGACGAGCAAACCAAACAGCCCATGCCTTCCACGGGCAAAATCAGCCTTGAGTATTACAGCGCTTTGGACATCGTCCCGCTTTCCTATGAGGCGGGCGAGATTTCCGAGGTCGCCCTTTTCTCGCAGATCGGCGCAACGACCAAGATGACCGCGTTCCTCAAGGACCCGGATACCGGCAAATACACGATTGGCGTCGTCACCGAGGAAGACGGGAAGCAATCGTTCGCGGAACTCGAAACCGACTCCGACGTCCCCATGTTCGCCGTTTTCCATCCCAACGCGGTGGACAACCTCAGCGCCAATTTCCACGGATTCCCCTCCATCCTTCAGAACTCGATCGACACGCTTCGCGCCTTGGATAACTCCTTCGACGGGATGGACAACGAGGTCACCCTCGGCAGGAAAAGGATATTCGCAAGCGCGGCGTTGAATAAGGTCGTATTTGAGAAAAAAGCGGACGGGACCGTCGGCGAGGAAAGGCGGACATTCGACCCGAACGACACCGTCATCTACGCTTTGCCTGAAACGAACGGGACCGAAAACGAAAAACCCTTCCTCTGGTCGCCGAACGACCCGCTCCGCATCGACCAATACACCGCCGACATCACCCTCAACCTCCAACTCCTGTCGCAGCAAGTCGGCCTTGGGGCCAACTATTACCGATTCGAGGGCGGACGCATCATGACCGCAACGCAGGTCATTTCGCAGAACAGCGACACGTTCCGCAACCTCAAGAAGCACGAGCAGGCTATGGAGCCGGCGATAAAAAGGCTTTACCGCGGCATCGCCGTAGCGTCGGTTCTCTTCACCGAAGGCAGCCCGTTATCCGACGCCGAGGACGTCGCGATCATCTTCGACGACTCCATCATCGAGGACCGGGCCACCGAAAAGGAAAGCGACACGAAGGACCTCCAGAACGGCATCATCAGCAAGGCGGAGTTCCGCGCCCGCTGGAGGGGAGAGACGCTCGACGATGCCAAGAAAGGCGTGAACGCCATCGCCGGTGACGATGAAATCGTCTCCAGGTTCAACGCGCTTGCGCCCGCCATCGCGGCGTCGATCGTGACTACCAAACTCGCGGTGTTCATTGTCTTCGACGGCAAGGAGGAACTCCTAAAGAAGGCGGGATACGGCTCAATCGAGGATTACGCAGCCGACGTCGAGGAGAAAGCCAAGGCCGGCTCAATCACGGCCGACGACCTCCTGGGCTTCAACAACCGCGCCACGGACGGCGCAAGCGGCTCGGTCGATAAAAACCCCGAGCAAACCGACGAAGGCGCACAGGGAGCCTCTAAATGAACAAAGAACGCCTCGACGACCTGGTCGATATCCTGGCCGGGGAGTATGGGCGCGTCGAGAACACCATCGCGATTCGCGTCCAGGAGGAGTTGTTCAAATACCTCGAAAAGCCGGAGAACTGGGCGACGATGCAATACGCCACCCAGCAAAGGTTCACAGACGCCATCCGCGGCATCGCCGCCGACGCGCTTCGCAAACTCAACAGCAAAACCGAGAAGGCGATCCTGCTTTCCTATAAGGAGGTCGCCAAGGACGCCATCGAGATAACCGAGCGGGAAATCATCGTCCGGGAACTCCCCGAATCGATACGCCGCGACCTATCCGAGGCTAAGAGGTGGAATGCCGAGCAACTGGCGAAACTCGCCAACGTCGCCGTCGAAAGCAAAACAAGCACCGTTCGGTTCCTGGCGGCGACCACAAGCCCGGACGACCTTTACGAAGCCGTTAAAAAGCAGATGCCGAAGGGCATAGAAAACGGCATGAAGGTCGTTTACAGCGATGGGAGGGCCAGGCAGTGGCGCTCATACATGGAGATGAGCATCAGGACCTCGCTCAGCAACGAGGCCTCCAAGATGCAAGTCGACGCGGGCGCCGCTGCCGGGATCGTGTTCTACGCCTGCGACGAGTTCGCGGATTGCGCCCCGGACCACGCCGATTACCAGGGCAAAATCTACTACAACGCCGAGGCGCCGATGACGGACGAAATCCGCGACTTCATCGAAGAGGAGGGGATGCAGTCGATGCAGGAGGTCATGAACGGGGCGCCGTATCTGACGACCCGCCCGAACTGCCGCCACAACTTCCACGCCCTGACGACGGAGGAGGTCATGACCAAGCCCGCCTCGAAGATCGTCGAGGACAACGGTTACAAATTCGGCGATTACGACGACAAGAACTACAAAGCGCTTCAGGAGCAAAGGCTGAACGAGCGGATGATTCGGAAATACAAACTCCGCGCCGAGGCCGCTTCGAAGATAAACGGCGAAACGGGCACCCGCATAATGACGCCGCAGGCCGAGGCCGCGCAGGCCAAGGTCCGCGAGTGGCAGGCCAGGCAGCGGGAACTCATCTCCAAGAACAAGGACGTGCTCGAGCGGAATTACGCGAGGGAGAACGCCAAGTTGATGGCGGAGGACGTCGGCGTCAAATACGACTACCGCGTCGTCGATGGCGAACTGAGGAAAAAATAAAAGGGAGGCTCGCGCTTCCCTTTTTCTTATTTGGCCTTCAGGGCCCAATTAAGCAGCAGGAGGTATTTCCGCCCGGCATCTATCGCGCGGCGCGTCAGATGGGCCTCGTAATCGAATCCGTGGCCCTTCAGGAATTCGAACTGCTCTTTGAGTTCGTCGACCCTATCCTCCGCCCGCGTAATCTCCTTTTCCAATTCGGAGCGCGTGGCTTTCGACATATCGGCATACGTCATCATAGCGGCATCCCCCTTTCCATCATCGTTTCGGCGACCCTCGCTAAGTCATCGTATCGTTTCGCGTCGTAGTCCTTTTGGCCACGGTCGAATTTCTCCTGCAGATTGAAGAAGCATTGGATGAAGTAACGGTCGGTGTGATGGTTCGGAAACGGGTTTTTCCTATCCAACGCGCTGACCTTCGCCGGGTCCGTCCTGGAAACGAGCGACAGGTATTTGTCCCATGATCGGATTCTAAATCCGCGCGCGGCCATCTCGCCGGCGACGATGTTCGCGTAACGGAGTAGGTTTTCCTCGGGGTAATCGTAGACGTAATTGATGAGGATGTGCCTGTCCCGCTTCTTGAGTATCGAATTGATTTCCCTCCACTGCGCCAGCAACTGGCTCCGGGGAAGGTGGCGGATGATTTGGTAATGCCAAAGCCTCATTTTCATCTCCTTAAATCTATGGTTTTCCATTTGGCCTTTTGGGGAAGGGCGACCTTCTCGATGGCCGCGGCCCCGGCCCAGACCGGGGAATCGAAGAGGCGGACGGATCCATCGCCGAACACCTTGTATTTTTCGCCTTCTTTCTCAACGCAGGCGACGGCCTGGGCCAATTCCGTCCCCGGCAATTCAGGGTCGATGATGATGAGCCTTTCATAAGGCTTCAAATTTCTGATGATTTCGCAAAGCGGCATTCACTCGTCCTCCCCGATGTATGTATAGCCCTTTTCCCATTTGCGATTGATTAGCGTGAATGCGGTCTTTGAGTGCATTTTCCATTCATCAACGGACAATTCATCGACATCAACCGCGTCACAAGAGAAGCCATAATGCCCAGCGATCAATTTGTTTGCGATCTTCATTGCTTCTTTTTTGCTATTGACGGAAGTAATGGATTTGACAGGAGAGCCGTTTTTCCAAGCGGTAATCCAATATTCGTATTTCATTTTCTTTTCTCCTTTACTTTGAACGAGGCCGTCCAGTCAACCTCGATGATGTATCTCGTTCCATAGTCGACGGCTTGGTTGTAGGTATCGAAGGTCTTTTCCTTCTTCCCCTCTAGTCCGTATATAACGCAGGTGTATTTCATGTTTTGTCTCCTTTGCCCTTCGGCACCATTATATTAGCACGCCAAAAACAAAAAGCAAACAAAAAAGAAACAAAAATAAAACATGGTTAGCAGGGGTATGGGGTTACATTTGAATTTCCTATTGTGAAGGTCAGTCGGATTTTGACTATAATTAAAGGCGAGAAAGCCAGTCTCGTTTAATAAATTGGCGCTTTATGCGGAGTGAACCGCGCTTAAAAAACGCAAGGAGAAAAAACAATGCCCGATCTCAAAGAACTGCTCGGAGCCGATTTCAAGGATGGTATGACCATCGATGAAATCAACGCGGCCCTCAAGGACCGCAAAATCGTCGACCTCGCCACCGGCGAATACGTCGGCAAAGGGAAGTACGAAGCGGCCCTCAAGGAACGCGACGACGCCCGAAAGGAACGCGACGACAGTATCGCGAAGCAGAAGGACTACGACGACCTCGTCAAATATCGCGATGAGGCTGAGGCCGCCAAGACCGCCAAGGCCCTGGAGGAAACCCTCAAGGGATACGGCGTGAAGCCCGACATGCTCGAATTCGTCAGGTTCCAAGTCGAGTCCGGAAAGATCGTCCGCGGCGAAAAGGACAAAGACCTCGAGGGGAACGTTAAGAAGTTCCTCAAGGACAACCCCCAATACGCCGCATCCTCAACCCAAGCCAATTCCGGCCACACGCTACGGATCAACACCGGCGGCAATCAGACCGGAGATGGCAGCCAAGGCGGTTACACGCCCGCCAAGAAAGTCTCGCAGCATTCTTGGAACCGCCGCTTCTAGGGCGCCAATCATTAAGGAGCAAACAAAATGCCTAACGTAATCAACTACGCCGAAGAGTGGAAGGACGAGTTGCTTGAGGTCGTCATCCAAGGCACCCTCACCTCTCCCTTCGTCACCGATAACGTGAAATGGCTCGGCGCAAAGACCTTCCATTTCACCTCCACCTCCACCACCGGGTTCAAAAACCACAGCCGCAGCGGGGGATGGAACCGCGGCACCATCACCCAGACCGACCATCCCTACACCCTTGAGCACGACCGCGACATCGAGTTCCTCATCGACAAACTCGACGTCGACGAATCCAACCTCACCGCGTCCATCGAGAAGGTCGCCTCCAACTTCGTCAAGACCAACGCCGTCCCCGAAATCGACGCCCGTTTCTACGAGCGCGTCTCCGAGGCCGCCATCAACGCGGGCAAGGCCGACGCGAAGGCCCTCAACACCTACACCGCTCAGACCATCATCGGCGACATCAAGGGCGCGATCGACAAGGTCCGTCGCTACCGCAACTCGCTCATTGTCTACATCCGCACGGAACTCATGGGCCTACTCGAGACCGCCCTCGCCGGCAAGGCTACCATCTCCTGGTCCAGCGTTTCCGACCTCGAGTTCTCCATCGAAACCCGCGTCGCGAACGTCGACGGCGTCCCCGTCTTCGAAGTCATCGACCTCGACCGCTTCGCCACCAAGTTCGACTACACCACGGGCTTCGCCAAGTCCAACGTCGCGTCCCAAACCCAGACCGACACCGCTTGGCAGAAACTCGCCGGCAAGGACCTCAACATCCTCGTCGCGTCCACGCAGACCGTCCAAACCGTGCACAAAGTCGTTTCCATCTACTGGTTCGCCCCCGGCGAGCACACCGCAGGCGATGGATACCTCTATCAGCACCGCGAGGCCTGGGACACCGTGGTCTTCCCGAACGGAAAGACCAACGCGGTCGACTCGGTCTACATCCAATACGTCAACTGACGTAAGAAGGCCATCACGAGAAGCGCGTCTCCAAAGGCGCGCTTTTTTCTTGCCCTCCCGAGCCCTATAATGGAAAAAAAGAGGCGAACAATGGAAAAGTACATCACGAAGCAAGAATACCGCGAATGGAAAGGGGTTGACCTCGACCAGGAACTACACGACCTCGACGACGGATCCAACAAGGCAAAGCGATTCATCAAGCAGGTCACCGACTGGTGCTCCGATTACCTACAGGCCAAGTTCCGCGCATTCGAACTCGAGGATTGGCCGGAAGCAGGCGACCCGACGGACGCCATCCTAACCGAGAAGCGCCAGCGCCTTTTCAGGGAAGGCGTCGCGGAGCAGATCGAGTTCATTTTAAGCAACGGCAACGTGGCGCAGAACGCGGGCATCAACATCGACACCGGCCTTATCACCGATCTTTCGAAGGTCGAACTTTCGAGGTCGGCGCGGAACAAATTCCACCTAGCGGGTTTCTGCAACATCTGAGGAGGAGCGACGATGGCCCTGGATCTTAGGAACATTGGAAGCCGCAGCCAATACTGCGACGTGTACACGCTTTACCCTTCGACGGCAGTCGACGGCCACACCCTGGTCCTGAAGGAGGACGCGGTTCCGCTGGCCCGCTTCCACTCGCGCGACATCGAGGAATTCCGCTATGAAAGGCCGACCGTGAACGGATATGTGTCCACCGTGGTCCAATACCGTGGCCGCATCGAGACTATGGACGATTTGTCGATGGCGCGGCCCGACATGTATTGCAAAGCCGAGGACGGGAGGCTCTTCATCATAGAAGCCCCGGTCATCACCAAGAACGACTCGGCGGTCACCGCCGTGAGCCGTAGGCCGAACATCAAATACCAATTCACGCTGCGAGGGCTTTCCGAATGAACGAGCACCTAATCAACCTTGCCAAGGCCGTTGCATCCGAACTCCGCGCCCAAATGGTCCCCAATAAGCGCCTATATAGGACCGGGAACATGAAGCGATCGGTCGCCGTGATAGCCATCGACGATAAAAACGTGGACGTCGTAATCGAGACCGACTACGCATCGTTCACGAACACCCGCGGGAAGTTCGCCGGATGGGTCCAAACGACAACCACGAAGGCGATACAGGCGTATTGCTCCGCCCAAAAGGTCGACGACCTCACGGCCTTCGGCATCGTCAACCCGCAATTCATCTACGGAGGATAACATATGAAGGAATACCAATACTTCGACGCGGTGGATTACTTCCAAAAGAAACTGAACGTCATCTGCATGGCGCTTGGCATCGATGGATACAACGTGAGCGCCGAGAGGAAACTCGATGCGGTAAACGCCAGGGAGGTCGTCATCTCCGCTATGGCAGGCCCAGTCGGGGCGGCCACGGCGACCATAACCTACGAAATAAGCGTTTATACCAACGTCCCGGACGAGGTCATGAACATGCTCAACGAACTCGCCAGAACCGAGTCCGGCAAGACTTTCACGTCCGAAATGGAAACGACCAACAACGAGGTCCTTTCATTCAGCATCATCCCTTCCTACATGACCCCGACGATCATGGACCGCGATTTGGAGATAGGCCCGAATCATGGGGCCCGCGTCATCCAATACGCTTCATTCGGGATCCTGGCCAACGTCCTGGACGTGAAGGACATAACCTATAAGGGCGAGAAAGTGGAAGTGGCCCAATCGACTTTGAACTTCGTGGCGCAACTCTCCGCCAACAACAAGTCCGGAGAGAACCTCATGAAGAGCACGTCCACCGGGGCGGCGCTTTCGCTTTCGCTGACGATACCGTCGCAATCCGGGCTTCTCGCACTCGATATCATCTCGGTCATGGCCGGGGCCAAGGACAAGAACTACCAGTTCAATATTTCCCTGCGCGTCGGAGACGAGAACGGCGTCACGATCGACAAGACCTACATCATGAGCACTGCCACCATAAACTCGGTGCGGGGAAGCGTGCCTTCGCTCCAGGCGACCTTCGCCGAATACGACGAATGAGGTGATTTATGCCAAACGTCAAAGTAAGGATAACGACCGAGTCCGAGGAGCAGTCCTCGGGCAACGCAGCGGTATTGGCCCAGCAGGCCGGAACGCCGGACGCCAAGGGAATGGCGACGACGTCGCTTTTCGTCCATGCCGCCGTCGGCAACATAAAGCAGGCCGTTCAGTACGGCCTTTCGAACGTCGGCAACTTCACCGGCGACTACATAAAGCAAAACCAGATAAACAACCAACTCGAGATGTTCTCCAACGTCTCGACGATAGCGATGGGCGCCATTAGCGGCGGCTGGATTGGCGCGGTCATCGCGACCGCCTCCATCGCGATGAAGGTGGGCTTGGGAGAGTTCGGCAAATACACCCAGAACCAGATTTCATCTTTGAACAACCGCCTCTCAATGGAACGAAGCGGCAACCAACTGTTCGACGGCTCAAGGGCCACGGAGGACTGATATATGTCATTCGACGCTACTTTTTTCACAGGCAAGCAAGTCCTGCTGCAGCGAAGCCCTAAGAACGGCTTCGTCTATAGGGACGAATACAACGAAACCCGCGACTCCGCAACGCTCGTCATAAGGAGCAAGGGCGGCCATTTGGACATTGAGCCATTCGACTTCGTCACCATAACAGGCGACGTCCGCGGCAACGCCATAGAGCCCAAGACGCTGCTCGTAGACGGATTCTCCGAGGAACAGACCTCATTCGGCGATCAGGAGGATTACGACGTCACGTACACCTTCTTCAGCCAGACGAAGGAACTCGAGCGCGTCACCTGCCCTAACCTGTCAATCTCGGCCCTCGCGGACGGGACCAGGAGGAAGGTGCTTTATTACATCGAGAAATACCTCTCGACCTACGCGCCTAAGGTGAAGGTCAGAAGCGGGAACACGTTCATATACCAAGACTGCTGGATGATTTCGCTTAGGGTAAGGACAAGGTTTCAGAACGTCGATTGTCCGGAATTCTCATGGAACAAGCCGACGCTGAACGAGGTCATAACCGACCTGATGATGGTCGACGACTGCATACCGGTCATCAAGAACAACACCCTGGACTACATCGATCTTAAGAAAAAAAAGTCGGAGATAGACCACTCCAAAATCGTAAGCGCCAAGAGGCAAATGGCGTCGCAGGACTACAACCAGAACCTCGTCATGAACATGCAGAACGCGATCGGCAACCGCCCTTCGCGCATGGTCGAGTACATCTCGTTCAGAAACGAAACCGACGGCCTATTGACGACGCAGAACCTCCAAATTGTCACCCAGAAGCCCATCTACGGCGTGACCAGGGTGGTGGCGATGTTCCGCGACAAGTACTACAACGGCGACACCCGCAAGAACGAATATAGGCTCACCCACATCGACCTGACGCAGTCCATCAAGGAGAAAAGCGAGTACGACGTCCTTGACCCGACCAGGGTCAGCGTCGACGCGCAGGGCTTCCTCAACATCGTGCCAACCCACCAACTCGCGAATGTATATTACAAGCGGGGCGGCAGGACCATCGAGGGATGGAGCCGCGAGTGGGACATGGGCCTCGGCGTCACGAACATCAGCATCCAGTATCTTCTAAGCAGATGGCTCGAGATTCAATATGGCCATTATTTCGACAACCACACGATGGACGACCTGGATATCCGCGACGTCCTTTTCCTGGTTGAGTACGAGACGCTTGGCGAGGCCACGATGAACGTCGGCAGGAACCTTCCGCTGCGCAACCCGATGACCTCGGTTTTTGACAACCAGGGATCGTCCTACGTCGATATCAACCAGCAGTCCATCTTCGAGTACGCGAAAGCGAACAGGCTCGCGAATAAGATCATCGAACTGAACGGGGTTTACCAAAGTGAAGCGGACGTCCCGCAACTCGGGCAGACATACAACGGTGCGGTCATCTTTTCGCGCGAAATTCAGTACTTCGACCAATCCATCCTTTTCCACGCCTACGCGACGGAGAATTACGTCCTTCTGAACTACTTCGTGGCGATCAGGGCGAAGCGCCGCTCCTGGGCCATCGCCAGCGGGAACGAGGCATTGACCCGCCACGAGAACATAAAGTTCTATTCGGAGTTCTCATTCTCCAAGAAGCAGGACGTAATCGCGTCCTCGGAGTTCTCCTTTGACAGCGCCAACTTCGCGAAGGAAATCATCTCGCCGCTATACAGGCGATACAACGACGAGTCCGTCAAAATCTGCGCCTTCAGAAGCGTCGACGCGGCGAACGTCGCCTATCCGCCGGCGGAAGGGAACGGCAATGCGTATTTCATCGTCGACTGCTCCGTCGAAATATCCGGAATGTCGATGGCCTTCGTCGTGCAGTTCTCGGACAACTACTCCGCCGGAATCCAGATGAAGATATCAGACAGCCGGAGGATTAACCAAATACTGCCATACGCGGACAAATACGGCGAATTCAGGGAATTCAGCGTGGCGTTCCTGAATTACTACGACCCGGCCGACGGCGCCTTCACGTGGCCCGAATACTACGTGGACCAATCCGGAACGCTCCACGGAGGCGGATACGTCCCGTTCCTGGACACGACCGTGTGGTCCTCGATGGCCGCCAAGGGAAGGAAGAAGCCGGTCTCGACGAGCATATCCACATCCGAGCGCTCGTTCGAACTTGGGAAGCAAATCTGGAAGGACAACCGCGAGGTCTTCGCTTTGACGGCGCAGATAGAGTTCTGCTCCGACACGCCAGCCATCATCGTGAACAGGCACTTCGTCGATTCGCAGAAATACATCACCGGTGCGACGGAGGACATATACTCGCTCAGGATGATTGCCGGGACCGTCGCGTCGATTCTGAACCTTCCGACGGCCGCGAAAAAATACAAGAACGTCGGCTATATCGTCAGGAACCTGAACCAGGTCGCCTACAGCGTCGAATCGAACGGAGCATACGAATGGGCAATGTCGGCGATCGGATCCTCGGAGAAATTCACGCTCCTCTCCGGATATAACGACTACACGAACTCTTCCGACGCGGATTTGGCCGGTTACGCAAGCAGGGCGAAGGTCGTCAGGTACGACCCCACCATCTATTCGCTGGTGGGCGAGCAACTGTCCTACATGCTCTTCCTCGTCGACAGGAAAATCAAAGAAACGGACGAAAACGTCTCCGACTTCGCCGGGCATTCAATTTACGGACCGTCCAACATGGACCTTGTGATTACAAGCGGCCAGTTCTGGGCGAAGATCAAGGTTGATAGCGGAATCTACGATTTATACCACGATTCGACAAAGGCGTGGGTAGTCACGGACCAAGCCGGGAAAATACTCTTTGCGGTCAACGTCGAGGACAGCCCTTACGCCGGCGAGGCGAGTTACCAGGTCTACGTCAACTTCCTCAAGACAAGGGACTACAGGATTTACCAGTCCGTTGCCAACAGGCAGAGGATGGTCGGCAGCATAGACGACCAATGATAAGTGCACGAGGCTTGCCTTTTTGCTAAAATCGAAAAAGAAAGGACAGAACGATGGCTAAAGAAATACTCATAACATTCAACCAAGACGGCTCGCTCCTGCAGGCCGATTCATCGGCGGTCGGAATCAGGCAGGGCGATTCCAACGGCGAGGTCACGCTTGTCGCGACCTTCCAAAACAGGAGAAACGACGCATACGTCGCCAAGTTGCACTTCGAAAGGCCGGACGGCAAGAAACAGCGCAATATCGTGATGACGCCTTCCGCCAGCCAATCAAACCAATTCGTTTATTCCTTCCTTTCCGGGTGGTTCTTCGCGGTCGCCGGAACGGCGAAGGTCACCGTCACCATCACCGACTCGAACGGCGCCGTGTCCGCGCAGGGCTCCTATTCCTTCGCGGTCGAGCCGACGGAGGTCGACGTCGTCGATTCGACCATCACATACGACGAGGCGGCCGAACTCGAGGGCTTGATCGCTAACTCGATCAAAAGGGCGAAGACCGTCACCCTTGGGCAGAACGTCGGGGTCGCGGGTTTTTATGCCGCGTGCCTTTCCTATT
>Ga0256404_1002747_pt1 | contig 37919 bp, 38 predicted proteins | sample RumenRJG_01DNA_FD_185990 | JGI IMG/M metagenome (GOLD analysis project Ga0256404, IMG submission 185990) | Bovine rumen microbial communities from Lethbridge, Alberta, Canada - RJG_01 | ecosystem: Host-associated > Mammals > Digestive system > Stomach > Rumen | place: Canada: Alberta | collected...
CGAAAAAGCAATAAAAGGTTTCTGAGGGGGGTACGGGGGGAACTCTTCTCCAAAAGAGTTCCAGCCCGATTATTCACCGAACATTCCCCGACAAACTCTGATTTTCATATATGCTTTTACGCGCAAAAAAAGGTACTGCAAGTTTTGTTTGCAGTACCTTTTGTGTTTTATTCTTACTTTGAAAGCTTATCCTTGCCGCCCATGTACATTCTCAAAGGCTGTGGGATAACAACGCTGCCGTCTGCCTGAAGGTTGTTCTCAAGGAATGCGATAAGCATTCTCGGCGGAGCAACGACCGTATTGTTGAGCGTGTGTGCGAAATACTTCTGTCCGTCCTCGCCCTTTATCCTGATAGCGAGCCTTCTTGCCTGCGCATCGCCAAGGTTCGAGCAGGAGCCGACCTCGAAATACTTTTTCTGTCTTGGGCTCCAAGCCTCAACGTCACAGCTCTTTACCTTGAGGTCTGCAAGGTCGCCCGAGCAGCACTCAAGCGTTCTTACGGGGATATCAAGGCTGCGGAAGAAATCAACGCTGTTCTGCCAGAGCTTGTCGTACCACTTCATTGAGTCCTCGGGCTTGCAGACAACGATCATTTCCTGCTTTTCAAACTGGTGTATCCTGTACACGCCTCTTTCCTCGATGCCGTGTGCGCCGACCTCTTTTCTGAAGCACGGCGAGTAGCTTGTGAGCGTCTTTGGAAGCTCGCTCTCGGGGGTGATGGTGTCGATAAACTTACCTATCATGGAATGCTCTGATGTGCCGATAAGGTACAGGTCCTCGCCCTCTATCTTGTACATCATGTTTTCCATTTCCGCAAAGCTCATTACGCCCGTAACAACGTCAGAACGGATCATAAACGGCGGAACGTAGTATGTAAAGCCGCGGTCTATCATAAAATCTCTTGCATATGAAAGGATAGCCGAATGAAGTCTTGCAATATCGCCCTTGAGGTAGTAAAAACCGTTGCCCGATGTTCTTCTTGCGGCATCAAGGTCGATACCGTCAAAGCTCTCCATGATATCAACGTGGTAGGGCACCTCAAAATCGGGAACAACAGGCTCTCCGAAACGCTCTATCTCGACATTCTCGCTGTCGTCCTTGCCGATAGGTACGCTGTCATCAATGATGTTGGGGATAACGAGCATCCTTTCGCGTATCTGTGCCTCGAAAACTGTTTCGTCCTTTTCGAGTGCTTCAAGCTCCTCGCCGATAGCCGTGACCTCAGCCTTTACCTTTTCAGCCTCGTCCTTCTGACCCTTTGCCATAAGACCGCCTATCTGCTTGGACATGACCTTTCTTTTGTTGCGAAGCTCATCGCATTTGGTCTTAGCGGCTCTGAATTTAGTGTCAAGATCGAGTACCTCGTCAACGAGGACGAGCTTTTCGTCCTGGAACTTCTTTTTGATGTTTTCCTTTACAAGTTCGGGGTTTGTGCGAACAAGTTTGATATCAAGCATACTTTATTACTCCTTTATTGCCGCGCGCGGCGAATATTTCACATAAAGATAATATACACCCTTTCGCGCTTTTTGTCAATAACGCGCCTTATGAACTTTTTTCGCCCAGCGCATTTTTGTAGCTTTCAAGCACTGCCTGCTCGGTCATATGCCGAAACTGCGCGTTTATCGGATGCACGACGTCGCGGAAGGTGCCGCCTTCATCACGGCGGCTGGGCATTGCAACGAAAAGCCTCCGCTCGCCCTGTACCACCTTTATATCGTGTACTGCGAACACGCCGTCAAATGTCACACTGACAACTGCGCGCAGCCTGCCCGTATCAAGAAGCTTTCTTATCTTTATTTCGGTTATCTGCATAATAAATTCTCCTTTAAAATATTAATAAGTAATAAAATTTTTGCCCATAAATATAAAAAATATTCAAAATCACTTTATTTTTATTTGGTTTTGTACTATAATTATGGTGAACAAATATTCGCTTTATGAAATGGAGTCTTTTTTCAATGATCAACGATAAGATACTTGAAAGTATAAAAAATGTTCATTTTATCGGCATCGGCGGCTCGGGTATGTACCCTATCGTGCAGATATTTCACAGTAAGGGCTACCACATCACAGGCTCGGATAACAACGAGACCGAAACGCTGGACGCAGTTCGCAAAATGGGCATCGAGGTCTTCCTCGGTCAGCGTGCAGAGAACATAAAGGGCGCACAGCTGATAATCTACACCGCCGCGATAATGGCTGACAACCCCGAGCTTATTGCCTCAAAAGAGGCTGAAAAGGCAGGAAAGGCGTATGTCTGCGAGAGGGCGGATATCCTGGGGCTCATCACCGGCTGGTACGATGATGCGGTGTGCGTGTGCGGCACCCACGGAAAGACGACGACATCTTCAATGCTTACGCAGATATTCCTTGACGAGGGAGTAGACCTTTCGTGCGTTATCGGCGGAAAGCTGCCAAGCATCAACGGCTCGGGCAGAAGCGGTTCGAGCAGCATTATGGTGTGCGAATCGTGCGAGTATCAGGACCATTTCCTTAAATTCCACCCCGATGTTGCGGTGATACTCAATGTCGATGCTGACCACCTTGAGTATTTCAAGAACATTGACAATATCATCAAGAGCTTTAACGTGTTTGCAAATAAGACCACAAAGTGCATCGTTTTCAACGGCGATGACGAGAATTCGCACAAGGCGGTAGACGGCGTAGATAAGCAGAAGATAACCTTCGGCTTTGACCGCAAAAACGATTACAGCGCTGTCATCACAGGCAAAAAGGGTCTGCGTACAGACTTTGAGGTGTTCTTTAAGGGCGAGTCCGTGGGCATGATGGCTATACACGTTCCGGGCGACCACAATGTACTCAACGCGCTTGCGGCTATCGCGGCGGCAAGGTACGAGGGCGTTTCGTGGGAAGGCATTCGCAAGGGGCTTGACAATTTCTTCGGTGCGGTAAGACGCTTCCAGAAGATAGACGAGGTCGGGGGCATCACGATCGTTGACGACTATGCCCATCACCCCAAGGAGATAGAGTGTACGCTCAAAGCCGCAAAGGGACTTGATTTCAACAGGGTGTGGGCGGTGTTCCAGCCGTTCACATACTCGCGCACAAAGATACTTATGGACGACTTTGTGTCGGCACTTGAGATAGCAGATATTGCAGTGATAACCGACATTATGGGAAGCCGCGAGAAAAACACCGACGGCATCTATACCGAGATGCTCGGTGAAAAGGTAAAAGGCTCGGTGTACTTTGTTACCGACCACGAGCTTGTGGATAAACAGACCGCACAGCAAAAGGAGTTCAACTTTATGCAGTGCGTTGACTACATCGCGCAAAATGCCGCGCAGGGAGATCTTGTGATAACACTCGGCTGCGGCGACGTTTACAAGCTGGCGAAAATGCTGGCGAAAAAGCTCAGGGAGGATAACGCATAGCCTGAAAGGAGGCATTATGAACCTCAACGAAACCGAAAGACAGGTCTATGACCTTATCAGACAGCGCATAGAGGACGGCTACCCGCCGACAGTAAGAGAGATCTGCGCACAGCTTGGATTTCGCTCGACCTCGACAGCGCACAGATATATCGCCTCACTGACAAGCAAGGGGCTTATAGAAAAGGGCGATAAGCAGAATCGTGCTATCCGTCTTGCAGGCAGGGGCGCTGCGAGAGTGCCGCTGGTGGGCAAGGTCACAGCAGGGCAGCCGATAACGGCTATCGAGGACATAACCGATTACATCAGCTTTCAGCCGCCGAAAAGCTATCCGGGCGAGCTGTTTGCGCTGAAGGTATCGGGTGAGTCGATGATAAATGCTGCGATACTTGACGGAGATATCGTTATCGTGGAAAAGACCGACTATGCCGAAAACGGCGAGATAGTTGTCGCAATGGTGGACGGCAGCGATGCTACGGTCAAGAGATTTTATAAGGAAGACGGGCATTTCAGGCTGCAGCCCGAAAATGACACTATGCAGCCTATCATAGCGGACGACGTGCAGATAATCGGCAAGGTCGTTGCGGTCATGAGATACATAAAGTAAGAGAAGTTAAATATGAAGGGTAATGCCGGAAAGGCGAAGATATGAGTCAATTTTGTAAAAACTGCGGTGCACCCCTTGCTGATGGCGAAAGGTTATGCACAAACTGCGGAAAGGTTGCTCCGAGGCAGCACAAGTCCGTAGTCAAGCACGAGAACCAGTTCAGCGCTATCAATCAGGGAATGTATGAAAATAAACAGCTTACCGATGTTAAGCGCCAGTTCTCGCCGACAATGGCGGCAGGCAACGGCACGCTGACAAAGGAAAGGCAGCGTTCTGCCGGCGAGATAGCGCACAAGGCGGAAAAAGCGCGCAAAATGGCAAAAATGCGCAACCTCGGAAACAATAATTTTGATGCACAGGCGAAAACTATGCGTGCAACGGAGCTGGAAACCACCAGCGGAAACGAGAAGAAAAGCTCGCTGCACCCAAAGCTCAACAAGATCGCGTGGATAGTATTTGCGCTTGTGATACTTTACTTTACTATCGGCGGAATATTTATACTTATCCAGAAAAATGCTACATATGATTTCGGGATAGAGGGCGAAAACCCGATGGTCGCAGATAATTACGGCGAGGCTATGTACAACTATTTTGAATCGGGCTGGTGGCATTTCAGGTTCACAAAGGGAGTATACTTTGTCGGAAAGACTTCCAACGGCGACAAGTACGAGCTGCATTTCTCCAAATTTGCAGGTAAGAAAGTGGTCGATAAGCTCGTGATAAACGGTGAGGAGATAGAAGCCGATGATCTGATGAAATCGTGGATAATGCCGATGTTTATGGCAGAGAAACGACCGTAGAGTTTAAACAACATAAAAACAGCCATACAGAACGATCGATCCTGTATGGCTTATTCTTTATTGTGCAAGAGAAAAGTTTGTGTTCTGCTGACTTGACGAAACAGGTTCGCTCGGCTCGGTCTGTGTCGGCGGGGTGATCTCACTTGACGGTGAGGTCTGCGGCAGCGTGTGTGTCGGTGCAGCTGTTGCAGACTGTGTCGGCGGTGCATAGGTGTACGTCGGTGCAGCGGTAACTGTTGTATAGGCTGTGGTCGTGGTTTCGGGCGGTGAGGTGTTTTCGCCGCCGGTCTGTTCGGTGGTAGTTGTCGTCTGCGAGGTCGTGCTGCTCACGGTCGTTGTAGTTGTAGTTGGTGAGGTGTGCACTATTCTCCATTTGAAAGATCCCTTTGTAGTGGTTTGCTCGCCTTGCGTATCGGAGGAGTCGGGGGAACTTTCGGTGTTTTTTATCGAGTGAGTCTGCAGATGTCCCGAATAGCTGTTATCATCGCCGCAGCCCGTCAGAGCAAGGCACATCGACGCGCATATAAGCAGGACTGCAAGAGATCTTTTTATCATATGCTTTTGGCACTTCCTTGATGCTGTAAACTATCTGATTATGATTATAGCACATATTTAAGGCTTTTGCAATACCAAAAGTCCAAAAAAATGAACAAGACAGCGAAAAAGTATCCGCTGCCTTTTCTTTTTTGTCAGATCTTTCGCCTGCCGATAAGCACTAAACTGAATATCGCACAGCACACGGTCACCAGCGCGGCGATCACTATTGCAGGTGTCACGGATGAAATGCTCCGCGCCCCGGTGCAGAAATTCATACTGTCTGTAAGAGTTGACGGAAGATATTTCTTTACCGAATCGGCAATGCCGACCACCGACATCGCAAAGACCACACCGCCCGTGCATATCATCACCTGAATGTGTGTTTGCAGGAACGATGCGAAAAAGAACATCAGGCATATCACCATTACCGAGTAAAGCCACCACAGCAGCAAGGTCGGGATAAGGCTCTGCACCGAGCTGTCCTTCCAGAAATATGCGGTGTAGGCATAGGTTATGCCAAAGCACAGCCACAGTCCCGCAGACCACGTTATCAGCGCACTTGTTAGCTTTGAGAGCATAAAGGCGGTGCGCGAAAGTCCTTTGGTGAGAAGCGGTATAACGCTGCCGCTTGAAAACTCGCTCGTTACGCTGCTTGCAAAAACTATCACAAAAACGATCAGTATGACAGGCAGGTTGCCGAAGAACTGCTCCCACGAGGTCGCTGCGGTCGAGGTCACGTCCTTGATGATAACGCCCTGCTGCTCGAACTCGTCAGACATCATTTTGAAAAGTGCAGGGGTGAGCTTTGCCAGCGCGGGTGCTTCGATGCCGAAGAATACAAAGAGTATGCCGAAAAGCAGCAGTCTGCCCTTGCGGTAAAGCTCGAAAAATTCCTTTTTCAGAAAGGGTGAAAAGCCGTTCATTTGCCTATCACCTCCATAAAAAGCTGTTCCAGGTCGGGCTCGGTATGCTCGATCTTGAGTATGGGTATCCTGTTTTCGCTTATTGTTTTGAGAATGCTGAGCATCTTATCCTGCGATGCGTTTCTGACAATGACGGTGCCGCTGTGTGCCTCGCCGCCGAGCAGCTGCGCTGTTTTTTCGGCATCGCCTGCGCTTGCAGGCACTATCTGCACATCGCTGCCCGAGCGCTTTGCTTTAAGCTCGCTCACGGTGCCGCAAAGAGCTATCCTGCCCTTTTCGAGTATCGCGGTGTCATCGCAGATCTTTTCAACGTCCGAAAGGATATGCGTTGAGAAAATAACGCTTGTTTCGCCCCTTGCCGAGCTGATTATCTCAAGTATCTCTTTTCTGCCGAGAGGGTCAAGCGCGCTCGTAGGCTCGTCACAGATGAGCAGACGCGGCTTGTTGATGAGTGCCTGCGCGATACCCAGGCGCTGCTTCATACCGCGTGAATAGCCCTTGATACGATGCTTTTCGTTTGCAAGCCCGACAAGCTCAAGCAGCTCGCCCGAGCGCTTTTTTATCTCGCTTTGCTTCATACCCGTGACCTCGCCGCAAAGCCGCAGGTATTCTCTTGCGGTCATATAGCTGTAAAACTCGGGCACATCGGGCAGGCAGCCGACGTATTTGTTGGTCGGGGTATTGCCATAGCGCACCCTTTCGCCGCAGACTGTTATCTCGCCGCTGTCGGGTTGCAGCAGACCGAGTATCATCTTCATCGTAGTTGTTTTGCCTGCACCGTTTCTGCCGATAAAGCCGAACACGCTGCCCTCGCTTACCGAGAAGGTCAAGCCGTCCAGCACGGTCTTTGAGCCGAAGCTTTTGTGCAGGTCTTTTACTTCAAGTATGTTCATTTATTCTTCCTCGTCGGTCTTGCCAAGCACGAAGTAGAGGATAGGTCCGATGATGCTGACAAACAGCGAGAGGATGACCCACAAGGCTCTGTTGCCTGTTTTGTACTTCTTGTGCTTTAAAATGCTTATCAGCGCGGCAAGCATAAGTCCCAGCTGCAAAACTGCGATGGGTATAAGTAAAGGAAGGTACTCTTTAATGTCCTCAAAACCTTTTATCTCTGCAAGTATGTTCATTGTTGTTTCCCCCTGTTATTCTTCATTTTTTGTAAGTGTTTTTTTGCACCAGCCTTTTTTGTGGCAATGCGGACAAACCATTTTTCTTGTTCTGCCCATATGCTGTGCCAGATAAGTCTGCTTCAGTGTCGGCACGAAGGTATGCTTGCAGTGCGGGCACTCGTAGTAGCCTGCGGTCTGCTCTATCTTTATGCAAACGTGCATTGATACTGCAAAGATGACAGCTCCGATAACGCACGGCACGATGCGCCACACCTGCGAAAGCCCCGGCGCAAAGACACCGAACAGCAAAAGTGCAAGAAATGCGGTTGTTGAGATAAAGCCGATGACAACTTCCATCGTGAGCATATTCCTGCTTGCCTTTTCTTCTTTCTCTTTGAGGTCGAGCAGGTTTTTCTCAGCCTGTTGATTATAGTTTGTCATATCAAGTTTTTCCCCGCTGAGCAGTTCGTTGACATTTATCCCAAGCTGCTCGCAAAGCTCAAGCATTATCGACGCATCGGGAACGCTCTTGCCTGTTTCCCATTTGGAAACAGCCCTGTCGGTAATGCCGAACTTCTCGGCAAGCTGTGCCTGAGTAAGTCCTTTTTCTTTTCGGCAGCTACTTATAAATTTGCCGATCTTTATCATATCTATCATGCGGGGAGATCCTCCTTCCGTGTACCCATAGTAGCACACGAATAGTAAAATGTAAACAAACTCGTGGTTGGAAACAACGTAAATACGCCACTCTACCGCTGGTTGAGTAATAGAAAAAGCCGAGAAATGATCTCGGCTTTGTGTTTATCAGAATCCTGCCGAATAGTTCGGAGCTTCTTTTGTGATGTAGATGTCGTGCGGGTGCGATTCTTTGAGTCCTGCGCCCGTGATCCTTACAAACTGTGCCTTTTCTGCAAGCTCCTCGATAGTGTGGCAGCCGCAGTAGCCCATGCCCGATCTGATACCGCCAACGAGCTGGTAGATGGTATCGCTTACAGGGCCCTTGAAAGCAACACGTCCCTCAACGCCCTCGGGAACGAGCTTTTTGGTGTTGGTCTGGAAGTATCTGTCCTTTGAGCCGCAAGCCATTGCAGCAAGTGAACCCATGCCTCTGTATACCTTGAACGAACGTCCCTGATAGATCTCGACCTCGCCGGGTGCCTCCTCGCAGCCTGCGAGCAGTGATCCGAGCATTACAACACTTGCACCTGCGGCAAGTGCCTTTACGATGTCGCCCGAGTATTTGATACCGCCGTCAGCGATAACGGGAACGCCGTACTTTGCAGCCTCGCAGGCAGCATCATAAACTGCTGTGATCTGCGGAACGCCGATACCCGAAACAACTCTTGTTGTGCAGATAGAGCCGGGTCCTATGCCGACCTTGATAGCGTCTGCACCTGCTTCGCAAAGAGCCTTTGCAGCGGCAGCGGTCGCGATGTTTCCTGCGATAACCGGAGTATCGGGGAACGCAGCCTTGACTTTCTTGAGGCAGTTGATAACGTTCATGGAGTGACCGTGTGCCGAGTCAAGCACAAGCACATCAGCCTGTGCATCAATAAGCGCGCCTGCTCTGTCAAGAACGTCCTGCGTCATACCGATCGCTGCACCGCAGAGCAGTCTGCCCTTTTTATCTCTTGCAGAGTTCGGATATTTCTCTGCCTTTTCAATATCCTTTATAGTGATGAGTCCCTTGAGTACGCCGTCCTTATCAACAAGCGGGAGCTTTTCGATCTTATGCTTCATAAGTATCTGCTGTGCGCCTGCAAGGTCTGTGCCGACGGGTGCTGTAACAAGGTTGTCCTTTGTCATTACGTCTTTTATCAGTATGGACTCAAAGTCCTTGATAAATCTGAGGTCGCGGTTTGTAAGTATGCCTATGAGCTTATTCTTTTCGTCAACGATAGGAACGCCCGATATCTTGTATCTGCCCATAAGTGCGTCCGCCTCGGCAACCGTTTTGTCCGCCGTGAGAGAGAACGGGTCAACGATAACGCCGTTTTCAGACCTCTTTACCTTGTCGACCTCTTCTGCCTGTCTTTCAATGGTCATATTCTTATGAATGATGCCGATACCGCCCTCACGAGCAATAGCGATAGCCATTCTGGACTCGGTAACTGTGTCCATAGCAGATGTCATTATAGGTGTGTTGAGCACGATGTCCTTTGTAAGATGTGTGTGAATATCTACCATATCGGGTGTGCAGTCAGACTCGCCCGGTATAAGTAGTACATCGTCAAAGGTGATGCCCTCCTTTGTGAATTTTTTCTCTGCATTTGTTTCCAGCATAAGCGTTTACCTCCCACTTTCTTCTCAGCGATTCTTTAACTTTCCTACAAAAATATTATTCTTTATGATACACCATTTTGCATTAAAAGTCAACAATATTGTGTGTACAAAAAATGATATTTGTCGCGTTTAAAGACAGCAGATTGCACATATTTTCTCTGCACAAAAAAAGTTTACAAATCTTGTTGAAAAAGGTCAAAAAATATGCTATACTATTAGACAACTACGGACTAATTCTCAAAGGAAGATAGCAATGCTGATGAATACACTCTGCGCGATAGCACTCGGCTTTGTGCTTGAATACGCGCTGGGGGACATACCGATCGGTGTGTACCCGCTGAACCTGCTCGACAGGTACCTGTCATTTCTGGACAGGTGGATAAAGAATGCCTATGCAGACTCGCGCGAGGCTCGCAACGCGGCAGGCGGAATGTTTGAGTTCCTTGCGATAACGCCTGTGCTGGTACTGAGCCTGTGCCTTTTCTACATCACCTACTCGGTATCGGATATACTCGGCATACTCGTTGAGGGGATAATGTGCTGGTCGGCACTTTCGATAAGCACTCCGCGCGACACGGCGGCAAGGATAATGAACGCGGCAAAGACGGGCGACCTCAATGGAGCGCGCGGCTACTTTGAAGACCTCACGGGAATGGACGCTTCCGAGCTTGATATGACGGAGATAGTAAGATGCACCGTTGAACAGATGTCGGCAAACATCACCGACTATGCTGTTGCACCGCTTTTCTGGATGGGACTTTTCGGCGGAGTGGGCGGTGTGATGTACCGCTGTATAAATCTCGCCGACAGGATAGGCGGACGGCTCGGCGGCTACGAGGACAACTCGGGAAGGATACCGTCTGCATTCAACAGATTCGCAAGCTTTATCCCCGCGCGCATAGCGGCAAGGTTCTGCCTCAGCGACGGCAGTATGCTCTGCCTTGATGCACAGCGCGGCTCGCAGATACACAGGGCTTTCAGAAACGATTCGCAGAACAAAACTGCCTCGCAGACACAGGCGGCTTGTGCGGGAATGCTCGGTATCTGTATCGACAGCGGCTACCCGAACGCTGATGCGATGGTGCTCGGCGAAGAAGACTCGCCCCCCGAACCGACAGGCATCTACTGGGTCAACCAGCTGACAGCGGGCGCGGTGCTTTTGAGTATGCTTATCATCGCGCTGATAAGAGTGGGACTGTTCGTGCTGTTCAAGTATATATGATTTTTGCAGAGAGCTGTACAGTTTGTACGGCTCTTTTTGGTTGCTCAAAACTAACTTGCTGTGTTGACTTGAGCTAACAGAAAAATATTTTTTCAAGTAAACGAAAAATTAAAAACTTTGGCTTTTATTTTTCATCAAAAAGTTGGGAAAGCTATTTACAAATCGGAAAAAAGGTGTTATACTATAATAGTTAAAGTGACAGAGAAAAAATAGCTTTGGAGATTCTTTAAGTCACAACTTATGATCCTTGCCGGGTCAACTTTTGCCTAAAAGGCTAAAAATCCAGAAAGGAATGATTCAAAAAATGGCAAGAAAAATGAAAACCATGGACGGTAACAACGCTGCTGCTTGGGCTTCGTATCCATTCACAGAAGTCGCTGCTATCTATCCTATCACACCTTCTTCCGTAATGGCAGAGGTAACAGACCAGTGGTCTGCAAAGGGTCAGAAGAACCTGTTCGGTACCCCTGTAAAGGTTGCAGAGATGCAGTCCGAGGCAGGTGCATCGGGTACAGTTCACGGCTCACTCGCAGCTGGTGCTCTTACAACTACCTACACCGCTTCACAGGGACTCCTTCTTATGATCCCGAATATGTACAAGATCGCAGGTGAGCTTCTGCCTTGCGTTATCCACGTTTCAGCAAGATGCGTAGCTTCTCACGCACTCAACATCTTCGGTGACCATTCCGACGTATACGCTTGCCGTCAGACAGGCTTTGCAATGCTTTGCTCGTCTAACCCGCAGGAAGTTATGGACCTTGGTACTGTTGCACACCTCTCGACTATCGAGGGCAGAGTTCCTTTCCTTCATTTCTTTGACGGCTTCAGAACCTCTCACGAGATCCAGAAGATCGAAACATGGGATATCGAAGACGTAAGGAGCATGGTAAACTTCAAGAAGATCGAGGAGTTCAGAAACAGATCCATCAATCCTGAGCATCCTGTACTTCGCGGTACTGCACAGAACCCTGATATCTTCTTCCAGGCTCGCGAGGCTTGCAACCCTTACTATGATGCTATCCCAGGTATCGTAGAGAACTACATGAACAAGGTAAACAAGAAGATCGGCACAGATTATAAGCTGTTCAACTACTACGGCGCACCTGATGCAACACACGTTATCGTTGCTATGGGCTCTGTATGTGATACTATCGAGGAAACAATTGATTACCTCAACGCTACCGAGGGCACAAAGCTCGGTCTTGTTAAGGTAAGACTTTACAGACCTTTCGTAGCTTCCAAGCTCGTTGAGGCTATTCCTAACACCTGTGAGCAGGTCTCTGTTCTTGACAGAACAAAGGAGCCGGGTTCACTCGGCGAGCCTCTGTATCTTGACGTTGTTGCTGCTCTCAAGGGCACACAGTTCCACGATGTACCTGTTGCATCGGGCAGATACGGACTCGGTTCAAAGGATACAACTCCTGATCAGATCAAGGCTGTTTACTGGAACGCTTCCTGGAAGGATACCTTCAAGCCAAGATTTACTATCGGCATCGAGGACGACGTTACAGGTCTTTCTCTTAAGACCGAGGGCAAGCTCAATTCTGCTCCTGAGGGAACAACAGCTTGTAAGTTCTGGGGTCTTGGCGCTGACGGTACTGTTGGTGCAAACAAGAACTCCATCAAGATCATCGGTGACCACACCGACCTGTATGCACAGGCATACTTTGCATATGACTCCAAGAAGTCGGGCGGCGTAACAGTTTCTCACCTGCGTTTCGGTAAGACACCTATCAAGTCTACCTACCTCATCAACCAGGCTGATTTCGTTGCCTGCCATAACGAGTCATACATCACCAAGTACAACATCGTTAACGACATCAAGCCGGGCGGAACATTCCTCCTCAACTGCCAGTGGACAGAGAAGGAGCTTGACAAGCATCTGCCTGGTCAGGTAAAGAGATATATCGCTGAGAACAACATCAAGTTCTACATCATCAACGGCGTTAAGATCGGTAAGGAGATCGGTCTTGGCAACAGGATCAACACCGTTTTGCAGTCCGCATTCTTCAAGCTTGCTAACATCATTCCTATCAAGGACGCTATCAAGTACATGAAGGACGCTGCAACAGCTTCTTACTCCAAGAAGGGTGAGGCTATCGTTAAGATGAACCACGACGCTATCGACGCTGGCTGCCAGCAGGTAGTTGAGGTCAAGGTTCCTGAGTCCTGGAAGAACGCTAAGGATTCCAAGATGGGTATGAGCAAGGTTAAGGTTCCCGGCAACAAGACTCTTCAGGATTTCGTAAACAATATTCAGATCCCTTGCAACGCTCAGGAGGGCGACAAGCTGCCTGTTTCCACATTCGTGAAGATGGCAGACGGCACATTCCCACAGGGCTCTGCTGCATTTGAGAAGAGAGGTATCGCTGTTGACGTTCCTGCTTGGAACAATGAGAATTGTATCCAGTGTAACTTCTGTTCATATGTTTGCCCGCACGCTGTTATCAGACCTGTTATCATGACTGATGATGAGCTCAAGAAGGCTCCTAAGCTCGCTCAGGAAAAGGCTATCCCATGCATGGGTATGCCCGGCTTCAATTTCGTTATGACAATGTCTGCACTTGACTGCACAGGCTGCGGCTCTTGTGTAAACGTATGTCCCGGCAAGAAGGGCAACAAGGCACTTTCAATGATGCCTCTGGAGAGCCAGCTTGCTGAGCAGGAGGTATTCAACTACGGTCTGACACTTCCTGAGAAGCCTGAGGTATTTGCTAAGTTCAACGAGAAGACTGTCAAGGGCTCACAGTTCAAGCAGCCACTGCTTGAGTTCTCGGGCGCTTGCGCAGGCTGCGGTGAGACTCCTTATGCAAAGCTTATCACACAGCTGTTCGGCGACAGAATGTATATCGCTAACGCAACAGGATGCTCGTCCATCTGGGGCGGCTCGGCACCTTCAACTCCTTACACAACTAATAAGGACGGCAAGGGTCCTGCTTGGGCTAACTCACTGTTCGAGGACAATGCAGAGTACGGCTACGGTATGTTCCTTGCTCAGTCCACTATCAGAAACAGAGTTATCGCTAAGGTTCTTGAGCTTTCAAAGGCTACAAAGAACAAGGACGTTAAGAAGGCTTGCGAGGATTACCTTGCAACTGTTGATGACGGCGCAGCAAATGCTCCTGCAACAGACGCTCTCGTAGCTGCTCTGAAGAAGAACAAGACCAAGGCAAGCGATGAGATACTCAAGGATGCTGATTACCTCAAGAAGAAGTCCATGTGGATCTTCGGTGGTGACGGTTGGGCTTACGATATCGGATTCTCAGGTCTTGACCACGTTATCGCTTCCGGCGAGGACGTAAACATCTTCGTATTCGACACAGAGGTTTACTCCAACACAGGCGGACAGTCCTCCAAGTCAACTCCTACAGGCGCTATCGCACAGTTCGCAGCTGCCGGCAAGGAAGTTAAGAAGAAGGATCTGGCAGGCATCGCAATGTCTTACGGCTACGTTTATGTTGCACACGTCGCTATGGGTGCTGACATGAATCAGTGTATCAAGGCTATCGCAGAGGCTGAGGCTTATCATGGTCCATCACTTATCATCGGTTATGCTCCATGTATCAACCATGGTATCAAGGGCGGTATGTCCATCGCTCAGACTGAGGAGAAGAAGGCTGTTCAGGCTGGTTACTGGCATCTGTACAGATTCAATCCTGATCTCAAGGCAGAGGGCAAGAATCCGTTCACACTTGATTCCAAGGCTCCTACAGCTGATTATAAGGAGTTCCTCATGGGCGAGGTCAGATACAACGCTCTTGCAAGACAGAACCCTGAAAGAGCTACAAAGCTGTTTGATAAGGCTGTTAAGAATGCTGCTGACAGATATGATTACCTGCTCAGATATGCAAAGCTTTACAACAACGACGAAAAGTAATCTGAACAATATTAAAAGGTCGGGCTTTATGTCCGACCTTTTTTGTGCAAAAAATCAGGTCGGAGCATTTCGCTTCCGACCTGTTGTGTTATTCGCCTGTTTCTACGCGCGGAACGCGCTCTGCGATGCCGCAGACGATCTCATAGCCGATAGTACCCGTGAGACCTGCGATGTCATCAGCGGTTATCTCGCGCCCGAACAGCGTGGCAACATCGCCTGCCTGCACATCGTCAAGCGCAGAAACATCACACATGAACTGATCCATACAGATGCGCCCGACGATTTTGCAGCGTGTACCTTTTATAATGACCTCGCCCTTGTTTGACAGCGCACGCGGGAAACCGTCGGCATAGCCTGCGGTAACTGTCGCGAGCTTTATGCGCTTGTCTGCGGTGAAGGTGCGCCCGTAGCTAACATCTGTTCCCGCCTCGATGTACTTGACCTGTGAAACTACCGCTTTGAGCTGCATAACAGGCTTTGGCTCAAACGGCAGAGGGTTTGACGGGTCGGGGTAAAGCCCGTAAAGGATTATGCCCAGCCGCGCAAGTGCGCTTTTCTCGTTTGTGTGGTATACACCGCCCGCAGAGTTGAGAAAATGCACGCATTTAAGCGAAACACCGCGCCCTTTAAGCTCCTCGTCAACGGCAAGTATTTTTTCTGTCTGCGCCTTTGTGTAGGCGATGCTGTCCTCGTCCGCGCAGTCGGCGACTGCATAGTGCGTGAACATTCCCTCAACGCTTACGTTTTCAAGTGCCATTATCTTTTGTATATCGTCAGCATCGGTTTTGGCATCGCCGTGCAGACCTATCCTCGTCATGCCCGTATCTATCGCAATATGCAGACGCACGCTGCCCGCAGATGCGCTTTCGTTCAGCTTTTGTGCATATGTATATTCGGTGCACGCCTGGATAATATTGTACCTGATAAGGTCATCGGCGTTCTCCTCGGGGGTGTAGCCGAGAATGATTATCTCGCCGTCAACGCCGAGTGCGCGCAGATGCTCGGCTTCAATAAGATTTGACACCGCAAACCATTTAATGCCCAGTCTTTCAAGGTAGGGTACAACTATCTTATCGCTGTGTCCGTAGCAGTTGGCTTTTACCACGCACAAAAGCTCCGTGCCGCCCTTCAGACAGGTGCGGTACTGCTCGATGTTGTACTTGATGGCGGAAAGGTCTATCTCCGCCCAGCAGCGTCTTAAACAATTCATTTTAACTACTTCCTTATAAGAGAATTTTGATTTGCTATTGAAAATGGAAAAAAGATGTGCTATAATCTAATTACCGATGTGCCACGCCTCTTACGCGGCGCGACACATTCAGTCTCTCGGCGGCGGGAGCAAGTCCCTTGCCGAGTTCCTACAGGAGCTGGCGCTCCTGCGGTAATGAATGCCTCGTCGCAGCCGATGCCGAGCAAGCTCGCATCGCTCTTTGCTCCGATATAAATCTAATTACCGATGTGCCACGCCTCTTACGCGGCGCGACACATTCAGTCCCTCGGCGGCGGGAGCAGGTCCCTTGCCGAGTTCCTACAGGAGCTGGCGCTCCTGCGGTAATGATTGCCTCGTCGCAGCCGATGCCGAGCAAGCTCGCATCGCTCTTTGCTCCGAGATAAATCTAATTACCGATGTCAACAAGCTTTCATCGGGTTTTGCTCCGAGAAAAATATAATGTGTCATTTCGGCGGAACGGAGGTCTGCAAGGTGAAGGAGATAAGTGTGCAGGATTTTACCTGCAATAAGCTCAATACCTGCTGTTTTACAGGTCACCGCAGCAGAGATCTGCCCTTTGGCGGCGATATGCGCAAGCAGGGTATGAAATGCCTTGCAAGCTCGCTTCAGCTGCTTATCGTTGAAGCTGTCGCCGATGGATATAATACTTTTATATCGGGTATGTCGGACGGTATAGACCTTTTGTGCGCCCAGCTTGTGCTTGAAACAGCAAGGTCGGGACGCTACGGCGATATCAGACTTGTCTGCGCGCTGCCTTACAGGGAGCAGTACGGCGAGATAGTTTCGACACCTGATAAATACAAATATACCGTTGTGATAGACGGGTGCGATGAAAAGGTCATCGTTTCGGAAAAGTCCGACCGTGAGCGCTACAAAAAGCGCAATCAGTTCATGGTGGACAACTCGTCAAGGGTGATAGGTGTCATCAAGTCAAAGCAGTTCGGCTCGGGCACGCTGCAAACGGTGAATATGGCAAAGCGCGCGGGGCTTGAGATAAAGATGATATCGCTTGAAAAGAACCCGCAGCTTTATATCGACACCGATGATGCACGTCCTTTGGAGAAGGCTGCGATGCTTGACACTGACAGTCTACCTATATAGTTTACACCCAAACGGCGATAAGTTCAATAGGCTTTAAAAAATTTAAGAATTTTTTTGTTTTCAGAGGGAGTTATTCAAATGACGAAAAAGAAAAAAAGACGTTCACAGGCACCTGTTGCGCTGGTGTACTTTCTGACGCTTTTGCTGGCACTTTCGCTGGCAGGCGGAGTATCATACTATCTGCTGAAAAAGTATGAGGTATTCAAGCCCGGCGTTACGGATTCGGAAAAGGACAGCACGCGATGCGTGGGCATAATGTTTGCAAGGGTAAACGATACGGGCGATTTCCAGGATATGTGCGTTATGCGCATAGACCCTTTCAACAAGGAAATTACGATAGTTCCGCAGTCTGACGTCACAAAAACAAGTGACGGAAAGACATACAGGGAGATTATGAACAGCGGCGGCATCGAGCTTTTGAGAAAGAAAGCTGCGGAGAATCTCGGCGGCATCACTATTGATTTTTATGCGACTGTGACAAATTCGGCATTTGAGCAGGTAGCTGACCTGATGGGCGGTATGTCATACACCGCACCGCAGGAGCTTTACCACATCTCGCAGGAAAGCAGCAAGGACGATATCTCGCTGCAAAAGGGCGACCTTGTAACGCTTTCGGGCAGGCAGATAGTCAACCTCGCAAGCTATGATATTTTCAATGATAAAAAGGCGGGCAACCTGACATTTTTGAGCAGTGCGCTTGAGCAGGTCATCAACAACGGTTTCAGACAGGCTACCGTTACAAAGGATAACCTGTACAATATCTATGAGATAATCACCTCGGGCAGCAATACCAATCTTACAAAAGATGCGTTCAACGAGATACGAAGATACCTTGAGGTCATGCTTGATGAGAGGGATATCCCTGCAAAGAGCCTTACGCCGCAGGGCAGCTGGAACAGCGATTACACGGCGTTTACAATGAAGAGCGACTATATTTCGCAGGTGGCTGATACATTCGGCGTTAAAAAGCAAGCTGCGGTGACTGCGAAAATAACAGAACCGCCCGCAAAGTCACCCGATGAAAGCACTTCGGGGAAATGACGAACAAATACACGGGGAGAAACATCAATGAAGTTAATGGTACTTATCCTTAATAAAACAGATGCGCTTGACAATCTGCTTGAGGGAATGTCAGCGGCGGGACTCGGCGGCGCGACTATCATCGAGTCATCGGGCTTGGCAACTACGCTCTCGCGGCTTGACAGCAGCTTTATCAGCTCGTCTATAAGGGCGATATTGAGCGGCTCTGAGGAGGACAACCGCACTATCCTGTCGGTCATCAGAAATGACCAGCTCGATATAGCGCGAAAGGTCATTTACAATACCGTCGGCGACCTTTCCTCGCCAAATACGGGTATTCTTTTCACTGTGCCGATAGATTTTGTGGAGGGCACGCGCAAAAACCGAAGAAGATTTGAGGATATGCTGCCGCAGGAGCAGCAGGAGGAGCAGCCGCAAACTGCCAAGCCCCCTGTTGAGGAAGCTCCGCAGAAGCAAAAAAAGCGCAGATTTTTCGGAAAAAGAGGCAAGGAAAAAGAGGACGAACAGGAGAGTTAACAGAATATTTACAAAATATTACTGCGAATATTCATTAAAACTCTTCAAAATCCGTTTTTCAGCCTTGAAATCACCGCGCAAATGTGGTATACTAACTACAATAGGCTTTTAATGAAAGACTGGAACTTGACTTCCGGTCTTTTGATTTTGTATGGAGGAATTGTATGGACAGTAAGAAAAGCACCGTGCAAAAGGTGCGTGAGCTTGCACAGCCCATTGCAGACGAGCTCGGCTTGTTTCTGTGGGACGTGCGGTTTGAAAAAGAGGGCGCAACGTGGTATCTGCGCGTGCTTATCGATAAGGACGGCGGCGTTGATATGAACGACTGCGAGGCGTTCACAAGACCTATGAACAAGGCGCTTGACGAGGCTGACCCGATACAGCAAAGCTATGTGCTTGAGTGCGGAAGTCCCGGCCTTGGCAGAGAGCTTCGCCTGCCCGAGCATTTTGAGGTGTGCATCGGCGATGTGATAAGGGTAAGGCTTATCCGCCCTGACGAAAACGGCGAGCGTGAGTTTATCGTCGGTCTTGTGGGGTACGATAAGGAATATATCCTTTGCCAGACGCTCGACGAAAACGGCGACGGTGTGGAGAATGTCAGGTTCAGGCTCTCCGACTGCGCGTATATCAAGCTCAATGACGATGCTGATTTGTTCGATGAATAAAATAAATTTCTTGATTACGGAGATAACTCCTTTAATAAAATGTACAAAAGCCGCAAAGGCAGACTATAACTGAAAGGAACGGTAGGAAAATGAACAAAGAGATCTTTGACGCGCTCAGCGCATTGGAACAGGAAAACCACATTGAAAAAGAGGTGCTTATCGAGAAGATAAAGCAGGGTATCATGAAGGCGATAAAGAGAGATTACCCTATGAGCGAGCATATCACGGTAGATATCGACCCCGAGAACAACAAGTTCGAGATGAAGCTGCACAAAGAGGTCATGGACGTTAAGTACGTCGATGACCCGGACAACGAGATCTGGATAGAGGAAGCAAGAACGTATGATCCTGATATCAAGGTCGGTGATTGGGTGGATATCCCGCTTGATCCCGCAAGGTTCGGAAGAGTTGCGGCGCAGAACGCAAAGCAGTCGATAAAGCACGATATCAAGGATTACGAAAAGGCAAGGCTTATCGAGCAGTATCAGGATAAGGAACGCGAGGTCGTTTCTGCGGTCGTTCAGAAGGTCGAGCCGGGTACGCTCAACGCTATCGTGACTATCGACAAGAACGAGGTCTACTTCATCAGGAAGGAGCAGATACCCGGCGAGGTGCTCAAGGCAGGCGATATGATAAAGGTCTATGTCGCAGGTATCGCAAATTCCGAAAAAAGACAGCCTGTTATCAGGATCTCAAGAACGCAGAGAGAGTTCATCAAAAGACTGTTTGAGATCGAGGTGCCCGAGATCGCAGACGGAACAGTTGAGATCAAGGCGATCTCAAGAGTTGCAGGTGCAAGAAGCAAGATCGCAGTTATTTCAAATGACCCCAACGTTGATGCGGTCGGTGCCTGCATAGGACCGAAGAAGTCAAGGATCACTGCCGTTGTGAACGAGATAAACGGCGAGAAGATAGATGTCATCACCTACAGCGAGGACCCTGCGGAGTTTATCGCAAAGGCGCTTGCTCCTGCCGAGGTAATAAGGGTAGACCTGCTTGAAGACCTTGTTGACGGCGATAAGGTACAAAAGAGATGTCAGGTCATCGTTCCTAACAATCAGCTTTCACTGGCTATCGGCAACAAGGGACAGAACGCAAAGCTTGCAGCGCAGCTTACGGGCTACAAGATAGATATTCTTCCCGAGGTGCCTGTTGACGAGGATAACGCATGAAAACTAAAAAAATACCTATGAGGATGTGTGTCGGGTGCGGCGAGATGAAGCCAAAGAAAGAGCTTATCCGCATAGTTACCGACAAAAAGGATAACGTCAGCGTTGACCCGACGGGAAAAATGGCGGGACGCGGCGCATATATCTGTAAAAGTACCGATTGCCTGAAAAAAGCAGGAAAGTCCAAAAAGCTTCGGGTAAACGAGGAGATAATCAGTCAGCTGGAGGCTGCGATCGCAAATGAACAATAACAAGACAGGGATGATCACCATCTGCAAAAAAGCGGGCAAGCTCGCGGTGGGAATGGATATGGTCAAAAAGGTGTGCCGTGAGGGCGCTGCCGCGGCGGTATTCATCACCACGGATATTTCGGAAAAATCGTTCAAAGAGGTGCGCTACATCTGCGCAAGGAACAGCGTTAAGCTGTACCGCCTTGAAATGACTATGGACGATATGTGGTACGGGCTTGGCAAAAGAGCGGGCATAATCGCTATGACCGATCACGGCTTTGCAAAGTCGTGTGCAAAGGGACTTGAGCAGATAGAGGCTGACCCCGGCGAGTTTGAATCATAACAGCCTGCACGGCTTACAGTGTGCGATAAACAAGGAGGACATAATCGCCTATGGAAAAGAAAGTAAACAAGACCAAGCTCGGTGAGCTTGCAAAGGACCTTAATGTAACTAATGCGGATATTGTTAAGTGCCTTGAAACATATGACGGAGAAACGAGAAAGACCCAGGCATCGCTTTTGCCCGAGGAGGTCTCGTATGTGCTTGAATACTTCACCCAGAAAAATCAGGTGGAGAATTTTAACGCATATTTTGCAAATAACGTAAGACCCGAGGGCGAGAAAAAGCCCGAGGTCAAGGAAAAGAAAACTGCCAGGAAGGCTGCTGCAAAGGCAGAGGAAAAGCCAAAGACCGAAGAAAAGCCAAAGGCTGAAGAGAAACCAAAGACCGAGGAAAAACCAAAGTCTGAAGAAAAGCCAAAGGCAGAGGAGAAACCAAAGGCTGAAGAAAAGCCGAAGGTTGAGGAGAAAAAGCAGCCGAGGAAGTCCGACAAAAAGCACGAGCCTGCAAAGAAGAAGGATTTCGGCGTAAGAACACAGCTCGGCGGATTTGGCGCAATGAAGGACGAAAAGGGCTACACGCTCTCTTCTGACGACGGGGACAGCTACACAAAGACTACCACCATCGACACCAGAGGCAGCTATGTGGAGCTTGACAAGTATAACGAAAAATACGATAACCTTGCTAACACCAAGCATAACAAGAGCAAGGAAAACCAGGCTAAAAAGCAAAAGCTGGTTCAGAAATCGCAGCAGCACAAAAAGCAGCAGTTCTCGCATAAGAGAGAAACAGAGGCTGAAAAGCTGCGCAGACTTGAGCTTGAAAGAGCAAGAAAGCAGCAGCTCAAGGTTATGATACCTGACGAGATAGTTGTATCCGAGCTTGCATCAAGGCTTAAAGTCACAGCGAGCGTTGTTATCAAAAAGCTTATGGGACTTGGCGTAATGGCAGGCATCAACGAGGTCGTTGACTTTGATACGGCGGCTATCGTTGCAGACGAGCTGGGCGCAAAGGTCGAGAAGGAAGTAGTTGTAACTATCGAGGAAAGACTTATCGTTGATGATGAGGACAAGGCAGAGGACCTCAAGCCAAGATGCCCTGTTGTAGTTGTTATGGGTCACGTTGACCACGGTAAGACATCTATCCTTGACAAGATAAGAAACGCTCACGTTACCGACGGCGAGGCAGGCGGCATCACGCAGCATATCGGCGCTTACCAGGTAAATTACAAGGGCGAGAAGATAACCTTCCTTGATACTCCGGGTCACGAGGCGTTTACCGCGATGAGAGCAAGAGGTGCAAATATCACAGATATCGCGATCCTCGTGGTTGCTGCTGATGACGGTATCATGCCGCAGACTGTTGAATCTATCAACCATGCAAAAGCAGCAGGCGTTTCGATAATCGTTGCTATAAATAAAATGGATAAGGACACCGCAGATCCCGATAGGATCAAGCAGCAGCTCACCGAGCATGACCTCGTTGTTGAGGAGTGGGGCGGTGACGTTATCGCTGTGCCTGTTTCAGCTAAGACGGGTATGGGTATTGACGACCTGCTTGAAAACATTCTGCTCGTTGCAGAGGTCAAGGAGCTTAAAGCAAATCCCGATAGGCTGGCAAAGGGTACTGTTATCGAGGCAAGACTTGACAAGGGCAAGGGCCCTGTTGCAACGCTGCTTGTCCAGAACGGTACACTCAAATCGGGCGATGTGCTTATCGCAGGTACATCTGTCGGAAGAGTAAGAACTATGACGGACGACAAGGGCAGAGCTATCGCGCAGGCAGGACCATCAACACCTGTTGAGATAACAGGTCTTGGCGAGGTGCCAAGCGCAGGTGATGTGTTCAACGCAGTTGCAGACGAAAAGCTCGCAAGAGAGCTTGTTGAGCAGAGAAAGCACGAGGCAAAGGAGCAGGAGTTCAGCCAGTACAACAAGGTAACTCTTGATAATCTGTTCGAGCAGATAAGCGAGGGCGAGATGAAGGAGCTGCCTGTTATCGTAAAGGCAGACGTTCAGGGATCGGTGGAGGCTGTAAAGCAGTCGCTTGAAAAGCTGTCCAACGAGGAGGTAAAGGTCAAGGTTATCCACGGTGCAGTCGGTGCTGTTTCCGAGGGCGATGTAATGCTGGCAAGTGCATCAAAGGCTATCATCGTCGGATTCAACGTGCGTCCTGACCCTGTTGCTAAAATGAATGCCGAGCAAAACGGCGTTGACATCAGACTTTACAGAATAATCTACGATGCTATCGAGGATCTGACTGCGGCTATGAAGGGTATGCTCGCGCCGAAGTTCAGAGAGGTCGATACCGCAAGAGTCGAGGTAAGACAGGTCTACAAGATCTCCAACGTCGGTACTGTTGCGGGCTGCTACGTTCTTTCGGGCAAGATCGGAAGAAACGACCTTATCCGCGTAGTAAGAGATGGTATAATAATCGCAGACGACAAGATGAGCAGCCTGAAGAGATTCAAGGACGATGCTAAGGAGGTCGCTGCAAACTTCGAGTGCGGTATCACTCTTGAAAAGTTCTCCGACATCAAGGAGGGCGACATCTTCGAGGGCTACATCATGGAGGAGTACAGAGATTAAGATAAAAGCGAAAGGAGAATGGCTTTGGCTTCACATAAAGCAGGCAGAATGTCAGAGGATATAAAAAGAATAGTTTCGGGCATGATGCGTGAGCTTAAAGACCCGCGTCTGCACGGCGGCATGATGCTGACGGTGGTAAGATGCGATGTGGCAAGCGACGGCTCGTTCTGCAAGGTGTATATCTCAAGCTTTGAGGGCTTTGAAAGCGCAAAGGAAGCAGTCAAGGGGCTTGACAGCGCAAAGGGACTTATCAGAAAAGAGGTCTCAAAGGTGCTGGGTATGAAAAAATGCCCAGAGCTCAGCTTTGTGGCGGATAATTCCATCGAGCGCTCGGCAGAGATAACACGCAGGCTCAAAACGCTTGTTCCGGAAGAAAAAACAGACAATAGGGAAGACGAGACTGACGGGGAATGAAAGGTTTCTTGGAAAGGAATTATGATAATGGAGCTTCAGGAGATTTTAGATATTTTCCTAACAAACGATAATTTTACGATACTTACGCACAAAAGTCCCGACGGAGATACGCTCGGCTCGGGCTTTGCGCTGTGCAGTTTTTTGAGAGATATGGGCAAGCACGCAAATGTGCTTAACAGCGACCAGCTGCCAAGCAGATATGCTTTTCTGTTTGAGGGCTACAGACCGCAGGAGTTTGAGGAGAAATACGTTGTTGCGGTGGATATCGCCGACCCCAATCTTATCGGCAGCAACCTTTTGCAGTATCAGCAGCAGGGCGCGGTAGACCTTTGCATAGACCACCATATCTCGAACAAGAATTTTGCTGACAAGACTTATGTTGACGGTGATGCGTCTGCGGCGGCGATGATAATATACGAGATAATCAAGCTCAGCGGCAGACCGATAAGCGACCACATCGCAAAGTGCCTGTATACAGGCGTTGCGACCGATACGGGCTGCTTCAAGTACGAAAACACCACGCCAAAAACACACATCATCGCGGCGGAGCTTATGGCGTACAACATCGACTTTGCCAACATCAACCGCGAGATGTTCGATGTAAAGAGCAGAGGCAGAATGCAGGTCGAGCAGACGGTCATCAGCCGTATGAAGTATTTTTTTGAGGGCAGATGCTCGATGATAGTGCTGACCAAGCAGCTTATGGCACAGTGCGGCGTTGACCAGTCCGAATTTGACGGACTTGCCTCGATACCGCTTTGTGTTGAGGGTGTTGACATCGGTATAACCGTCAAGGAAAGACATACCGACTACTACAAAATATCTGTCAGAACGACTGATAAGCTCAATGCGGCGGAGTTCTGCCAGCAGTTCGGCGGCGGCGGACACATAAGGGCTGCGGGCTGTGAGATACAGGGCACGCTCGAGCAGGTCGAAAAGCAGCTGCTTGACGGTGCTGCAAAGCTGTTTGAAGTATGATAAATACAACGGACAACACAAATATATCGGGTATCCTGCCCGTCAACAAGCCGCAGGGCTGGACATCGTTCGACGTTGTCGCAAAGCTGCGCGGAGTGCTGAAAATAAAGCGCTTGGGTCACGCAGGTACGCTTGACCCTATGGCAACGGGCGTTCTGCCTGTTTTCGTGGGCAAGGCAACAAAGGCGTGCGATATTCTGCCCGATACGAAAAAAGCCTATACAGCGGGCTTTAAGCTGGGAGTTACGACTGATACGCTCGATATAACGGGCAATGTGCTTGAACAAAAGCCCTCGCAGGTAACGCGCGGACAGCTTGAAAGCGTCAAGGCGCAGTTCACAGGCGAGATAACCCAGCTGCCGCCGATGTACTCGGCTGTAAAGGTAGATGGCAAACGCCTTTACCAGCTTGCGCGCGAGGGAAAGACGGTCGAGAGAAAACCACGCATATGCGTAGTTCACGAGATCACGATAACCGATTTTGACGAAATTGCGCAGCAGGGCGAAATGACTATCAGCTGCGAAAAGGGTACCTATGTGCGCACGATAATTGACGACATCGGGCAGGCACTTGGTACGGGCGCGGTGATGACAAGCCTTGTGCGGACTTACTCGGGCGGATTTGACATAAGCCAGTGCCTTACGATAGAGCAGATAGCCGATACCTGCGCGCAGGGCAGGCTCGCACAGGTCATAATGCCGACACACAAGGCATTTGAGCTGTACGAGGAAATCCACCTTGAACAGCGTCAGACGGCGCTATACAAAAACGGCGTAAAGCTGTACGCGCATCAGGTGCAGGCAGACAGCAAAAGCGATAAGACTTTCCGCGTCTTTGGCGCTGACGGCGAATTTTTAGGGCTTGCGGCATTTGAAAACGAGATGCTGCGCAGCGTGAAAAACTTTTATTAGGTGATAAGATGTTTCAGGAAATACCCACACAGGTAGATATAGAATATGACCCGCTGCCCGCAAATGACGATGACAGCGTGCTTTGCTTTGACGGGCGCAGCGTGCTTGTGCGGATACGGGATAATAAAGCTATCCTGCCGAGCTTTAAAGAACTTGATACAAAAGGCAGATGCGTGTTTGTTTTTAAGGCGGACGGCAAAAGGTTCTTTTTGTGCCTTGAAAAGACGAGTGCACAGGGGTTTGATTTTGAACCGCTGAACAAGATAAGGCAGGTCGCTGCCGATATCGAGCAGTATGCGATAGTCACGGGTTTTCATTACTGCTGCTTTCACCGCGAGAGCAGGTTTTGCAGCGTGTGCGGCAAGGCGCTTGAGCATTCACCGCAAAAGCGCTGTATGGTCTGCACGGGCTGCGGCGGCGAGGTCTACCCCAAGATAGCGCCCGCTGTGATACTGGGTATAATCGACGAGGAAACGGACAGTATCCTGCTGACACGCTATGCGGACAGAGAGTACAAAAAGTACGCGCTCGTTGCAGGCTTTGTCGAAATGGGCGAGAGTGCCGAAATGGCGGCAAAGCGCGAGGCTATGGAGGAAACAGGTCTGGAGATAGAGGATATAGAGTTCTTTGCAACGCAGCCGTGGGGATTTGCGCAAAATCTGCTGATAGGCTATTTTGCAAAGGTCAAGGGCTCGCGCAGGATAGAAATGGACAAACAGGAGCTTGCAGATGCAGTCTGGGTAAAGCGCGGGGACGTTCCCGCGCAGCCGGGCAGCATAAGCCTTACAGGCGAAATGATGTGGGCTTTCAAAAGCTCGCAGAGGTGACGTTGGGGGTAATACTTTGATATACCTTAAAGACGCAGATACTATTTCGGAAAAAACCGCCTGCGCACTCGGTCTGTTTGACGGGGTGCACCGAGGACATCAGCTTGTTATCGGCAGGGCGTGCGAATATAAAAAGCAGGGACTAAAGCCTGCGGTGTTCACCTTTGAAACGGACACGGTCACGACAAAGGGACACGATGGAAAGATAGAGATGATACTCACCGACAAGGGAAAACAAAGGTGCTTTGAAAAGCTCGGGGTGCAGTATCTGTTCTCACCGAGATTTACAGACTACAAGGATATGTCCTGTGAGGATTTCGTGCGCAGGGTGCTGAAGGAAAAGCTTTGCTGTGAGCGCGCTGTGTGCGGTACGGATTTTCGTTTCGGAAAGGGCGCAAAGGGCGACTGCGGTACGCTGTGCGAGCTTGGTGAGAAATTCGGCATAAAGGTCGATGTGATAAGACAGCTTTGCGATGCAAACGGCGTTATCAGCTCGACCGTTATCCGCAGTGCGATACGCTGCGGCGAGATAGAAATGGCAAACGAGATGCTCGGCTACACGTTCTTTATACAGCTCCCCGTTGAAACGGGACAGCGCATAGCAAGAACGCTTGAACACCCGACAATAAATCAGCGCATACCCAAGGGGCAGATATTGCCGCGCTTCGGTGTTTACTGCACGCGCGTCTGCTTTGACGGCAGGTGGTACGCGGGGGTGACGAATATCGGCATAAAGCCGACCTTCAATGCGCATACCTCACCGCTTGCGGAAACTTACATAATCGGCTATGACGGCGACCTTTACGGGCAGACCGTCACGGTGTACTTTGATAAGTTTGTACGCCCCGAGAAAAAGTTCGCAGATGCACAGGAGCTGAAAAAACAGATAGACCGCGATACAAGCTATGCGCACGAGTATTTCAAGGCGCATAAGATACACAGCGAGGTCATTTGACGAAAGGAAGATATAAATGAACAAGGTAAGAACACGTTTTGCACCGTCACCGACGGGATATATGCACATCGGAAACCTGCGTACTGCGCTGTTTGCGTACCTTATCGCAAAACAGCAGGGCGGAGATTTCATTCTGCGTATCGAGGATACCGACCAGGGAAGATACGTTGAGGGAGCAACAGAGGTCATCTACAAAACGCTCAAGGACGTAGGTCTTAACTGGGACGAGGGACCTGATATCGGCGGTCCCGTAGGTCCGTATATACAGTCGGAAAGAATGGGTATGTTCAAAAAGTATGCGCTGGAGCTTATCGAAAAGGGCGGGGCGTATTACTGCTTCTGCGACAAGGAAAGGCTCGACGGCTTGAAGGCGGAGCTTGAGGCGCAGGGCAAGACATACAGCTACGACAGACATTGCCGCGACCTCTCCAAAGAGGAGGTGCAGGCAAAGCTTGATGCAGGCACGCCTTACGTTATCAGGCAGAAGATGCCCACGCAGGGTCAGGTCACATTCCACGACGAGCTTTACGGCGACATAACCGTTGACTGTGCAGAGCTTGAGGACCAGATACTTATCAAGACCGACGGTATGCCGACCTACAACTTTGCAAACGTTGTTGACGATCACCTTATGGGCATAACCCACGTTGTAAGAGGCAACGAGTATCTTTCCTCCGCGCCCAAGTACGAGCTTTTGTACAAGGCATTCGGCTGGGAGGTGCCTACATACATACACGTTGAGCATATTATGAAGGACAAACAGCACAAGCTTTCAAAGCGCGACGGCGATGCTTCCTTCCAGGATCTTATGGACAAGGGCTATCTCAAGGAGGCTGTGCTTAACTACATCGCACTGCTTGGCTGGGCACCAAAGGGCGAGAACGAGATATACTCGCTCGAAGAGCTTGTCAAGGAGTTTGATATCCACGGACTTTCCAAAGCGCCCGCTATCTTTGATCCGCTGAAGATGAAGGCTATCAATGCAAAGTACATCAAGGCGCTTGCTCCCGAAGATTTTGCGAAGTATGCGATACCTTATATAAAGCAGTCTGTAAAGAGAGAAGATGTAGATTTTGAGTACATCGCATCACTTTTGCAGGCAAGGACAGAGGTGTTCACCGATATTCCCGAAATGGTGGACTTTATCGACGCCCTGCCCGAGTACGATAATGAAATGTACTGCCACAAGAAGATGAAAACAAATCTTGAAAATTCGCTCGAGTCATTGAAGCAGGTATTGCCTGTTTTGCAGGCACTTGACGACTGGACGATAGAGGGCATACACGGCGCGCTGTTCGGGCTTATCGAAAAGCTCGGCGTTAAAAACGGCATAATACTTTGGCCTTTGAGAGTAGCGCTGTCGGGCAAGCAGTCAACACCGGGCGGCGGCGTCGAGATTGCATACATAATTGGCAAGGACGATACGCTTGACAGAATCAACAAGGGCATAGAAAAGCTTTCATAAGCCTAATCTCTTTTTGTAGATGGGTAACCGAAGGGGTAAACTGTTCGCTTGCGAACAGTTAGGGGGCGATCGGAAAGCCCCCTGATAAAACACAAAAAAACAAACGGAAAGGAGGACACACCTTGATAGAGGTCAAAAACATAACCAAGAAATACGGCGCGCAAAAGGCTCTTGACGATGTGTCCTTCAGCGTGAATGACGGCGAGATACTCGGCTTCCTCGGACCAAACGGCGCGGGCAAATCTACCGCTATGAACATCATAACGGGGTATATTTCCGCAACATCGGGAAAGGTGCTTGTTGACGGGTGCGATGTGCTTGAACAGCCGATGAAAGCCAAGAAAAACATGGGCTACCTGCCCGAGATACCTCCGCTTTACGAGGATATGACGGTAAAGGAGTACCTTTACTTCATCTATGACCTCAAAAAATGCAAACTGCCGAAAATATCACATATGAAAGACATCTGCTCGCTTATCGGGCTTGGCGATGTCTACGGCAGACTGATAAAAAATCTTTCAAAGGGCTACCGCCAGCGTGTCGGCTTTGCGCAGGCACTGGTGGGCGACCCAAAGATACTTATCCTTGACGAGCCGACAGTCGGACTTGACCCCAAGCAGATAGTCGAGATAAGAGACTTGATAAAAAAGCTTGGAAAGCGCCACACGGTGATACTTTCCTCGCATATTCTGCCCGAGGTGCAGGCGGTGTGCGACAGGATAGTTGTTATCAATCGCGGAAAAATCGTTGCAGACGATACCGAGAAGAATATCCTTGCGGGCTTTGACGATGAAAAGAACATCTACCTCACCGCGCAGGGCGATAAGCAAAGCGTGCTTGAAAGCCTTGAAGGCATAAGCGGCGCGCAGAAGGTCAGCTGCAAAAAGGCAAAGGGCGGAGAGCTTGAAATAGTCATAAAGTCCGCAAAGGACAGCGATATACGCAGGCAGGTGTTTGACTGTGCGGCAAAGGGCGGCTGGGCGATACTTGAAATGCGTACCTCAAAGCCGACCCTGGAGGAGATATTCATTCGCCTCACCGAGCAAAAGGAGGTGGGCTGATGGGTGCGGTTTTCAGACGTGAGCTGAAAAGCTATTTCGTCACGCCGATAGGATATGTGTTCCTTGCAGCGTTTTACGCATACGCAGGGCTTATGTTCTACGTTACGGGCATAAGCGAGGGCAAGGTGCGTATGGACCTTTTGTTCAGCTCGCTCGTCATAGTGCTTGTGGTGATAGTTCCCATACTGACAATGCGCACAATGGCGGAGGAGAGGCGCTCAAAGACCGACCAGTGCCTGCTGACCTCACCTGTGAGCATAGGCGGCATAGTTGCGGGCAAGTTCCTTGCGGCGTTCACCGTCTACCTTGCGGCGATAAGCATAACTGTCGTAATGGCGCTTGTTGCCAGCATTTACGCATCGCCCGACTGGAAGGTTGTGCTTGGCAACCTTATCGGACTTGCGCTGATAGGTGCAGCGTACATCTCGATAGGCATTTTCTGCTCCTCCTGCACCGAGAGCCAGAGCGTTGCGGCGGTTTTCGGCTTCGGCGTGCTGATGTGTACAACGTTCATCTCCTCGATAGCATCGCAGCTGCCGTTTGAGTTTCTGACAAAGCTTGCCGATAAGGTATCATTTGCAGAGAGGTATTACACCTTTACCTACGGCATTTTCGATATATCAAACGTACTTTTCTTTGTAAGCGCGGCTTTCGTGTTCCTGTTCCTCACGGTTCGGGTAGTCGAAAAGCGCAGGTACAGTTAGGGGGTGCGTCTGATGGCAGAAAAGAAAAAGGACACTTCCGAAAAGAAACAAAAGGCAAAGGGCGGGCTTGGCAGAAGGCTCGGTCACTCGGCGCTTTCGCTGACGCTGACGATAGTTGTTATCGCGGCGGTAGTGCTTGTTAATGTCGTGGTCACGATGTTTTTTGACAAGTACCCGCTGAGCGTTGATATGACGGGCGATAAGCGCTATACTGTCTCCGAAAAGTCGCTTGAGTACGTCAGAAAGATAGATACCGATGTTAAGGTCACGGTATTTTCGGACGAAAAAACCTTTGAGAATTTCAACTATCCGTACAACAAGCAGGCAGCAGAGCTGCTGAAAAACTATTGCCGTGAGAACAGCCGTATCTCGTACAGATTTGTCGATATGGAGAAAAATCCCGATATCGCACGCTCGTACGGCGAGGTCAATGAAATGGATATCGTGTTTGAGACTCAAACGACAGTTGACGGCAAAAAGATAAGCAGAACGCGCAAAATAGGCGTTGCTGACCTTGTGAATTTCGATGACAGGCTCGTTGAGGGACTTTCAAATTCGGGCTTTACCATAGAGTCCTACGCGCGCAAGAACCTTGATGGCTCGCAGGCGCAGTTTTTACAGTATTTCTCGCAGTATATCGCATCGTCAAGTGCAGAGGGTGCGTTCACATCGGCGCTTATGACGGTCACAGATCCAAAGCCCGTGTACATCACCTTCCTCACGGGAAGAAACGAGCTGGGCGAGCTGAAGTATATGCGCTCGCTGCTTGAAGCAAACGGCTACAACGTGAGCGATGTCGATATCACAAAGGACGATATTCCCGAAAATACCGATATTGCAGTCATCGGCGCGCCGCAGACAGACTATATGCAGGCAGATGTTGATAAGCTTGAAAGGTTTTTGGACAACGGCGGAAAGGGACATAAACAGATCGTATTTTTCTCGCATGCCGCGCAGGCAGAAACGCCTCTTCTCAACAAGGTGCTGAACAAGTACGGACTTACCGTCGGCGAGGGGATAGTGTGCGAGAGCAGGCAGGATATGTACTACAACCAGCCGTATTACACGATAGCGGGCGAGGTATCGGAGTACCTGCTTTCGGATATGGAAAGCAAAAAGCCCGAGCTGCTCGTTGCACAGTCAAGACCTGTCGAGACTGTTGACGCAGGCAATTCATCGCTTGATATATACAAGCTGTTTTCAAGCTCGGACAGCGGATTTACTGCTGAAACAAACGCGCTTGTCAACGGCGAGACAAAAACGCTCAAAAATGCAAAGCAGTGCTATGCGGCATTGAGCATAGACCAGTCAACAGGCGCAGGAGTAGCGGTTTTCGGCACATCATCTGTGGCGGAGGATCAGTTCGTTGCCTACGGTCAGTACGCAAACAAGGATATGCTCCTCACGCTTTTCAACAAGATGACGGGCAAAACTCCCGAAATAAAGATCGAGCCGAAGATCATCGCGGCAAAGGGATTTGAGATCTCGCAGGCGCAGAAAAAAGTCCTCAAGTGGACGTTCATATTCGTGCTGCCGCTGATAGCTGCGGTGTTTGGCATCGTTATCACCGTGAGAAGAAAACGCAGGTAAGAGCCGATGAAAAAGAAACTGCTTTGGATAATTGCCGCGCTTGTGCTGTGTGTGCTGTGCGTTGTCGCAATAGTGATATTGCAAAAGGACAGCGGTGAGCATGACCACGACCACGGCGACAGCGAGATACCGCAGGACAGCAGCTCGCAGAGCTTTCATACAAGTGATATGCTCACCTCGCGCGCGGATATAAAAAGCGTCACCGTCACAAGCGGCGGCGAGAGCTTTACCGTGACGGCAGGTCAGGGCGGCGAGGCGCATATCGAGCAGCTTGAGGGCATCAAGCAGAATGTTCAGCTTGAAAATGCGCTTATCGAGCTGTGCAAGGGGCTGCGTGCACAGAGGGTAGTCGAGCAGGATACCGATGACCTTGCAAGGTACGGCTTGAACGAGCCAAAGGGCAAGGGCGTGATAACCTATAATGACGGCACCTCGGTGACTGTGCTTGTCGGTGAGGCATCACCCGCTGACGAGAGGCTTTTCTACGCGGCGGTCGAGGGACAGCGCAGGGTCGTTCTTATCGAGGGCAATGCGCAGATATATTTCACGGGCAATGTGCGTGACTACGTTTCGCAGGCGATATCACCGCAGCCGCAGAAAACTGCCGCAGGCAGCGCGAAGATGACTGTTTCAAAGCAGGGCTCTGACGATATCGTGCTCGAGAGAAGCGGTGAGAGCTGGTCGATGAGCGCGCCGATAAAGGCACAGCTCGACGCGGAGAAATCATCGGGAACAGTCAACGGGCTGTACGGTCTTAACGCGGAGTATTGCGAGGTCATAAGACCCGATGATGCGGCAAAGGCTAAATACGGGCTCGACAAGCCTGCCGTCACGGTCAGACTGAAGGACGGTGAGCTTGACCTCACGCTGAAGATAGGCAATGCCGCTGTGCGCGGTGATGACAGCGAAAAGGAAAGATACTACTGCACTATCGAGGGCGCTGACGGGACAAACTGCATTTATGCGGTCGCAAAGGAATATCTGCCGTGGGTGGATATTACCGCCGCAGGACTGCTTTCTGATATCATGCTCCCGAATTATCTCGTGAACATCAAAAGGCTTGATATAACGGTCGGCGGCAAAACACACGAGTATCTGATAACCAACGAGGGCGGTCAGAACGACAGGATAAACGAGGACGTTTCAAAGGTGCGCACCGTTAAGGTAACAAGCGCGGGCAGAGAGCTTGACCTTGAAAAATTCCGCGAGCTGTACGAGCATCTGATGAAATGCCCCACAAACAAGATATATACCAAAGATGTCAAAGGCGATGCGAGCATATCTGCTGTGTATCACAAAAATGACGGCTCTGCCGACAGGCTTGAGCTTGTGAAGACAGACGAGGGCTTCGGCGCAAGGGTGAACGGACAGATGACCTACCTTGTGGATAAGACCTGGACGGATAAGCTCACCGCTATGATAGATGCCCTCTGACAAGGGCAAATAAATAAGCTGAAAGTTGGATCGACTATAAGGAGGAATTACTATGGCAAAGGAAAAAAGCGCATTTTTCACTTACAAGGGACTTCCGCTGGTGAGAAAGGGTAATCAGCTGTACTTCGGAAATATGTATGACGAGTTCGTTGTGCAGATGGAGATACAAAGCACCAAAAAGGTCGGCGAGATAGAGGTCGCTGACAAGGTGATGATAAGAAAGATGTCTACCGATATGACTATCAATCCTATCGAGGCTATCGTCAAGACCGCAAAGAAGGATAGTCTGTACGAGGCTCTTGATATAGCCTGTGCGTGGCTGAGGGTATAAAGACAGTAAGCGCGCCGTAAGGACAGCCTTTCTTTAGTAAAGGTGTGAAAAAAACGGCTTTCGGGGGGGGACGCTTGGAAAGTCCCCCGAAAACGCGCAGATACGAAAGATGCCGATGCTAAATCTTCGGCGTAAAGGGCGGAGGCGGTGCCCTTTGTCCAAAAGATAAGATTTTTTTGAAAAAAGTCTTGACAAAATAGCGCAAATGAGGTATAATGTTTTTACCTCTTATTGAGGTCTATTTTTTTGCGCCCGTTTTTATAAAGCGGTGCGGCAGAATTCATAAGTTACCTCGGGCTGTAAAAAGCCGTAAATGAGGGAGGCAGACTGTACCCTGATAGTTCTTGCGGGGTGCAAATTTCGTCAGGAGGTGCCGAAATGAGAGTAAAGATCACACTTGCATGCACAGAATGTAAGCAGAGGAATTACAACACCAAAAAGAACAAGAAGAATGACCCTGACAGACTTGAGATGAATAAATACTGCAAGTTCTGTAAGAAGCACACTCTTCACAAAGAGACTAAGTAATAGTCAGAAAGGAGCTATGAATAATGGCTAAAAATGATGTTACTAAGTCTGCAAAGGAAAAGGACAAGGCGAAGAAAGCTGTCGCTGTAAAGGATGTCAAGAAAAAGGGCGGTCTGAAGCGCTACTTCAAGGAGCTCAAGAGCGAGATGAAGAAGGTAGTTTGGCCGACCAGGAAAAAGGTAATCAACAACACAGGTATCGTAATGGGCGTTATGGCGTTCATGGGACTGTTCCTGTTCGCTGTTGATTCAGGTCTTGGCTATGCGATAAAGGCGATACTGAAGATCGGAACCTAAGTCCTGAAGGGTTTTAACAACTGTCAATACGGAGGTTCAAGCATGTCAGAAGAAGCAAAGTGGTATGTTGTACACACTTATTCGGGTTATGAGAATAAGGTAGCAAAGGATATTGAAAAGGTTGTTGAGAACCGTAAGCTCCAGGATCTTATCCCTGAGGTCAAGGTGCCGACAGAGATCGTCACCGAGGTCAAGGAGGACAAGAGATCACATTCGAGCAAGACCGTTGAGGTCGAAAAGAAGCTGTTCCCAAGCTATGTGCTGGTAAAAATGGTTCTGACGGACGATTCATGGTACATTGTCAGAAACACAAGAGGTGTTACGGGATTCGTAGGTCCTGCAAGCAAGCCTGTTCCGCTTACCGATAAGGAAGTAAGGGCTCTGGGCGTAGAGACAAAGAGAAGCGAGAACATCACCGTAAGCTTCAAGGTAGGCGACAATGTTGAGGTAACCACAGGTTCGTTTGAGGGCTTTGTCGGCAAGGTCGAGAAGATCGACCTGGAGGCACAGACCGCAGATGTTCTGGTATCTATGTTCGGCAGAGAGACATCAGTTACTCTTCCGCTTACACAGGTCAAGCCTGAAGCGTAAGGCAAGAGGGAAAATCATTCGTAACGGAAGCAATATTTTATTTAATATAAAGGCTTCCAAAAACGTGGGAGAGCTGCATACGGCGGCTCGCCTTACCACTTAATTATGGAGGTGCAAATAATGGCACAGAAGGTAGTAGGCTATATCAAGCTGCAGATCCCAGCAGGAAAGGCAACTCCTGCACCACCGGTTGGTCCGGCACTCGGTCAGCACGGTGTTAACATTATGGCATTTACAAAGGATTTCAACGAGAGAACTAAGAACGATGCAGGTCTTATCATCCCTGTTGTGATCACAGTTTATGCTGACAGATCGTTTACATTCATCACAAAGACTCCTCCGGCAGCCGTTCTTATCAAGAAGGCTTGCAAGCTCGAGCATGCATCGGGTGAGCCTAACAAGAAGAAGGTCGCTACGATCACAAAGGAGCAGATCCAGAAGATCGCAGAGCAGAAGATGCCTGACCTGAACGCATCAAGCCTTGAGAGTGCAATGAGCATGATCGCTGGCACATGCCGTTCAATGGGCGTAGTAGTTGAGGATTGATCGAAACCTGCGAAATAACGCAGAGGTGGGAGGATTATTCCGTATTACCACTTAAGAGGAGGAAAATTTATGAAACATGGCAAGAAGTATGTTGAAAGCTCAAAGGCTATCGACAGAACTAAAGCATATGAAGCTCCTGAGGCTCTCGAACTCGCAGCTAAGGGCGCAAAGGCAAAATTTGACGAGACCATCGAGCTTCACGTTCGTCTGGGTGTTGACTCAAGACACGCTGATCAGCAGGTAAGAGGCGCTGTTGTTCTTCCTAACGGAACAGGTAAGACTGTAAGAGTTTGCGTATTCTGCAAGGAGGACAAGTATGACGCTGCCAAGGAGGCAGGCGCTGACTATGTTGGCGGTATGGATCTTGTTGACAAGATCATGAAGGAAAACTGGATGGAGTTTGACGTTGTAGTTGCATCGCCTGATATGATGGGCGTTGTAGGCCGTCTGGGTAAGGTCCTCGGTCCTCGCGGACTTATGCCAAACCCAAAGGCAGGTACCGTTACACCTGATGTTGCCAAGGCTGTTACAGAGGCTAAGGCAGGTAAGATCGAGTACCGTCTTGACAAGACCAACATCATCCACTGCCCGATCGGTAAGGCATCCTTCGGTGTTGAGAAGCTCAACGAGAACTTTGAAACACTTATCGGCGCTATTGTAAAGGCTAAGCCGTCTGCTGCAAAGGGTCAGTATCTCAAGAGCGTTGTAGTTGCATCTACAATGGGCCCGGGAATCAAGATCAGCACTGCAAAGTACGGCAACTGATAATTTAGATATGTAATTGTGAAATAAAAGAGCTATGGTTTAGTCCATAGCTCTTTTTTTGTATCTGTGTTGGATAAGGCACTTTTGATGCTTTATCGTGAGAATTCTCTCGGTAAAGATTATCCTCAAACTCTTTTTTGAACTCTACTACTTTTTCGTTATTTGGGTTGTAAACCCAAATGGCGAAAAAGCAATAAGAGGTTTAGGAAGAGGGGTAAAGCGACCTGCGGTCGCTTGCGAGAATATCCAACGGATATTCTCGGGGGGATAACGGAGTAACCGTTACCACGGTTACTCCCAAGAGAACGGCAAAGCCGTTCTCGACCTTCGTCCAAAAGGGTTTCCCCCGATAACCACCAAAGTGTTTTAGCCCATTACTACCTCAACGGTATGCTCTGTGCCCTTATCAAATACAGGCAGAACGTTGCCGCTGACCTTTACGCCGTCACATACAACGGACTTAATGCCCTTTGAGATGTGATCGGGGTTCTTGACAGTTATGTTGTAGGTGTTGCCTCTGTACTTTCTGGTGATATTGAAGCCGTCCCACTCGGTAGGGATGGATGGATCTATCTTAAGGCCGTCAAAATCAGGCTGTACACCGAGTATGTACTGGGAGATAGCCACCATGTTCCATGCAGCTGTACCTGTCAGCCAGGAGTTCTTGCCCTGACCGAAGTTCTTGCCTGTCTGACCGATATCAGAGCCTGCGTCCTTGCCGCCGATCATCTGACCGTATACATAAGGCTCGGTCTTGTGAATATCGGAAGTCTCCTCAGTAAATGCAGGAGCGATCTCGGAATAGTACTTGAATGCCTGGTCGCCTTCGCCTGCATAAGCAGCAGCACAGATTATCCAAGCGTTGTTGTGTGTGAATATACCTGCGTTC
>Ga0256404_1002748_pt1 | contig 37913 bp, 30 predicted proteins | sample RumenRJG_01DNA_FD_185990 | JGI IMG/M metagenome (GOLD analysis project Ga0256404, IMG submission 185990) | Bovine rumen microbial communities from Lethbridge, Alberta, Canada - RJG_01 | ecosystem: Host-associated > Mammals > Digestive system > Stomach > Rumen | place: Canada: Alberta | collected...
GTCGAGGTGACAGGACTCGAACCTGCGACAGCCTGGTCCCAAACCAGGAACGCTACCAACTGCGCTACACCTCGAATTTTGCGGATGCAAAGGTACAAAGTTTTTTTGTACCCTGCAAATAAAACCGCAATTATTTTATAATTCCCTGTTCTACGAAAATCTTCTTCAAAGCCTTCACGGCACGATCAACCTGCTCGTTGGTATGCGTAGCCATCAGCGCAAAGCGCACAAGCGTGTCCTGTGGAGCACAAGCTGGTGGAATAACCGGGTTGATAAAGACGCCAGCCTTGAAAGCAAGGGCCGTCACGAGGAAGGTCTTGTCAACATCGCGCACATAAAGAGGAATGATGGGGCTCTCGGTGTCGCCAATCTCAAACCCTTCTTCGCGGAAACGCTTCAGGGCGTAGTTGGTAACATCCCAAAGAGCCTGAATACGCTCGGGTTCCTGCTGAATGATGTGAAGTGCTTCCATTGCGGCAGCTGTAGCTGCAGGCGTATTGGAAGCTGAGAAAATGTAAGTGCGGCAGGTATGACGCAGGAAATTGATTGTATCGCTATCGGAAGCAATAAAACCACCGATACTTGCAAGCGACTTAGAGAAGGTTCCCATAATCAGGTCCACCTCGTCTGTAAGTCCGAAGTAATCGCAGACGCCACGACCTTGTTTTCCGAACACACCGATACCGTGAGCTTCGTCCACCATAATGGAACAGTTGTACTTATGCTTAAGTTCCACAATCTGAGGAAGCTTGGCCAAATCTCCTTCCATAGAGAAGACGCCATCGACAACGATGAGTTTAATAGCTTCCTGGGGCAGACGCTGAAGAACGCGCTCCAGGTCTTCCATATCGTTGTGCTTGTAATGAAGCTGCTTGGCAAAAGAAAGGCGACGACCGTCCACAATAGAAGCATGGTCACGATCATCGCAGATGATATAATCGTCCTTTCCTACCACCATGGCAAGTACTCCCTGATTGACAGAGAAGCCTGTGGAGAAACAAAGACAATCATCTTTACCAATAAATTCAGATATTTCTTTTTCAAGCTGAACGTGAAGATCGAGTGTTCCGTTGAGGAAGCGGCTGCCTGCACATCCTGATCCATACTTGTCGAGAGCCTTCTTGGCTGCATCAATAATACGCTGATCACCAGTTAATCCGGTATAGGCATTTGAACCAAACATCAGCACTTTATGGCCACCCATTTCCACCTCTGTACCCTGCTTGCCTTCAATGGCGCGAAAGTACGGGTAGACGTCAGCCTCCATATACTTTTGTGGCTCACGATAATGTTTATATCTTTCCTGTAACTGTCCCATTTTAGTGAGGTAAAATTACTTTTTTTATATTTAGGCTGCAAAGTTACAAAAAAATATGCAATTCTTCACTATTTTTAGAGAAATCTTCTCTTTCTGAGAAATATTTGAAGAAACTGAACGGTTTTATAAGTGATATTTTGTATATTTGCAAAATAATGATAACAGAAAAGATGAAGATTACGTTCATAATCAATCCCATATCGGGCACTGTTAATAAGTCGGGTATTCCGCAGCTTATTGATCAGATGCTGGATAAGAAAAAGTTCTCCTATGAAATAAGGGAAACGCTATATGCCGGACATGCTGCAAAGATTGCGACCGAATGTAAGGAGCAAGGGGTTGACGTGGTAGTAGCTGTAGGAGGTGACGGTACGGTGAATGAAGTCGCCCGTTCTATCACACATTCAAATACGGCCCTAGGTATTATTCCCTGTGGAAGTGGAAACGGACTTGGGCGTCATCTGATGCTACCGATGGATATAAAGAAGGATATCGATATTCTCAACAAATGCGAGATTCATGATCTCGACTACGGTATTATTAATGAACATCCGTTTTTCTGCACTTGCGGAATGGGTTTCGATGCTTTTATCTCCATGAAATTCGCAGAAGCAGGGAAACGTGGACTGGTCACATATGTAGAGAACGTGCTGAAAGAAGGACTAAACTACAAGCCGGAGACCTATCGCATTGAGGATGAAAACGGTACCATCATTAATCGCGCTTTCTTAATTTCATGTGCTAATGCGTCACAATACGGAAACAACGCCTATATTGCCCCTCAAGCTTCGATGCGTGATGGTATGCTCGATGTGATTATCATGGAGCCTTTCGATGTATTGGAAGCTCCGCAGGTGGCCATTGAACTGTTGAATAAAACACTTGACAAGAACCAGAAGATTAAGACTTTCCGTACTCAGCATATTCGTATCCACCGCGAAAAACCCGGCGTAATTCATTTTGATGGTGACCCTGTGATGACAGAAGCCGACGTGGATATTAGGCTTATTCCTGGAGGAATCAAAATGGTGGTCAACCCAGATGCTGACAAAAACAAGCGTCTACCAAACAAAATGCAGACGGCCTTCAGTCAGCTATTCAATGATATTAACATCGTGCGCGGGGACATCACAAAACAAAGCCGGAATATCCAGGCACTAAACAAAAAGATACTCAGGAAACTGAATAACATTTAGAGGAAAGAGGAGAAAGAAAACCTTAAGGGAAACGAAAACAATGACGATGACGAAAAGGCGTTAACCTTTAAGATAGAAATCTTTCACCAGATCATGATAGGTATCGGAATTCATTACGAGTTCCGATGTTTCTATTTCTCCCGGATGCTTGCGGAAAGCTAGAAGATAGCGTCGGGCAGGTTTTCGAGGTGTGGTCTTAACTGCACAGACCCTTGAAGGATAGAGTCCAACCATAACAGCTTCCATCTCAAGACTGCTACGGCAATCAAACGGAATGACAACCGAGAATTCACCGTCGCTATCTAGCAAATGCCCTATCCCATTCATCAAATCCCTGTAGGAAAGCGAATCCGTATGGCGGGCCATTGAACGCTGTGCATCAGGAGCCTTCAGTGATTGTTCAAAATAAGGTGGATTAGCTACGATAGCATCATAATGAAGGGAGGAATTAATATCTTCCAACGTTTCCGGGGGGATTACAGGCATGAAATCCTGTAAACGACAATGATGAACTTTTATCCGGTCAGTAAAAGGAGAAGCTGCTACATTCTCACGGGCTTGCAGGCATGCATCAGAATCAATGTCAATAGCATCCACCGAGGCTTCGGGGAAACGCTGGGCCATCATCAAAGCTATCAATCCCGTACCAGTTCCAATATCAAGGATATGGGAACCTCCCCTCGCCCATGCACCGAGTAAGGTTCCATCAGTTCCGACTTTCATGGCGCATCGTTCCTGATGAACTGTGAATTGCTTGAATGAGAAATAGGAGTTGGACATAATAAACGATGACTATGACGATGACGATGACGATAACGATGACGATGACTATGACTATGATTTTGAAAAAGTGAAAAATCCCGACTATCATAAGACAGTCAGGATTTATCTAAATGTGCTTTACAGTGCGAAAATTGCCAGTACTGTTTGCCCCAAGGCTTATGCCTCAGTAGCTTCTTCCAACTCCTCTTCAAAGTCCTCATCCTCTGTTACGGGAGCCTCAGCGGGAACTTCTTCAACGGGAGCAGGAGCAGGCTCATTCTCTGCGATAACCTTCACAGGAACTTTCACCTCAACTTCCTTGTGATAATGTACGGTAGCCTCGAAATCACCAAGAGTCTTAGCATCGCGCATGGTGATAATCTTGCGATCCACCTCGATACCCTGCTTAGCAAGTTCTGCAGCAACGGTAGCAGCGTTAACTGAACCATAGAGCTGACCAGTAGCTGAAACCTTGGCAGCGATAGTCAGAGCTACGCCCTCGAGCTTAGCAGCCTTTTCCTCGGCAGCAGCCTTCTGAGCAGCCAGCTTGTGAGCCTGCTGCTTGAGGTTCTCAGCGAGTACCTTCTTTGCAGATTCAGAAGCAATGACACCCTTACCTGAAGGAATAAGATAGTTACGGCCATAGCCGTTCTTCACGTTCACGATATCGTTCTTGTAACCCAAGCCGATAATATCTTCTTTCAGTATAATCTCCATAATGTAATCCTCCTAGTTTTATTTCATCATGTCAGTTACATAAGGAAGCAGTGCAATCTGGCGGGCACGCTTAACGGCCTGAGCCACACGGCGCTGATACTTCAAAGAAGTACCTGTGATACGACGGGGAAGAATCTTACCCTGCTCGTTGAGGAACTTCTTAAGGAACTCGGGATCCTTGTAGTCAATGTACTTGATACCACTCTTCTTGAAGCGGCAATACTTCTTCTTCTTCGTGTCGATAGAAGGAGCGTTGAGATAGCGGATTTCAGAATCTTGTGCCATGGTTTAAGCCTCCTCTTTTTTAGTTGCATACTTAGCACGACGCTTCTCAGCATAAGCAGCTGCATACTTGTCGAGCTTAACTGTCAGGAAACGGATTACCTTCTCATCGCGGCGGAATCCAGTTTCGAGAATTTTTACTACTGATGGCTCAGCCTTGAACTCAACGAGGTTGTAGAAACCTGTTGATTTCTTGTCGATAGCATAAGCCATCTTCTTCAGTCCCCAGGCCTCTTCGTTCAGAATCTCTGCACCATTATCGGTCAGAATTTTCTTGAATTTAGCGACCGTTTCCTTTGTCTGTTCATCAGACAAAACGGGAGTCAGAATGAAAACGGTTTCGTATTGATTCATTTGTATAAAATAATGTATTATGACCCGCAATATCGCGAAATCGGCTGCAAAGGTACTACTTTTAATGGAGAATCGAGAATGGAGAATATAGAATTATGATTTGATTTAAAGGATTTTAACCTTTCTTGCGGATTATCACCAATTGACACCCGCAAAAAGTAATCATAATTCTACATTCTCCACTCTACATTCTACATCCAAAGAAATCAATCGTTCTCCGGAGCGATGAGCTTATAGCCCTTACCGTGGATATTGATTATTTCAATCTGGTCATCGTCCTTAAGATGCTTGCGAAGTTTGGTGATGTAAACATCCATAGAACGGGCATTGAAGTAGTTGTCATCAATCCAAATGGTCTTCAGGGCAAAGTCGCGCTGCAGAATCTCATTGGCATGGCTGCAGAGCAGGGCAAGCAGTTCATTCTCCTTTGTGGTGAGCTTAGTTTGCTTGTCACCAATGGTGAGCAACTGCTTCTGAGTGTCGAATGTGAAGCGGCCAATGTGATACAGTGTACTTTCCTTGCTCTTCTTTCCTTTTACGCGGCGAAGAATAGCCTCAATACGGAAAACGAGCTCCTCCATAGAGAAGGGTTTGGTGATATAGTCGTCGGCGCCAATCTTGAAGCCCTCAAGTATATCTTCCTTGAGCACCTTTGCGGTAAGGAAAATAATAGGCATGTCAGGGTTAGCCTGACGGATTTCCTGTGCCAGTGTGAAGCCGTCTTTCTTCGGCATCATCACGTCGAGTACACAAATGTCGAACTTAGACTTCAGGAAGGCTTTGTAGCCAGCCTCACCGTCAACACAGAGCTCAGCCTCAAAATTCTTGGCCTGGAGGTACTCGCGAAGCAGCATACCGAGGTTTTCGTCGTCTTCGCACAAAAGGATTTTCAACTTGTCGTCCATAATCTTATTACTTTAGATGGTTTATAATTCTATTTTTTAACTCTTATTTCTATAGTTTTTATTCTTCCACGCTATCATGGATAATAGGTAGTGAGATAGTGAACTTGGTGCCACCACCGTCTTCCTTGCTGACATCCGCACGTATCTCACCTTTATGGAGCTCCACGATTTTCTTCACATAGGCCAGTCCAAGACCGAAGCCCTTGACATCATGCTTATTACCAGTAGGAACACGATAATACTGATCGAATATCTTTCGCAGATTCTCTTTCTTGATGCCGATACCATTATCGCGCACTGAGAAGTAAAGTTTCTCCTTGTCGTTCCATGTGCGAAGCCAGATGTCTATAGGCTGATCAGGTTTACGATACTTCACGGCATTGTCAATCAGATTATTGATAACATTCTGGAAATGAACCTCATCCACATAAATGGCTGAATCAACAGCTCCAATATCAGTATAGATTTTTCCACCCGTGTGCTCCACGCGAAGTCTAAACGACTGACTGATGTTCTCCACCATCTCGTTAAGGTCGAGCATCTTCTTCTTGAATGTCGCATTCTTACGGTCGAACATAGACATCTGCAGCACTTTCTCTACGAGGAACCTCAGACGCTTCGACTCGTCATTGATGACGCCCCCAAGATGCTTAGTCATAGCCTCGCTCTTCTTCACAGACTCATCATTGAGCATCTGAGCAGCCAGAGAAATGCTGGCGATAGGCGTTTTCAGCTCATGCGTCATATTATTGATGAAGTCATTCTTGATTTCAGTGAGTTTCTTCTGTCGGAAGACGAGCACCAAAGTGATGATGAACGTAATGAGCAGAATCAGCGTAAACACCATGGAAGGGATGATAAAGCGCACGGAGGAGAAGATATAGCTACTCATATCTGGGAAATGAATGCGCACAACCCCGCTTTTGTTCTGCGGATCGTTACGGAAAAGCACCTGTGAATAAGTGTATTCCTCTCCCTCCTCAGTATAGTCAGGACACCGATAGACCTCGCGCCCATCTTGAGTAGATACCGTGAAATGGTAAGGGATGTTGATGCCGTTGTTCATCAGCTCTGTCTTCAGATCCAAGTCAAACAACTTAAAGTTGATACGTTCGCGAAGAGGTTTTTCAGAAGCAGTGTAAAGAATGCTGTAAACCACCTCATCAAGGAGAGCCTTCTGATAGACATAACGATTCTTGACTATTTCCTTCATCGACTTCGCAGCCTGATCAATGGAATTCTTGTCGTTGCGCAGAATCATCGCCTTTGGCATATTGGCAGGCTTGGTAGCTATGGTTTTCAATTCAAAGGAAGAATAAATAGTACCATCCTGACCAGCGACTGAATACTGGTGAGACTCCTGAACCGAACCGTCAGGCTCACCCGTTCTCGTACCTATGGAATCAACTTTGACAGCCCTCCGTTCCGTGGCATTCACATCCTTTTCCAGGAATCGCAATGTCTCATTGAGTTCCAGATTCCGGGAAGTTTGGTAGAGTGCCTTGTTTACGCTCTCATCGAATTGTTCCTTTTTCATCTTCACCATGGATTCCATGTATTTTAGCTGAAGGAACAGCAGCGCAAGGAACGAAAGTCCCATCACAATTGCGATTGTACCAATGGTTTTCTTTTTCATGTCGGCAAAGATAATGCTTTTCCTGGTTTTAAAAAGGAATTTAGTTAAATAATTTGGTTAAATTTAGTTCAGTTAACCATTAAAAATATTTTTACTTGATAATTGTCAAATAAAAAAAACATTCTCTATTTCTAAAAAAGAATAGTTATTTCCAAATTTCCGGTAATCTGTCTCAAACAAAAAAAACTGCCCTTGATACTTAAGAGCAACAAGGGCAGTTCATTCTTTACGTTAAGATTAATCCTCTTCAGCTGCTTCAGCCTCATGCTTCTTAATCAGCTCATTCTGAACATCTGTCGGAACGAGTTCATATGAAGCAAACTTGGTGGTGAAGCTGGCACGTCCACCAGTGATGGAACTCAGCGTAATGCTGTAGTTAGCCAGTTCTTTCTGAGGAATCTTGGCTGAAAGCTTCTGATAACCAGCCTCGCTGTCCATACCCATGATGAGTGCACGACGACCTTGCAGGTCGCTCATCACATCACCCATGTAGTCGGCAGGAACGAATACTTCGAGATCGAAGATAGGCTCCAAAATCTTCGGGCCAGCGTTCTTAAAGGCCTCGGCAAATGCCTGACGGGCTGCCAGCATAAACGAAAGTTCGTTAGAGTCAACTGGGTGCATCTTACCATCGTAAACAATGACGCGAACGTCACGAGCATAAGAACCTGTCAAAGGTCCCTGCTCCATACGAGCCATCACACCTTTCAGGATAGCGGGCATGAAGCGTGCATCAATAGCACCACCCACCACAGAGTTCATGAACACGAGCTTTCCACCCCATTCGAGGTCGATTTCTTCCTTCGATTTGATGTTCATACGGAACTCCTGTCCACCAAACTTATAAAGTGTAGGATCGGGCATTCCTTCTGCATAAGGCTCCACAATCAGATGAACCTCACCGAACTGACCGGCACCACCCGATTGCTTCTTGTGACGATAATCGGCACGTGCAGCCTTTGTGATAGTCTCACGGTATGGAATCTTAGGCTCTTCATAGCTGATCATAATCTTCTCGTTGTTCTCCATACGCCACTTCAATGTGCGAAGGTGGAACTCACCCTGTCCGTGAACAATGATCTGGCGGAGCTCCTTAGATTGCTCGACAACCCATGTGGGATCTTCCTGACGCATCTTGGTAAGGGCAGCCATCATCTTCTCAGTCTCACTCTCGTTCAAAGCCTTCACGGCACGAGAATACTTAGAGTTAGGATACTTGATAAAGTCGAAACGGTTCTCACAGTCCTTACCATTGAGGGTATTGCCTGTCTTCACGTCCTTCAGCTTCACGGTACAACCAATATCACCAGCATTGAGCTGATCAACAGGCTGACGGTTGGCACCAGCGCAAGTGTAGAGCTGAGCAAGACGCTCCTTAGAACCACGATCTGCATTCGTCAGGTCGTCACCAGCCTTCACAGCACCACTCATTACCTTGAAATAAGACACCTCACCAATATGAGGCTCCATACCGGTCTTGAAGAAATAGAGAGAGGTAGGACCATCAGGATTAGGATCTACTTCCTCACCGCGGGTGTTGTGAACCTTTGGCATTTCGCTCACAAAGGGAACCACATTACCCAGGAATTCCATCAGACGGCGAACGCCCATAGAACGACCACCACAAACACAGAACACTGGGAAGATGCTGCGGGTTACCAGACCCTTGCGGATACCTTCACGCATCTCGTCTTCGGTGAGTGATTCTGTCTCGAAGAACTTATCCATCAGAGCCTCGTCGTTTTCAGCAGCTGCCTCCACGAGAGCCTGATGCAGTTCCATAGCCTTATCCATTTCTTCTGCAGGAATGTCCTCGATGATAGGAGCGCCACCCTCGGGTTTCCAAGAGTACTTCTTCATCAGCAGCACGTCGATAAGTGCATTGAAATTACTACCTGCATTGAGGGGATACTGAACGGGCACACACTTAGGACCATAGATTTCCTTCATCTGTGAAAGAACGGTGTCGAAATCGCAAGTCTCACGGTCAAGCTGATTCACCAGGAAAATCACCGGTTTCTTCAGTTTTTCGGTGTAACGGAAAATGTTCTGAGTACCTACCTCAGGACCATACTGGCCATTGACAAGCACGAGTGCCTGGTCGGTTACGTTGAGAGCCGTAATAGCACCTCCCACGAAGTCGTCAGAACCCGGGCAATCAATAATATTAAGTTTTTTATTGTTCCACTCAGCGTTGAAAACTGTTGGGAATACTGAGTATCCATATTCCTGCTCAACAGGGAAATAGTCGCTCACCGTGTTCTTGGCTTCTACTGTACCACGACGCTTGATGACGCCACTTTCGAATAACATACTTTCGGCAAGAGTAGTCTTGCCGCTACCCGCACTGCCAACCAAGGCAATGTTCTTGATTTCATTTGTCTGATATACTTTCATATCTTTAAGGTTTAAATTGTTGATATTAGCGTAATAAAAAAATCGAGGCTAAAATTACACATTAATATTAAGAATGAAGAATTAAGATTTAAGATTTAAGTTTTGTTTAACGTTATTTTGCAGAAAAATCAGTATCTTTGCAATCTGGAACCACTTTTCACATTATAAATATACACGATGGCCGGACTCTACATTCACATCCCGTTTTGCCAAAGCAGATGCATCTATTGCGGCTTCTATTCCACCACGCTGACGGAACTGAAAGAAGCCTATGTAGAGGCGGTGTGTAAGGAGACTCTCCCCTGCCCCCCCTATAGGGAGGGAGTAAAGTCTTTTGGAGAAATATCGACGGTATATCTTGGTGGTGGAACTCCTTCACAACTTTCCCCTGCCCTGCTTCACCGACTTTTCAGTCATCTTGAAGAAATTCAAATCATTCCCCGCCTTATAGGGAGGGGTAAAGAGGAGGGTCTTGAAATCACCATGGAATGTAATCCCGACGATCTGACTGACGAATATGTAACAGTTCTGAGCAACCTTCCCATTAACCGTATCTCCATGGGAGCCCAGACATTCTCTGACGAGCGGTTGCATTTCTTGCACCGTCGTCATCAAGCACGACAGGTAAATGAAGCGGTAGAAAGACTGAGAAAGGCTGGATTCCAGAATATCAGCATCGACCTCATGTTCGGTTTCCCGGGTGAAACGCTCGAAGACTGGGAGGCTGACATTGAAGAGACTCTAAAATTACAGGTGGAACATATCTCGGCTTATAGTCTGATGTTCGAGGAGGGCACACGTCTTTACAAACTACGGGAAGAAGGCAAAGTGAAGGAAACAGATGAGGAACTCTACCTGAAAATGTATGAGACACTCATCGACCGACTGACAGCTGCTGGCTACGAGCACTATGAAATATCCAACTTTGCCCGTCCAGGTTTCCGCTCGCGCCACAACAGCAGCTATTGGGACGGTACGCCTTACCTCGGACTGGGAGCAGCTGCTCATAGCTACGATATTGACAGCCGTTGGTGGAACATCAGTGATGTCAGGGAATACATCCGCCGCATCCAGCAAGGTGAGAGTCCCATCGAGGAAAAGGAGATTCTCAGCAAGACCACGCGCTACGATGATGCTGTAATGACTGCTCTCAGAACCTCACGCGGTCTGTATCTCAAAGATGTTGAAACTTCATTCGGACAGGAACTGAAAGAATACCTGATGACCAATGCCCTCCCCCATCTACGGGAAGGACGCCTCACAATGGAAAACGATTATCTGAGACTGACACGTAAAGGATTGTTTGTCAGCGACAGTGTGATGTCCGATTTGATGTACGTCTAAGTTCTCCAGAGGTCATTTCTGTTCAAAAACCGAAAATTTATCTCTAATTATAAAAGTTTTGAAAAAAATTTACGCCCGTTTGGAAACTTTTTCTTAAATTTGACGCCAAATCTATCTGTATTAGCTAACTTATATAACATAATCATAACAATTTAAACAAAAACATTTATGTCCGCATTAGTTTCAATCATTCCGATTCTGCTGTTGTTCATCCTTATGATGGGCTTCAAAGTACCTGGCTACAAAAGTGCGCTGATCACACTTGGCGTTACCATCCTATTGGCATTGTTCGCAGCACCGGCTATGGGAATCATTCCCGAGAAGTATGCGGAAGCATCCATTTATGGCGTTACCTTCTGGTCGGTAATAGAAGGTCTCCTCAAGGCATGCTTCCCCATCATCCTTATTGTTATCTGTGCAATCTTCAGTTACAATGTCCTTTGTGAGACTAAGGAGATTGAGACCATCAAGACGCAGTTCATCCAGCTTACAGCCGACAAGGGACTGCTCGTGCTCCTGCTTACGTGGGGCTTCGGTGGTGTGCTTGAAGGTATGGCTGGTTTCGGAACAGCTGTGGCTATTCCTGCAGCTATTTTGATTGGACTGGGATTCAAGCCTATGTTCTCAGCTGTCATCTGCTTGATAGCTAACACGGTGGCCGTAGGTTTCGGAGCTGTGGGTCTGCCTGCCACTACACTGGCTAACCAAGTAGCCGTTGACGGAGCCTCTCATGAGATGCTCTGCGAGGTTGCAACCTTTATTATTATTCAGCTTTCCCTGATGTTCTACATCACTCCGTTCCTCATCTTGATGATGACCGACCGCAAGAAAGTTATGAAGAACATTGCCATTGCCCTCTTCGTAGGTACATTTTCCATCATTACGCAGTTCCTCTGCGCCCACTTCCTGGGTCCGGAGACTCCAGCTATTTTAGGCTCCGTAGCAGCCATCATCGCCATGCTTATCTACAACAAGCTGTTCATCCATGATGAAAATCCTTCCGACGAAGTGATTGTTGAGAAAAAGAAATTTGGTACCGCCAAGACCCTTAAGGCCTGGAGTGTGTACGGCTTGATCATCTTCTTCATCCTGGTTTCGAGCAAAATCATTCCTCCTATGAATGAACTGCTTAAGTCAACCTTGGTAACGAAGTTCAACATGCCGGTAGTTGGCAATACGTTCTCGTTCGGCTGGTTGTCGAATGCTGGTCTGATGATTTTCCTCGGTGCTGTTATCGGTGGTATGATTCAGGGTCTGAGTTTCGGCAAACTGATGAGGATGCTGGCAAAGACAACGATTAACCTACAGAAGACCGCACTTACCATATGCTGCCTGGTTGCGCTTGCCATGCTGATGAACAACACGGGTATGACGCTGGCTATCGCAACGGGACTCGTAGCCCTCACAGGCTCTGCTTTCCCGTTCTTCGCACCACTCATCGGATCTATCGGTACTTTCGTCACAGGTAGTGCAACCTCAGCAAACATCCTCTTCGGTAAGCTGCAGGCAGCTGCGGCCGGACAATTAGGGCTTGTCAACGATGCCACCTTCTTCGGTGTTTCCGGAAACGAGACCAACTGGCTGGCAGCAGCCAACTGTGCAGGTTCTGAGGGCGGTAAACTGCTGTCACCTCAGAGTATTGCCATTGCTACGGCAGCCTGCGACATGGAAGGCCAGGATGGTGAAATCATGCGTAAGACGTTGCCGTTCGCTATCTTCTGGATCTTGATGAACGGTCTGATGGTCTTCCTCGGCCTACACGTATTCTAAGCAGACAAAGCAGTTTGCTTTCCACACTTGGGGTGTGCCTGTTAAGGCATGCCCCTTTTTTATTCCACTATCGAACAGAAAAATTGTTAAAAGTGTCTAAGTGTCCAAGTAACTTGTGGACAAGTAACTTGTGGACAGGAGTAGTTATACAACAAGATATTCAGCAGGCGCAAGGCAGTCAGACGGGATCAGCAGTCAGGAAGAAATCGTTTTCAGAGGGCATCTATTAGTAATAACAGAAGGCATCTATTATTTATAATAGTAATTATTATATATAATATATATATTATTAAATTTATATATATTATAATATATATAAATTCTTATAGATACTTATTTCCTACCCTTACATTCACTTCGTAACACTACTCTTGTCCACAAGTTACTTGTCCACTTCGACACTTTCTTGCAGCCGATTCGCAAATAGAGATTTGCCTAAATGCAAGGGAAGCCTTGTCTCTACGGCATTCTTACAATGTTTCTGGGGCATTCTTACAATGCTTCTAGGGCATTCTTACAAAGCTTCTATGGTATTCTTACAATGCTTCTGGGGCGTAGTAGCATGGCAGAAGAACATAGAAAGTAGACAAGGCAGATACGGACAACAAACAAAAATCCCCCTAAGCATGTTGACTTAGGAGGAAAATTGCTTTGAATTAAATATGGATTACTGTAATTTTGCAGAGCAAGATGATTAGAAATGGATTTTCACATCTACACCCATCTGGAATGGCATTCCGCGCTGAGCATGATAAACGGCAGTTCCTGTGGCAGCACTGCGGAAAGCAAAGGTTCCATATTTTGTGTCTGTGATGTTACGGGCCCAGAGGTCAACATCTACGCTTCCGAAATTAGCAGCAGCATGAGCACCAAGAACGGCATACAATTTCTGTGAGAAGGTGTTAGCATCATCCCACCATGTCTTGCCCTGGCCATTCAGATTAGCACCAACAGTGATATCCTTCAGCACGGAACCGCTGAAATCAAAGCGATAGTCAGCCATGGCTGAGAATGTGTGAGCAGGAATATAGGGAACATAGTTATCTTTGTAGTCGGTTTCCTGGTCAACATATTCCTTAAACTTAGCATTGGTATAACCATAGTTTGCAGCCCAAACAAGATGGTTGTTAGCCAAACTACCGCGAAGCGAGATTTCCATACCACAGCTGTAGCTCTTTCCTGCATTAACCATACGGCGGCCAAAACCATATTCCTGATTGAAGATGGAGAGTTGCTGATTGCGAATCTGCATATAGAAAAAAGACAGGTCAGCGTGGAGCGCATCTCCGAAAAGGTTCAGGTGCGTACCAAACTCATAGTTCCAACTCTCCTCGGGCTTGAACTTGATAGCATCGAGCAGTCCCTGATATTCTTCTTCTGTATGGTTAATTTCCTTATTCACATCCTGACGGGTCTGCTGTGCCTCTCCCATCACGGTCTGCAAGTTCTTTTGCACATCGGTATTAATATAATCGCCGAAGAGTTGTACGTTGAAGCCTCCGGCACGATAGCCCTTGGCAACCGTAGCATAGACATTGCTGCCACCATCCAGCTTATAGGTTAGGCCAAATTTGGGAAGCAACTGGCTGAAATTAGCCTTCTCCTCATGCTTGAAGATGCTCAGCAGTTTGGCCTTGGCAGCCACACCCATGATATTGAAGTCGAGACTGGCATCACCACGTGTGTCATAGTCGATTTCAGAATGCGTATAGTCGTAACGGAGACCGAGGGTAGCCGTGAAGTTATCCGTGATGTCAATGTCCGACTCGTGATAGACTCCGAGATTAAACTGCGGTGTGCGGAAAGTGCAGGGAACAAATAGGCCCATATTCACATTAATGCCTCCGGCACGCTCGATAGCAGCCTTGGCTCCTTCCTCACCCATACGGGCAGCCATCGATTTGAACATCGCGTTGTAAATCTGACTGGTCACCATACCACCCATCATCTGAGAAAAAGCAGCACCAAAGGTGTTGGGAGCCACGGTTTTCAGCCACGAGTAGCTACCGAAAAGGCCTGATGTCCAATGCCAGCGGCTGTCGGTGTTGCTCCTGAAAGAGAACTCCTGCGTCAAAGCATTCGACAACTGAAACTGGTCAACCACAATGAAGTCAATGGAAGAATAGTCGTTGTCCATCAGCAGGTTGTCGCGCAGGAACTGATAACTTGTGACGGAATTGAAATCAAAGCCGTTTGCGGCATACTTGATACCAAGGCCTGTATTGAAAAGATTACGCTTATAATTACTCTGAGAGTCCTGGTTAGGCAGACCCACGATTTCCGTCTTATCATCATTGAGCACACCATAAGGATAAGCCTTCTGCTTCACGAACTGATAATCAGCCACATAGTTGAATGAAAGACGGTAGTTAGGTTGGAAAACAAAGCGCAGACGGCCACCAGCCTCATCACCATTATCTGCACGCTCACCCGTTGTCTGATTACGGAAGAATCCGTTTTCACCTGTGTAGAACGCTGCCACGGAGAAAGCAAACTGATCGCTCACTTTATTATAATGGGCCACCTCAGCCTTGCGATGAAAATGACTGCCCAGCGAAAGGTTAATGTCAGTTCCCTGATAGTTCATCGGGTTGCGTGTATACATTCTGATCATTCCGCCCTCGGTATTGATGCCATAGAGCGTTCCCTGAGGACCGCGGAGCACATCCACACGCTCAGTCTCATAGAGATGAGTGTTGAAAGCAGTTTTGTTAATTAGGGGCATATCGTCGATATATACTCCCATTGAAGGACTGTTTACTCGAGAGCCAATACCACGAACATAGATGGAAGATGTGAAGCGAGAGCCATAGTTAGGCATAACAAATGAGGGCACATACTGCGACAACTCACGAAGATCGCGTACACCTAGACGGTTTATTTCATTATTCGTCAATACCGTTGAACTGATAGGTTGCTGGCGCAAACGATAGAATTCCTTAGCCTGAGACACTACAACCACTTCATCGAGGTCATAAACTCGGGCCGAATCGGCCAAATTCTCTGTTTCTGAGGCCACGATAGGGAGAACTGTAATTACGGCCAATGCCAGCATTAACAATTTTCTTTTCATTTCTTACTTTTATTTTTGTTGTTGATTAATTTCTGCTGCTATTTTTGCTGCCTGGGTGATACGATGTGCCATACCGATACCATCTCGAAGATTTCCACCGACAATCAGCCCCGGATACTGTTTCTGAAGGTGTTGAACGGCAGCAAAACGGGCACCGCTCGTCACCTCATATTGAGGAATGGCCCGCTTATGGCGGAATATCCGAATAAGGTCAGGCTCCACCTTTGAAGGGAACTTTAGCATCTCGTGGAAATACTTCAGCACATAATACTCGATTTCCTTATCCGAAAGGTCAAGCAGTTCGGGCTGCTTCACGCCACCCATGAAATAGGAGAAGAGCACACCGCCCTGAGGAGCCCGCCCTTGGAAACAGGATGACGAAAAAAATGCCCAGAATCTTCTTGTGCTCACACGTTGGAACAAGTCCGCCAAAGGCACGATAATCGCCTCCCCAGTCATTGCGTACGCCCACTGCCACTTCCATCACTGGTGCATAATGCAGCGAGGCAATGGCGTCCATCTGTTCTTTGCCGACAAAAGGCAAGAGTTCTGGCAGGCAGTAGGCACCGCACGTGGTTACCACATAATGGCTGAGCAGCTGCCTGGATTGTTCCATATTGTCCACAAACGTGGTAAGCCATCCTTCATTGCTCGGTTTCACCTGCACATTTTTTACTCCTAGTGAAATATGTTCATGGCCTATTGCATCGGCTTCAGCCTCTGGAATCTGGCTGAGACCTCCAACAGCTGAAAACACTTTTTTCGTAGCCAGACGGTCACGGTCGGTCTTGGGTTCATTGGCCTTGGCTATACTTCCACGGATAAAACTGCCATAGTTCTGCTCCAGATTATATAACTTTGGTAGCGCATAACGCGTTATCAGTGTATCGGGATCGCCGGCATAGACACCCGAAAGGAAGGGATCTACGGCATAATCCACAAACGACTTACCTAACCGGCGGCAAGCCAGACGGCCCACACTTTCATCGGGATCAGTCCCTTTCTTTCTCCACGGTTCACCCAATATTCGAATCTTATCGGAAAAACGAAACAGTGGAGTGGAGATAGCACTCAATGGTCCTGAAGGAAGATCGTGAAAACGGTCACCCTTCCATATCAAAAGCCGCTTAGAAGAATCCGGAGCCGTCTCAAGCAGAAACTTTCCGTCTGAACTAATGGTAAGATCAGACATCAGTTCTGCTACTTCAGGTGTAGAGACAGAACCTGTTGTGGGGCCACTCTCAAAGACAAAGCCATCTTCGCAGAAGGTTTGTATCTGGCCTCCCACACGTTTTCGCTGTTCTACGACATGGACTTTTTTACCTGATTTTGACAATTGGTAAGCAGTAGTAAGACCAGTAAGACCAGCTCCTACAACCAACACCTCTGTCTTTTCAAGATTTTGTTCCTCTACCATAATTCAAATCCGTTTGCAAAGTTACGAAGATCATCGCATCCTCGCAATCCACATTTATGTGGATTTTCGATACCTATTAATGGCAAACCAGAAATAGGCAACCAGCAAAGGATAGCCAATATAATATATGGTAGTGAAGGTAAAGACAATATAATCAACCGCACAGACGCCCGCCAGACCGAAGAGATAAAGCACAGCTTCATCAAGCGGAAGATTCCTGCGCACTTCGTCCACAGCTGCCAAACCGACGATTATGATGGCCCATACTGAAACTAGAAACACAGCTATCAGGAAGGGAGCCAGCAATGGGTTCATTGTGGGATGGAAATAGAAATGACGCCATAACTGTGGGGTAAAGTTCTGGATAGTGGCATAAAGCGTGGCAGAGGTAGCCACTGTCAGCGCCAAAGACATCGGATAAGGTGTGGGGATATCATTGAAATGGACAATCTTGGCATTACGCCTGATGGCTATGCGACCCGTATAGGCAACGCCAATGAAAATGAATACCACAAGGAAGATGAGCAGATGGCTGTTGGAGAAAGTGGTGATAAACTGAGAAATGGGGTCGTTCGGATCTACATTGGGGAGCAGTTCTGACTCGTGAATCCATCCAAATGTAACCTGGTCACGTGCCAATTGCACCCAAACAGAATCCACAGGATCAATAGACATTACCCGAATGTCGGCTACAACGAGCGGTTCATTCTTATAGACATAGAACGAATCGGTTGCCAACTGACTGATTATTTCCTCAGGCTGCTGCTTGAAAAGAGGCAGAGAATCAGCACGCACGACAAAGTTAAAATTCTCTGTGTAATGGTGCTGGGCAAGAAAAAGCAGTGAGTCGCGTTTCTGTTTCAGTGCCACAGTATCAATCTGCGGAGCCACGTACTTCACGGCAGTGGTATCTGCCGAAGGCAGTTCACGCGCCTTGTTGCGATAACAACCCGTCAGTAAGAGTAAAGAAGTAAAAAGGTAAAAAACTAAAAGAATCTTCCTCATATCTCATTAATCTTTTATCATTTGTCTTTCATCGAAGTGCCATAAACGTTCATCTGACAGTTTCTGCAATCAAACTCCAGACGGAACTGGCGACCGTCATCAGAAACGAGATAGAGCGGTTCCTTCCATGCAGGTCTTTCCCCGCCGTTCTTCACACAATATCCAAAAGAATATCTTAAGCAATGACGACATTGCATAAGAAGTGGTTCTTCCTTTTTCTCATCCGTGGTAATAGGGAATTCCAAGGAAGTAGCATTGGGAACGCCCTGAGCCGCATAGAAAGCGCGCGCCTTGGCATTGGATGCGTTATAGAGGTAAGGGAAACGAGTATTTAATGGAGATCGGAGATCGGAGATGGTAGAATGATGATTACCTTTTTCAGAATCAAATGCAGAATCGTCCCTCAAATTGTATTCATTATTCTCCATTCTACATTCTGCATTCTCAATTACTTTCCTTCTCCACTCCGCCAGCATGCTGCTCGGAATGAAATAGTTGAAATCTTCCGGTAGCAGTTTCACTTGCTCGCAGACATAAGGCGTTCCGCCAAGTTTCGACAGTTGTCTCACGATGTTCTCACGTTGAGGTTTCTGCGCTTGCTGGTGTTCAGCAGCAAAGAACTTTCCATTCAATGTGAATCCACCATCAACGGCTTCAAGTGTCATCGTTATGGGGATCTTTCGCTCTGCAGTCTGTCCGGCCATCAAGCGTTCGAACTCCATATCATTGTTCCGATAGAGCACTATACCGGGCTTCAGTCCAACTGGCATCTTGAAAGGATAAAGCCTGTTGCCTTCAGCACGGTTCACACGGAAACCAACCAGTTCTTTCGCGTTAAAGAAGCAGAGTCCATCACCATTGGCAAAACTGGCTGTTCCGGCCACATTGAAAGAGTCACGCCGAATCTCCTTCACCTTCCCAACATACTCCCCTAAGGCTTTAGGCGTATCGGGAGAGAATATGTTCGGCTGACGTCCATGCAGGAAATAAGTGGTAAAGCCGCGATTGAAAGTCTTTTTCAGATTCGGCTCAAAAGTGTAAGTAATGCGCCCTTTTGAGGCTCGCTGATAACGTTCAGGATGACGGGCAATAATCTGATTGAGCCGCTGACTGTAGGCTGCAGTCACATTCTTCACATAGTCAACGTCCTTAAGGCGTCCCTCTATTTTGAACGAAACGGCTCCTGCTTCCATCAGTTCCTCCAGATGGTCTATCTGGCAAAGGTCTTTCAGGGACAACAGATGACGTCCGCGCTCTATCATGCGTCCTTCACTATCTACCAAATCAAAAGGCAGACGGCAGAACTGAGCACAAGCGCCACGGTTGGCGCTGCGTCCGAAACAATACTGCGAGGCATAACACTGTCCGCTGTAACTCACACAAAGGGCACCATGCACAAACACTTCCAGTTCTACATCAGGGACTTCCTGATGAATCTTACGAATCTCTTCAACGGAGAGCTCACGGGCTAGCACGACACGCTTGAATCCCATGGAACGAAGCCATCTCACCTTTTCAGACGTGCGATTATCTGTCTGAGTAGAAGCATGAAGAGGTAGTGAAGAGTGAAGAGTGAAGAATGAAGAATCCTGTACCAATATGGCATCGGCACCTGCTTTTTCTATTTTTTTCAGCAGCTGCTGGATATCCTCAAGTTCATTGTCGTAGATAATCGTATTTACAGTAACATAGACTTTGGCTCCATATTGATGAGCATAATGGCAAAGTTCAGCGATATCCTCCATAGGGTTTCCTGCAGCCACACGAGCCCCAAACCGTTGTGCACCTATATATACGGCATCAGCACCGTGGTCGATAGCCGCGATGCCGCATGCAAGATTTTTGGCGGGAGCCAACAGTTCTATGGTCTGTTTCACAAGAATATCGAGTTTACGATCTTTAATCAAGAAGTTCCCCTATGCAGGGGGATTTAGAGAGGCTTTATCCAATGAGATTAATATCGTAAGGAGTCTGCTGATAAACATAGTAGTTTACCCAATTCTGGAAAAAGAGATTGGCATGGGCTCTCCATCTCACGACAGGTCCCTTATCAGGATTGTCATCGAGATAGTAATACTTAGGGAGCTCTACATCATCACGCTTGCCTATATCGCGTCGGTATTCCTTATCAAGCGTGTTCGGTGCATACTCCAAGTGACCAGTCACAAAGAACTCTCGGCCTCCGCGGGCTACTACCATACTTACGCCACTCTCCTCTCCTTCTGCTAAAATGGAAAGATATTCACTCGCATCGATGTCTTCACGGCGAATCTCCGTATGACGGCTGTGAGGCATATAGAAGAAATCATCGAAGCCACGGAAAATAGGCAGTTGGGGCTGTAGCACATGCTGTCGGAAAATGCCGAACTTCTTCTTCTCCAACGGATATTTGGGAATACCATAATAATAATAGAGCCCTGCCTGCGCTGCCCAGCAGATGTAGAGCGTACTCTGCACATGGGTCTTTGCCCAATCGAAAATGCACTTCATTTCATCCCAATAGAATACGTCCTCATATTCGAAGGATTCTACCGGAGCACCCGTAATAATCATACCATCAAACTTCTGGGGGCGAAGTACCTCGAAATCCTTATAGAACATCATCATATGTTCAATCGGCGTATTCTTGGGCGTATGGCTCTTCAGTTTCATAAACGTGATGTCCAACTGTAGCGGTGTATTCGACAACAGTCTGATCAAGTCGGTCTCTGTCGTAATCTTCAATGGCATCAAATTCAGAACGACAATTTTCAACGGACGGATATCCTGTGTGTGGGCACGGGTATCATCCATCACGAAGATGTTCTCTTTCTTCAAGATGTCAATAGCGGGCAGTTTGTCAGGTATTCTTAAAGGCATCTAAGTATTTTACTGTTTGACCGTTAACTATTTACAACTTCACGAACAGTGAATCCGTGAATTTGGATGCAAAGTTACAACTATTTTGCAGAAAATGCAAGAAAGGATGCCAAAATCAATGTTTTAGCATCCTTTCTTCATACAATGAATAAAAGTTCTGGATTACCAGAGCTGCAGGCGTTCGCTCTTAGGAATGAACATCTTGTCGTTTTGATTCACGCCAAAGGCTTCATACCACATATCAATATGGGGCAGAGCACCATTTACACGCCAGCGGCCAAGGGCATGAGGATCGCTCTTAGTGCGGTTACGGATTTCAGCCTCAGTGATATTACCTGCCCATACACCCGCATAGGCAATGAAGAAGCGCTGCTCAGGAGTCAGTCCGTCGAGAGTCTTCAGAGGAGCATTCTTCGTGGCATTCTTGAAAGCGTAATAAGCGACCTGCAGACCACCGTGGTCAGCGAGATTCTCACCAAGGGTAAACTTACCATTCGCATTAAGTCCAGGAAGTACCTCAATGCCGGAGAAGAAGTCTGCATACTTACCAGTACGAGCCTCAAAGTTCTTACCATCACTCTCTGTCCACCAGTCAGTCATGTTACCAACTTTATCATAATGACGACCCTGATCGTCGAATCCGTGAGTCATTTCGTGGCCGATAACCACACCAATGGCACCGTAATTAAAGGCATCGTCAGCTGTAGGATCGAAGAAAGGATACTGCAGAATACCTGCGGGGAAACAGATCTCATTGGTTGTGGGATTATAATAGGCATTGACAGTCTGAGGGGTCATGTGCCATTCATCACGGTCAACAGGCTTGCCGGCCTTCTCCTCAATATGACGCTTGGTCTGATACTTGTTGCATTCGAGCACATTCTCGTAGAAACTCTTTGAAGGATCAATGGAGAGTGATGAGAGGTCCTTCCACTTATCAGGATAACCTATCTTCACATAGAATGTAGAGAGCTTGGAAAGAGCATTCAGCTTGGTGTCGGTCTCCATCCAATCCTGTGCCATAATGCGCTCTGCAAGAGAGAGCTGCAGATTCTTCACAAGACGCTCCATACGGGCCTTGGAAGTTGCGGGGAAATAGCGTTCACAATAGATACGGCCGAGGGCCTCACCCATCTGGCTTTCCACCTGACTTGTAGCTCGTTTCCAAAGGGGGAAGTTCTCCTTACGGCCACGCATTACCTTACCAAAGAAATTGAAGCTTTCTGCAACCACTTTATCGCTCAGATAACTAGCAGCCCCAGTAATCTCGCCCCACTCCATATAGGCACGGTATTCGTCGGCAGTCATTTCGGCAATCATCTTATCAGCACCAGCTACAAAATCAGGCTGACCAACAACCATATCCTGAATAAGTTTAAGATCAACACCTTCGGCCTGAGCCAGCTTGGAAAGCTGAATATGGGGGTATTTCTGCTCAAAATCTTTCAAGGTCATCTTGTTATAATTGGCCTCCACGTCGCGTAACTCAGTACGGTTCTTGCTAACCTTGGCAAGTGCAGTCTCAATTTTCAGAACCTGTTCCATCTTCTTCTGGGCTATACCCTTCTTGAAACCAAAGAGCTGGAACATCTTCACCACATGCTGCTTGTAAGCTTCACGGATCTTTGCTGTAGCCTCATCATTGTCGAGATAGTACTCCTTTTGTCCAAGGGTAAGTCCACCCTGATAAATATTCAAGATATTCTGAGAGGCATTCTTGTCGTCTGCACCGAAACCCATATACATAAACTGCTGATCACCATAGATCATCAGGTCCTGCTGAATCTTGAAGAGTTCCTCTTTAGTCTGAGCTGCCTCCATCCTCATGATAATAGGCATTACAGGCTGTACACCTTCCTTGTTGCGACGCTTCTGATCCATAGCAAGCTTGTAAAAATCAGAGAGTTTCTGCTCAATGGTACCTTGGGTATAGGTGCCATTTTTCAACTCATCGAGAATTCCGTTGATTCGCTTGTCATTGTCTTCCTGCAACTGGTCAAAACTTCCATAACGAGAATAGGCTGCTGGCAAGGGATTGTTTTTCATCCAACCACCACAAGCATACTCATAGAAATCATCCTGTGGACGAACATTCTGGTCAAGGTTTGACATTTTCAAACCCGACTTCAAATCCTGAGCACCAGTGCCGAGAGCTACCGATGCAAACAGTACGGTTGTCATAATTGTCTTAAAATTCATAATTTTAATGTTTTTAAAATGTATCATGGTTTTCTTGATTTCTACTCAGAGTTGAATACCTTCCAATTCCTCCGATAGCTGAGCCCATCGGTCAGTTTCTTGATCAATAACTTTCTTCGTTGAAGTGTATTCGGTAACTATAGTCATATCTGAGGCACCTTCGGGTGTACAAAGAATAGCATCAAGCTCAGCAATCCGGTTTTCAAGAGTTTCTATCTTTTTCTCTATTTCCTTGATGCTTTTCTCCAAACGAGACTTCTTTTTCAAGCGTTCTTTACGCTCAGCGTAGGAACCAGCCCCCTGCCCTTCCGAAGGGATGGTGCCTTTATTACTTTTAGACAACTGCTTTCCCACAATGTTTTCCTGAGCTGGGGATACATCAGGCTTCCCTTCCTTCGGGAGGGATTGAGGACGGGCATTTATCCAATCATAAATACCACCCAGATGCTCACGCACCTTACCACCACCAAACTCATAGACTTTGGAAACAAGTCCATCGAGGAATTCACGGTCGTGACTTACAATGATAGCAGTACCATCGAATGCGCGAATCGCTTCCTTCAACACATCCTTGGAAGGCATATCCAAATGATTGGTAGGCTCGTCGAGAATGAGAAGGTTTACAGGTTCCAAAAGTAGTTTTATCATGGCCAAACGGCTACGCTCACCACCACTCAACACCCTTACACGTTTCTCCGATTCCTCACCGCCAAACATAAAGGCACCCAGAATATCATTGATGCGTAGACGTACATCCCCAGTAGCCACACGGTCTATCGTGTCAAAGACAGTTAGCGACTCATCGAGTAACTGTGCCTGGTTTTGTGCAAAATAGCCTATCTGCACGTTATGGCCAATTTTCAAATATCCGGTAAAAGGAATTTCACCCATGATGCATTTCACCAGTGTTGACTTTCCTTCTCCGTTCTTTCCTACAAAAGCAACTTTCTCACCACGCTTTATTGTCATATTAACATGGGAAAACACAGTATGCTCACCATAGCTTTTCCCAACTTCATCGCAAATGACGGGATAGTCACCACTTCTCAGACATGGAGGGAATTTCAGGCGTAAAGTAGAATTATCCACTTCATCAATTTCTATTGGGACTATCTTCTCCAATTGACGAAGACGCTGTTGAACCTGGATGGCCTTGGTTGCCTGATAGCGGAAACGGTCCACGAACTGACGGATGTCTGCTATCTCTTTCTGCTGATTCTCATAGGCACGAATCTGCTGTTCGCGACGCTCTTTGCGCAACACTACATACTCATCATATTTCACCCGATAGTCGATAATCTGTCCACAGGAGATTTCCATGGTGCGATTCGTCACATTATTAATAAAGGCACGATCATGGCTTACCAACACCACTGCGCTACCACTCGTTGCAAGAAACTGTTCCAACCATTGGATACTCTCAATATCAAGATGGTTAGTCGGCTCGTCAAGCAAAAGCACATCAGGCTTACGCAGAAGAATCTTTGCCAATTCGATACGCATGCGCCAACCACCTGAGAACTCTTTCGTAGGACGCTCAAAATCAGTACGCTCGAAACCTAAGCCTGTAAGTGTTCGTTCAATCTCTGCCTCATAACCTTCAGCCCCCATCATCTGATAGCGCTCATGGGCCTCAGTGTAACGCTGCACGAGGTCCATATATTCCTCCGTTTCATAATCAGTACGCTCCGACAATTCACGGTTCATACGTTCCAAGCGTTCTGCCATCTTCGTATGATCAGCAAAAGCCTTACGCGCCTCTTCACGTACGGTCGTTTCGTCTACCAGTTTCATTACCTGAGGCAGATAACCCATCGTGGTGTCGTTGGGCACACTGACCACACCCTCAGTAGCTTTCTGCATGCCACAGAGAATCTTGAGCAATGTCGATTTCCCTGCACCATTTTTACCTACCAAGGCAATACGGTCACGCTGATTAATCACGAAATTCGCATCGTGAAATAGAGGCTTGACACCAAATTCTACCTTAAGTCCTTCAACTGATATCATAATTTAGAGTGCAAAGTTACTTTATTTTCTATATAAATCCAAAACTAATTATGTTTTTTCAGTCATTTGTCGCAACTTTTGATTATCTTTGCAGAAAAGAAGCAACAGACCATGAACATCTTTACAAAAATCATAGCCAAGCAACTTTTACTGCCACAAGACAGTGTTGATAATACGCTGAAACTACTTGATGAAGGATGCACAATTCCATTCATCTCACGTTATCGCAAGGAACGCACTGGAGGATTAAATGAAGTGCAGATAGCACAAATCAGTGACCTCAACGAGAAATTAAAAGAAACGGCCAAACGCAAGGAAACTATCCTCAAGACTATCTCAGAACTCGGCAAACTGACTCCCGAGCTGAAGAGCCGCATCAATGAATGCTGGAATGCTACGGAATTGGAAGACATCTACTTGCCCTACCGCCCCAAGCGTCGCACAAGAGCCCAAGTGGCCCGTGAGCAAGGACTGGAACCTCTCGCTACCATCTTATTGATGCAGCGTGAGCAGAATCCCATGAAAGTAGCGGAACGGTTTATAAAAGACGACGTGAAAGATGTAGCAATGGCAATACAAGGAGCAAAAGATATTATTGCCGAGCAAGTTTCAGAGGACGAAAGGTCTCGTAATCTGGTGCGACAACAGTTTCACCGGGATGCCCTTATTATAAGTAAAGTCATAAAGGCGAAGAAGGATGAGGATGAAGCACAAAAATACAGCGACTATTTTGATTGGGAAGAACCCCTGAACCGGTGTTCCAGTCATCGGCTGTTAGCTATGCGCAGAGGTGAGAATGAAGGATTTCTACGCGTGAAGATTGAGACTGATGATGAAGAGTGTATCAGCCGCTTACAACGGCATTATGTGCATGGCTTTGGGAAATGCCAGAGACTTGTCGGCGAGGCCGTTGAGGACGGATACAAAAGACTCTTAGAACCCAGCATCGAAACCGAAGTGGCTGCAGCCAGTAAAGAAAAGGCTGATGAAGAAGCCATCAATGTCTTTACACAAAATTTAAGACAGTTGCTAATGGACGCACCATTGGGACAAAAGCGTGTCATGGGTATCGACCCTGGATTCCGTACAGGATGTAAGGTAGTGTGTCTGGATGCACAAGGTAACCTACTCCATCATGAATCCATTTTTCCTCACCCTCCTGTCAATCATCGCATGCAGGCTACCATGCATGTGCTCCAGATGATAGAAGACTATCAGATTGAGGCGATTGCTATTGGCAATGGTACCGCTTCAAGAGAGACGAAAGAATTCATAAAGGAACTGATACAAGAAAATGAAGGAACGAGAGAACGTGAGAACAAGAAATCACATACATTCACCAATTCCACCCTACGCTCTCCTGAGGTTTTCGTAGTAAGCGAAGACGGCGCATCTGTTTATTCTGCCTCTAAAACTGCACGTGAGGAATTCCCTGATGAAGATGTCACCGTTCGTGGTGCAGTTAGCATAGGAAGAAGGCTGATGGATCCTTTGGCAGAACTGGTCAAAATTGATCCTAAGAGCATTGGTGTAGGACAATATCAGCACGACGTGGACCAAACAAAACTGAAACACTCTCTAGATCAAATCGTGGAAAGTTGTGTCAATCAGGTAGGAGTCAATCTCAATACGGCTTCCCAGCATCTTCTCACTTATGTTAGTGGACTCGGCCCCATATTGGCAAAGAACATTGTTGACTACCGACGCGAAAATGGGGCTTTCACTTCACGTACCCAATTGAAAAAGGTTCCACGCCTTGGACCTGTGGCCTATCAGCAGTGTGCAGGATTCCTCCGTATTCCGGGAGCAAAAAATCCTCTCGACAATTCCGCTGTCCATCCTGAGAGTTATGAGGTCGTAGAACGAATGGCCAAGGATCAAGGATGTCATGTGGCAGATCTTATCAGCAATAGCCAACTGCGCCAGCAAGTGGATATCCGTCGTTATGTTTCTGCTACAGTTGGTATCCCCACCCTTACTGATATTATGAAGGAATTGGAAAAACCAGGCCGTGACCCTCGCGAACAACTAGAGGCATTTGAGTTTGACCCCAACATAAAAGAGGTTGACGATTTGGTAGAGGGGATGATTCTTCCAGGTATTATCACCAATATCACAAACTTTGGAGCTTTTGTTGACATCGGTGTCCATCAGGATGGGCTAGTCCATATATCACAACTAACCAACCGTTACGTGAAGGACCCCAACGACGTAGTGCATCTTCACCAGCACGTTCGTGTAAAAGTTCTGCAAGTGGATCGTCGCCGCAATCGAATCTCACTAGCCATGAAAGGAATCTAATAAAAGAATAATCCCTATAGTCCTTAATGACTTTAAAACCTGAAATTCATTACACAACAGGACCCGTCATCACGACGGGTCCTGTTGTGTAATGAATTAACTAATAACTATCTAATAATAACCTAAACATATCTATGCATCAATGAAAACAGATAAAATCTTTCTTTAGTGGGGAGGAAATATTTGCACCTCCACGTTTTCATTTGCAAATATACAGAGGAAAATGAAACGTTCCAAATCCTAACGTCTCATTAGCTTCATTCCAGGTCTCATACATCACGAAACAATGCTTTTGAGATAAAACAAAAGAATTTTGAGCAAAAAAGAAACTATAAAGAAGGCGTGAGATTTTGCGAACTATTCAACGAGAGGTTCTGGACTACCATCTACACTTAGCAAGCAAACCCCACGCCTAAGACGTGTCGTTTTGCCTTTTATCTGTGTAGATAGTTACATGGAACTGTCCAGATTCCCGTTCTGATAATCAGCTAAAACAAATATAATAATCGTCCAGATATGAACGTTTTTTATCGGTTACAAATTTAGATATAATTTTTTACTCTGCAAAACTTTTTTAGCAAAAAGTATTTAAATAACTTATGAAAAAGTATGTTTGAATTACGTAAAGAAATGACAATAAAAATTCCGCCCCACAGAAAACCTGCGGGGCGGAACTTTTTTACGAAGAATTTAATTTCTTACTTCACCTTCTCCACGATGGCCTTGAATGCCTGAGGATTGTTCATGGCGAGGTCAGCGAGAACTTTACGGTTAATCTCGATACCTGCCTTATGGAGGGCACCCATCAGCTGAGAATAGCTCAGACCTTCAATACGTGCAGCGGCATTGATACGCTGTATCCAAAGAGCGCGGAAATTGCGCTTCTTGTTACGGCGGTCGCGGTATGCATAGGTGAGACCTTTCTCATAGGTGTTCTTGGCTACGGTCCAAACATTCTTACGTGCGCCGAAATAACCGCGTGTAAGTTTCAGAATTCTCTTTCTTTTTGCTCTTGAAGCAACATGGTTTACTGATCTTGGCATAGTTCTTTTCCTTTCTTTAATGATTAAATTAACGGAGGCAGAGCAGATCGCGTACCTGCTTCAAGTTGCTGTTGTCCACAATAGCCTGGTGTACCAGGTTTCTCTTCTGTTTCTTGGTCTTCTTGGTTAAGATGTGGCTGTGATAAGCGTGGTGACGCTTAATCTTGCCTGTTCCGGTGAAGCGGAAGCGCTTCTTGGCACCGGAGTTTGTCTTTACTTTTGGCATTTTTCTTTTTATTTAAATTGTTTATAATATGAGGCGGCAACGTATTACCAAGACGTTACGCGCACTCGGGTTCTTCTGACGATAACGATAACAAAAAAAGCAATTCTGCTCTATTCTTCGTTTTTCGATTGCAGTTTTGCCAGGATGTCCTCACCGTTCTTTATATTGGCGAACATTCCGCCATTAGCTGGAGCCTCTGCATCAATTTCTTTCTGCTGCCTGTTTGCTTCCTTGGCTTCGGCTTCTGCCTGCTCTCGGTCGCGTTTTTGTTGGCTCTTTTTCGCCACACCGGCTTTCTTAGGACTCATATAGAGGAACATTTTCTTGCCTTCCAGACTCGGCATCTGGTCTACTTTTCCGTATTCCTCCAAATCATTGGCGAATCTGAGTAACAGAACTTCACCTTGTTCCTTGAAAAGGATGCTTCTACCACGGAAGAACACATAGGCACGAACCTTATTGCCCTCTTCGAGGAACTCCTTGGCGTGTTTCAGTTTAAAGTTGTAGTCGTGCTCATCGGTCTGAGGTCCGAAGCGGATTTCCTTTACTTCCTGCTTCACCTGCTTTTGCTTCATTTCCTTAGCACGCTTCTTCTGCTGATATAAGAACTTGCTATAGTCAATGAGGCGGCAAACAGGAGGATTGGCATTGGGAGAGATTTCTACAAGGTCCACACCTTGATCGTGAGCCATATCCAGTGCCTGACGGGTAGGTACTACCGTGGAACCATTATCACCCACAATTCTTACCTCACGAACACGAATCTGCTCGTTTATTCGGTATTGATTACCTTTTTTGTCTTGCTTCATTAACTGTTTTAAAAGTTCTTACTCTAGAGTATTATTTCGAAATCGGCTGCAAAGGTACTAAGAAATTGAGAGAATGAGAAAATGAGAAAATGAGAAATGAAGGGTTTTATGTTTTTTTAACCATTAATAATGGCTTTACCCAATAATTGCTCATTCTCTCATTTTCTCAACTACTCATTTTCATCAGTCCTTCGGACGGATATCCGTAGCTTTCAGCATATCTGCAACCTCAGCGTTCAGTTTACCGGCAAAGTCTTCCTTCTTCATCTGACCCTGATCGCCACCTCCCTGCTTGCGTACACTAACCAGACCTTCGGCCTGTTCTTTTTCTCCTACTACAAGCATATAAGGAATACGCTTCAGTTCGTTGTCGCGAATCTTTCGTCCTATCTTCTCATTGCGGCTATCCACACTGGCACGGATACCTTGTTGACCAAGATAGTTCTGCACCTCATTTGCATAGTCGTTAAACTTCTCCGAAATAGGCAGGATAACCACCTGATCAGGAGTGAGCCACAGTGGAAAATGTCCAGCAGTATGCTCGATAAGTACTGCAGTGAAACGCTCCATAGAACCGAAAGGTGCTCGGTGAATCATAACTGGCGTCTTCTTGGTGTTATCCTCAGCAGTGTATTCCAACTTGAAACGGACAGGAAGATTGTAATCCACCTGAATGGTACCCAACTGCCAACGGCGACCGATGGCATCCTTCACCATGAAGTCGAGTTTTGGTCCGTAGAAGGCAGCCTCACCCAATTCCACCTTGGCTTCGAGCCCCTTCTCCTTACAGGCATCAATGATGGCCTGCTCAGCCTCGGCCCAAACCTCATCGCTGCCGATATACTTCTCGTGGTCGTTAGGATCACGGAGTGAAATCTGAGCCTCGAAGTTGTCGAAATTAAAGGTTGAGAACACGGTCTTGATGATGTCCATCACGCGCATGAACTCGGTCTTGATCTGATCGGGACGGCAGAAGATGTGGGCATCATCCTGCGTGAATGAGCGCACTCGTGTGAGTCCGTGAAGCTCGCCGCTCTTTTCATAACGATAAACCGTACCAAACTCAGCAATACGAAGGGGCAGATCCTTATAGGAACGGGGCTTGTTGGCGAAAATCTCACAGTGGTGAGGACAGTTCATCGGCTTCAGCATGTACTCTTCATCCTCTTCGGGAGTATGGATAGGCTGGAACGAATCCTTACCATAGTGGGCATAGTGGCCAGAGGTCACATAGAGGTTCTTTGAGCCGATATGCGGAGTAATAACTTCCTGATAGCCATAGTTTTTCTGGATTTTGCGTAACATATCCTGCAGGCGCAGACGGAGGTCTGTTCCCTTGGGGAGCCAGATAGGCAGGCCCTTACCTACACGGTCAGAGAACATGAAAAGTTCCATCTCCTTACCAATCTTGCGGTGATCGCGCTTCTTGGCTTCTTCAAGCATCACGAGATACTCATCGAGCATCTTTTGTTTGGGGAAAGTGATACCATATATTCGTGTCATCTGCTCGCGCTTGGCATCGCCGCGCCAGAAAGCACCGGCAACACTTGTTATCTTGATGGCCTTGATGATACCTGTCGACATGAGGTGAGGACCGCGGCAAAGGTCGGTAAAGGCACCCTGTGTATAGGTGGAAATCGTACCGTCCTCCAAGTCCTGATCAATATGCTCGCACTTGTACTCCTGACCGTCGGCCTTGAATTCCTTCAGGGCATCAGCCTTGGAGACATCGCGGCGCACAACGGCCTCGTCCTTCTTGGCCAGTTCCTTCATCTTGGCCTCGATTTTCGGGAAGTCGTTCTCTGAAATGGCCGTACCTTCTGGCGGCATCACGTCATAGAAGAAACCGTTCTCAACGGCAGGTCCGAAACCGAACTGGATGCCGGGATAGAGTTCCTGAAGAGCCTCGGCCAAAAGGTGGGCGGAGGTGTGCCAGAAGGTGTGCTTTCCCTCCTCGTCCTCAAACTTGTAGAGGGCGATGGTAGCGTCTTCGTTAATGGGTCGGTTCAACTCTGTTGTCTCACCATTCACGCCGCAACTCACAACGTTGCGTGCCAGAGCCGGTGAGATGCTCTCGGCAATCTGTAAACCAGTGACGCCCTGCTCATATTCGCGTACAGAGCCGTCAGGGAAAGTGATTTTAATCATATCTACAATATATGTTTTTTGTTAATCGGATGCAAAGGTAGTAAGAAAATAAGAGAATGAGAAAATGAGAAAATGAGAATTCTATTCTTTTACGTTTTTTAACCCTTTAAGAAATCTAACGCTTTGTCTTCTGCTGCTTCTTTAAAAGACTATAGGCATTGTAAAGGCCAAGTTCTCCAGCTTTACTAAAGTCTTTGTTAGCATCAGCTGTATGACCGGAAGAAAGACGACAAAGACCACGATTGTAATAAGCTTCTGCCAAATTGGGATCCAATTGGATCGCTTTAGTAAAATCATCAATCGCATGACTATAATCATCATGCAATGCATAAAAAGTAGCACGGTCATAAAACAGATAAGCATTATGGGGACTACGTTTCAAAGCCTCATTGAAATCATCCATGGCGCGAGCGTTCTTTAGTTGAATATCCACACCTTGAGAAGCAGAGAATTCATTCATCATCGTCTGACAAACAGCCCGTTGCCAATATCCTAATGACGAGATGCTATCCAACTGGATAAAGACTGTAAGATCGTTGATCGCGGCTTCCTGATTCTGTGTAACAGTATAGGCAATCGCACGTTCTAATAGAAGTCCTTTACTCTTACGCAAATCTTTAATGTCTTGAATCAAGTTGGTGAGTGTATCAATAAGGGCGAAATGTGCTTTTGTTACAGATTCATCAAGCGACTTGGTAGAACCAGTGACATAAACACGATGCAGAGGTCTAAGTTTCTGGTTGAATCGTTCCACCTCCTGATCAAAAGTCATAACCTCCTTCATTCCATTCGTATGGCGTTGATAGGAAAGACAGAATAGTGACAAAAAATCATTTTCAACACGACGATTCTGAACACGGCCACGATAAGCTGAGGCATAATCATGTTTCATCTCCTGCTCGTCTTCCTCAACCAACTGGTTATATTTATCCATATCAATGTCAGAAAGCTTGCGAACATCCTTTCGATGCTGATTGCTCCAACGTGGCTGATACCCAAGATGTTTGTCCTGCTGAGCCTTGAAGATACGGAATTCATCCATCTCTGCTTTAGCAGTCATACCGAGACGGCGGTAACAGGATGCACGATACTGAAGACCAGTCCAGAAATTTGGAAATTGGTCGATTACCATCGTATAGTCACGGATAGCACCTCGGAGATTACCCGTTCGGTCGAGAAGCAGGGCACGGTTGAAAATAGCCATGATATTAGTAGGCTCATTCTGGATGATGAAGTCAAAATCATCAATAGCCCGATTGTCATCGCCAACCTGAACACGAAGTTGTCCTCGATTGTAGTGAGCTAGGAAATTATTTGGCTCTAATTCAAGAGCTTTGTCATAGTCCGACATAGCTCCACGTAAATTATTGATATTATACCGGGAAAGGGCACGGTTGATATAATAGCCTGCTACAGAAGGTTTCAAGTGAATAGCCTTGGATATCTGATCATCAGCATCTCTCCATTTCTTACGGCTCATTGAGATCATACCCCGTACCATCCATGCCTCACCATCATATTCATCCAATTCAAGAGCTTTATCCAACTGTTTGGCTGCACGAATAGTATCTTTCTGACGAAGAGAAACCTCTGCCTTTAATTGCCATGCCTTTGCATAATTCTTCCAACGATTAGTCATCGAGTCAAGATCAGCATTTGCCTGGTCGTAATCCTTGTCCTCTATACGACATAGAACCCGATTGTACCATAACCCTTGACTGGTCGGATCATACTGGATAGAACAGTCATAATCGGCAATAGCCTCTTTATATTTCTTCTGACGAATTCGACAAAGACCACGAAGTTCATATTGTCCGGAAATATACGGATTCAGCCTAATTGCTTCAGAGCAGTCATTCTCTGCCCCCATCCAGTCATCAAGATAGAACTTGGCCACTCCCCTAAAAAACCAAGGTTCATAAAGATAAGGCTTAGCCGTAATAACCTGATTAAAGTACTGAATAGACAGCACGTAATCTTCGTAATAGAGGGCAGCACGTCCGGCTGTCAGCACACGGTCAATGTTGTATTGGGCAAATGAGAGGAGAGGACATAAAAAAAAGAGAAGCCCCACTCCCCTACTCCTCCCTGTATGAAGGGGAGCAATTTGTCTTATCATAAGGTCCTTTATCCTCATATCCTCAATACGAATCTATACTCATCATGCCCCCCCCCCGCCCTAAATAGGGAGGGAAGGGGGACGGATCTTATTATCGTCTGACAGGTTTCGTACGATAACTGCAATGGTATTTGCCGAGAGTCATCGCCTTCAATTTATTTTTTATCAATTGCCGGCGTAAAGGAGTAATGCGATCGATAAACATCTTAGCATCAAGATGATCAAACTCATGTTGCATCACACGAGCCAAATAACCGTCTATCCATTCATCATGATTCGTTCCATCGGGTTCCATCCACGTAACATGAACACGAGTAGGACGTTGAACTTTCTCATGTATACCTGGCAATGAGAGACAACCTTCCTCCAGATTATCTTTGGGAGACTCCTCGTCATATTCAACAATATGGGGATTAATAAACACTTTCTTAAAGCCTTTGTATTCAGGAAAGTCCTCAGATATCAAGTCAAGGTCAATAACAACCAATCGGATGTTTTTGCCTATCTGTGGTGCTGCTAATCCTATACCCTCACTAGAAGCAAGCGTCTCCCACATATTCTCTATCAGCTGAGTAAGTTCGGGATAGTCGAGGGTGATATCCTGACTAACCTTTCTCAAGCATGGCTGACCATATATATATATAGGTAATATCACTTTGATAGAATTTGAAATATATTTTGAAATGTAAAAAAAGGAATGATATTGTTGAAACTATCTCTTGCTCTCCAAATAACTCTGGAGAATAATAGTAGCTGAGATTTCATCGACAAGAGCCTTATTCTGGCGAGACTTCTTTTTCAGTCCACCATCCAGCATAGCCCTATGAGCCAAGACGGAGGTAAAGCGCTCATCCACATATTCAATAGGGATTTGCGGCTGCACCTTTCGCCAACGGTTAACGAACTGTTCCACACGGGCCATATTCTCACTAGGCTCACCGTTGGGCTGCATTGGTTTTCCTATAACAATACGCTCTACTGGTTCACGAGTAACATAGTTTACCAAATAGTCGTATAGAGTAGATGTAGAAACAGTCGCCAACCCTCCAGCTATTATCTGCAGAGGGTCGGTGACTGCTAATCCTGTACGTCGTTTACCGTAATCTATAGAAAGTATTCGCGCCACCTTGGCTTACTGCTGGTTATAAAGCAACCAAGCATCGGGATACTTGCCAGCCTTGAAACCATTACGGCTACGAACAGCACTTGCCTTGTCATCAAAAGTACTAGCAACCACACGATACATATTGCGAGCGCTATTGAAAACAATCTGAGCATCATAGCCGGCGTCTCTCAAGGTCTGCTGCAAGCCCTCAGCATTAGCCTTTACAGAGAAAGAGCCAACGACTACACTGAAATTGCGGAGGCCAGAACCATTGATAAGCTGAACATTCTCCTGACGAACCACTGCATTGTCAACATTGTCAACAACAGTTGTCTCAGTAGAAGGACGAGTTACCACGGGGGCCACAACAGTTGTCTCGGTTCCAGCAGACTGCTCAAAAGCTGTATTAGACTCCTGAGCCTTAGCCTTCTCGTATGCCTTGCGATAGGCACTCTCTGAAGATTTGCAACTTGTGAATGCGAATGCGACAGCCAAACCTGCGCATAATACCATATACTTCTTCATTTTTACAATATAATTTGATTAATTATTTTATAAAATTTGTGCGAAGTTACATAAATTCGAGCGAAAACGTGCCAATTTGGTGCATAAAGTTTGTTAAATGGATAAAATACATAGTTTTTAACGGAAGAAATGTTTGAGATTAAGGAAAAAATGCGTATCTTTGCTCATCAAGAATCATATTAACTATAAAAAAATTGATTATGAAAACATTAGGTTACATTGGCGCTTTCCTCGGCGGAGCTATCGCCGGCGCTGCTTTGGGCATCCTTATGGCTCCAGAGAAAGGACAGGACACTCGTGAGAAGATTACTGACGCTATTGACGACTTCTGCAAGAAGCATAACATCAACCTCTCCAAAAAAGAAATTGGAGATTTGGCTGACGACATCAAGGAGGCTGCTGCAGAGATCGCAGAATAATATCACTCAAAAAATCATACAAATCAGATTAAAGGTTAAAGAATAAACAACTTTGTTTTCTAACGACCAAAACATAGAGACTATAGGTCAGCTCGTAGAGTTGATTCGTCATTACATTGGGTTGCAAAATGAATATCTGCGACTTGATGTCATTGAGAAGGTGGTGAGGCTCATCACGGCATTGGTTATTGCCGCCGTGGTGTCCCTCATCGTCATCATTATCCTTATTTATCTTTCCTTTGCAGCAGCATATGCCATGGCACCTAGCCTGGGTTATCCAGTAGCATTTTGCATAGTGGCTTGTTTCTATATCATTGTCTTGCTCTTTTTCTTTGCTTTCCGCAAATCTTGGATTGAGAAGCCTTTGGTCAGATTCCTCGCCAGTCTGCTTATGGAATAATACAGAGGGATTAGAGTTCATTGAATATGACAGAGAATACGACTAACGGCCCTTCCTACACAACCTTGCAATCCATCGGAGATCGCAAGGCTCAATTATTAAAGGAAATCAGAAAGGACAGTGACCAGATTTCCAAGTTACGTAGAGATCTTTTCGCCAAGCCAACGTTGCCTGCGAAAAAAAGTGGTTTTATGCCCAGTAATCTAGTGAATAAAGGAGCTTCTGTGCTTGATGGTTTGCTGCTGGTTTGGAAGCTATATAGGAAATTTCACCGTAAATAACTGAAAGGCTTAAATTTCTAAAGTCATATCGAAAAAGAAGGAATTAAGGTACAAGGTTATTTGGGGAAAATAAAAAAGGAGTACCGCTGTACTCCAACCTTGTTAACCTTAAATCTAATACTATGAAAAACACGGTGCAAAATTACGAATTATTTCCCTTAACGCAAACAATTCACAAATAATCCCCACGTTATTTAATTATATTTAACCAATTATCAAATATTCAGGAGATTATCGTTAGAGTTATCTATCGATGACTATCACTTGACCATCATAAGCTAACTGTACATCAGGAGGAAGTTTTGCATTAACTTCAGCATGAAGCCCGATATCATGGCATGAGTGTATGAGCCAAGTTTGTTCAGCCCCTACTCGACGAGCAAATGCTACGGCATCATCTACATTTTGATGCGAATGATGGTCGGGTTTGAAGCGAAGGGCATTTACTACTAACATCTTCACCCCCCTAAGTAGTTCAATTTCACTCTCTTCCATATACTTCATATCGGTGATATAAGCCAAGGACCCAATTCGATAGCCAAGGATGGGTAGTTTTCCATGCCACACCTGAATGGGCAATATCTCCAGTTCTTCATTAACTAGTAACACTTGATGCGGCTGAATAGTGTGAAGAACGATAGCAGGTGCTCCAGGATAACGATTCTCTGCAAAACAATAAGGTACAGTCTGCATCAATCCCCTACTGGTTATTTCATCGGCATAGACATTCACTTCACCGAATTGGCAGAAAGGTCTCAAATCATCAATACCTCCAACGTGATCGTAATGAATATGGGTAAGCAGCACTGCATCAATCTTGCGGAAAGGCAGATTCAGCATTTGCTGACGGAAATCAGGCCCCGTATCAATTAAAATCCGAGTGTTTTCTGTTTCTATCAGGGCCGAACACCGGAGGCGCTTATCGTGAGGGTCTTTGCTCTGACAAGTGCGGCACGTGCATCCTATAGCTGGCACACCCACCGAGGTTCCCGTTCCCAGAAAAGTCAGTTTCATGCTAAATAATATTCACTTCAGGATGAATCTCTATCCCAAAACGGTTATATACATCCATCCTTATCTGTTCACAAAGATGCACGATTTCCTCTCCTGTAGCATCTCCTTTGTTTACCAAGACCAATGCCTGACGATGATGAACACCTGCCCGGCCCAGAGTTTTCCCCTTCCAGCCACATTGTTCAATCATCCAGCCTGCAGGTATTTTTTCGTGATCCTCATCAATGGTGTAATGTGGCATATTCGGATAATCTGCTGAAAGCCGCTCATATTTCTTAC
>Ga0256404_1002749_pt1 | contig 37907 bp, 28 predicted proteins | sample RumenRJG_01DNA_FD_185990 | JGI IMG/M metagenome (GOLD analysis project Ga0256404, IMG submission 185990) | Bovine rumen microbial communities from Lethbridge, Alberta, Canada - RJG_01 | ecosystem: Host-associated > Mammals > Digestive system > Stomach > Rumen | place: Canada: Alberta | collected...
TATGCCTTCTTGTTTACAGATGTAAAGGTACAAAAAATATCCGACATACAAGCATCTTTGGGCAAGCTTATTTGAACTAATTTCTTATGAAATGATAGAGACTGGACTTTTTAAAGTGGACTCATTATTCAAGTTCCGAAAGTTCAAGGCACAGCGGATATTTTCCGTGGATTCATGGTAAGTTTATATGTAAAGGGGAAGGAAAATGGTCATGTCCAGGCTTACGCTCCTACCGGAGCTATGGGTCTGAAGCGATGGGGTGGCCTTACGAGCAAGCTCGACGGCCTCCCCATCGCTTCAGACCCACACCTTTGGTGGCAAGCCTGCCCATGACGAAAATCGCTATCGCGTAAAATTGCGCCCTAACGCATAAAATTCTACGGCAGAAAGCTTCAAGTCAAGGCATTCCCCGCTTTTGGGCAGATGCAAAGATGCGCTGATTTTATGCGCCTTTGGCGCAATTTTATGCCCAGGCAATTTTCGTCCATAATTTTCTATTACCATTTATTCATTGGCGAAGTCAGGACTATACGAAATGAAACAACATATTCAATCCACGGAAAATATCCATTGAACCAAGTTAGGAACTTGCGGAACTTGAATATATTATATTATATAGCACGTTCTTATATTATATAGCACGCGATATTATGAAACAAAGAACCATGCATCATTGCCTTGCGGGCTGGCTCACTCTTCCAACGGACGCTGACGGGGCCGCAAGATCAAACGCAGGCTCTGCTTGTAGTTGAAGTAGTTCCACATCCAGTTGAGCAGCACGATGAACTTGTTCTTTACGCCGAGTATGGAACGCAGGTGCACCACCAACCACAGCATCCAGGCCGACAGTCCGCCAAACTTTGCCCTTCCAATCTCGGCCACGGCACGTTTGCGCCCAATGGTAGCCATTGTGCCCAAATCCTTATACGTGAAGGGCACCATCTCTTCTCCGCGCTCCTTTCTGATCAGATTTCGCGCCACATTGTCAGCCTGCTGCATGGCCACCTGTGCCAACTGCGGATGTCCCAACGGCCAGTCGGGATCGCCCTCCACGAGACATTGGTCGCCGATGGCGAAGACATCATCCATCCCTTTCACCCGGTTGAAGCGGTCGGTGAGCAGGCGTCCGGCATGGCCCACGGCTTCCTCCGGCACCCCACCGATGGCGTTGGCCTTGATGCCGCTCACCCAGATCACAGTGGCCGACTCGATGGTCTCACCATTGCCGACGCTGACCACATTGTCTTTATATCCGGTCACCCGCCATCCGTTGCGCACGTGTACGCCCATTTTCTTCAGGTCCCGCTCCGCCCGGGCCGAGGACGCGGGATCCATGGCCTTCAATAGCCGTTGGCCGGAATTGAGCAGATAGATGTGCATGCGGTCGGCCAGGTCGGGATAGTCCTTGGGCACGATGCCCTTTTTCATTTCGGCCAGCGCGCCGGCGATCTCCACGCCCGACGGCCCACCGCCGACGATGACAAAATTCATAAACTTCTGCCGTTTCTCTGCGTTCTCTTCCGTCTCTGCGCGCTCAAGGGCGAGCAGCACGTGGTTGCGCAGAGCCATGGCATCCTCCACGGTCTTCATGGGCAAGGCGTGTCGCTCCACATCCTCATTGCCGAAGAAGTTGGTCGTCGCGCCCATGGCAAGCACTAAATAGTTGTAGTGGATGGTGCCCACAGTGGTGCGGATGGCCTTCTCCTTCACGTCGATCTCCCTCACCTCGGCCATGCGGAAGAAATAGTTCTTGTAGCCTTGGAAGATGCGCCGCAGGGGAAAGGATATGCTGCTGGGCTCCAGCCCGGCTGAAGCCACTTGATAGATGAGCGGGGGAAACTGATTGTAATTGTTTTTGTCTACAATCACTACTTGAAAACCGGCCTTGCGCAGGTGCATGGCCAACTGCAGACCGCCAAGTCCCGCGCCTACGATGACCACTCTCGTCAACTCGTTTATCCTGATGTTTGCTCTCATACTGTTGTTGTGATAGTTTACATGATGAGAGTGGCAAATATTGTGCCACACATTACAATGCATCATGCATAATTTTGGCAGCGGGCGACCCAGGTCAATGCATGCATAGTTTCATTCCCAGGCAAGGATGAATGATGACGTGTGAGTCATAAAATTACCAAAGATGTTCAATATTACTGGCGAAAGATTAGAACTCCATGGAATTAATATTTTTTAAACACTCTTATTCCCGAAATCGTCACGGACACGGCAAATCTTGTGACCCCCTCTTTGGACGACTATGCTACATCCGGTGGCATTTCATTGGCCAGCAAGAAGATGCTGAGTTGCGTCTTCCGCTCACAGCCCTACCAGTCAGACGAGAAAATGACCGTAGGCTTTGTGGCCCGCACCAAGTGGACGGCACTCAACCTCAACCTGCTGAACGGCCTCAAGGTGAAGGTCTACAATGCTGGAGAGGAAGTTAAAACGGTATCCAGTGAGAACACGCATTTCAAAGTACTTTCCGCCGGCCTAATTAATAGTGATAATTACGCCACCACACAATACAGTGTTGAAATAGACGCAAACACATCTTTCGATGCTATCTCGCTCTGGAGCGACGGACTCTTGGATGTCAATGTGTCTGAGATGGATATCTACTACGCTTTCGTAGAGCCGTCAACGCTTGCGCAGACCTATAACGACGACGTGGCAAAGAGCTGGCAGCCCATCACTCACTCCACTACCGGCGCCAGCCTCGACGTTTCCAAGTTGGGCTCATTTGGTGTGGCCAAGGTTGCCAATGCGGTAGAAAACCTGACCAACATCATCGACGACGACAACAACAACTACGCTACGGTGGCCGGTCTGGCCTCTGTGGGCAGCAACAACACCATCGCCGTGAAGTTAGGCAAGAGGTATGAGGGCGGACACCAAGTGAAGTTCATCGTTTCCAACGAGGACTGGCTCAAAGTGAACCTCGGAAGCTTCATCACTTTGAAGGCTTATCGCAACGACTCGGTAGTGGCCACGAAGACCAACTGGGACGTGCTCAACTTGAACGTGATTGGTGGCCAAAACAATGAGGCAGAGATTCTTTGGACTCCTACCGACAACGACAAGAAGCCCGTCGACTTCGACGAGATCAGCATTTCTTTCAATGGTGTGGCCAATGTTGCTGACGTGGCTTGGATCTATGGCATCCAGGTGGCCAACGATGCAGACGGCGACGGTATTATCGATGCCAACGACGACGAGAGCTGCGACAACCCTTATCTGATCGATGAGAATGAGAGCGAGCTGAACAAAGCCCACGACTACGTGCATGGCAAGCTGAACCTGAGAAGATACATGAAGCCCGACCTCGCAACGTGGAGCAAAGGTCAGTGGTTCTCTATCTGCCTGCCTGTAGACCTGACCTTCAACCAGTTTGTGAAGACCTTCGGCAACAATGCCGTTCTCGGCAAGCCCATGAATTTCTTAAAGAATCATGAATCCACCCTCGTCTTTGATATCGATGAAGTGTATGGCAACAACGTGTTGCTGCACAAGGACACGCCTTACATCATCAAATTGGGAGACAATCAGAATCTCAAAGATGCTGATGAAAGTCTGAAGAGCGAATTGGAGGACAACAATAAAAAAATCGATCCCCAGAACATTGTGGACTCTGTTTATATCATTCAGGGCGTTGACTACAACATCGCCGAGAACAACAAGGTCGTGACCGATACGTTGCTCTGCTGCCATTCTACTGCAACAAACATACCATCTGTAGTTTGGCAGGGAACATACAAAATGGGAACGCATCTTGACAAAGGCTTCTACACGATGGTTTCAGGTTATCTCACGAAGTATGTAAATAGAGGCACCGACTATTTCCGTGGTCTGAGATGCTGGATGTATGAGGTAGGCTCCACGCAGAACGCCAAGCCATTTGATGTCAGCATCTTTGGCAAAATGGAGAATTTGACGACAGGAATACGCACCATCAAAGAAGAGACGAATGCAGGCAAGGGAAACATTTACTCTATAGACGGTCAACTCTTCAGAGAGAATGCCACTTCCACTGCAAATCTTCCTATGGGAGTATACATCTGGAATCATAAGAAAATTGTCATAAAATAACAAAGAGGAGATTAAACGATGAAACACATATATTGCAAGCCAACCATCAAAGTGGCAGATTTGGACATCGAGGATATCATGGAGGTGCCTTTCTCCATAGGTAAAGAAGTGAGCCATGGAAGTATTGTGCTTGGCACCGAAGCTAACGTGAATATAACAGAAAACAATACTACTGAGGGATCTCAAGTTGACGATGAGAAGAATATGAATGCCAAAGGCATCTCATTTGACTTTGAATAATCGGAATAAGCAGACCCTTCATCCATATACGAGCCGCAGAACAGTTCTACGGCTGAGCAAGGACAGCAAGCCCTCCCCCGCCAACGGGGAGGGCTTGTTTGTGTTTGCAAATTTTCTTTTGGGAATGAGGTGCCGGGCGATAAGATACGAAGAGGCCAAAAACTCCACCGGCTGCGTGCTTTTTATTTGTTCTTGTGGGATAACTAAGGCTAAAGAGAAGACAACGGCTGGGCGGCCACGGTCTTAGTCGGAAAGCTGGGGGTATTTGTCCAACAGCTTATCGATCAATACGGCCATGTTGTCGTAGAGATTCATCTGATAGTCGACAGGTACGAAAATGTCGGAACCATCGACGCGCACACTCATAACGCCCAATGTCTCATGGTAGACTACGGGCAAATGCACATCACCAAAGGTGAACTGAAATTTGCCACCATTGGACTTAAACTCCTGAATTTCAGTCTTTATCGATTGCTTGCTCATGATTGTATTGCTTTATGCGGTGCAAAGATACACTTTTTCACCCATTCACAAACATTTTTGAGTGCCTTTTTCAGCACCGGCAACAAGCCCATCCCGTGCCCACCTCCACCCCCGGGCTGACCTCTGTGGGCGGAGCGACAACGAAACGCGGAACAGCCTGCCGAAAGGATGAGAACGACGGACAAAAAGTATTAAAAGATGTTTGAACGAAGTATTAAAAGATGTTTGAGCAAAGTCGGTTTCCAAAATTGTCCGTACCTTTGCCAAGTATTCAAAACACGGCCAAGAGTGCCGAAATCCATTAAAAAAAGAATGATAAAGAAAAAATTCAAGCAAGTATTGAGTTTAGTGATGGTTTTCCTGATGATCGCCGCCGTATCGGCAAGACGCGACGGAAAGCTCTTCGGATATGAATGGGGAGCCCGGAAGACAGAGAAGAATGCCGTGAAGAGCGATACACTCCGGGTAGAGAAAGACGGCACTGTCGTTGTCAACACCGCCCCGTTGGCCAAGGACATCGTGGGCTACGGCGGCAACGTGCCTCTCGAAATTTCCATCCAGGACGGAAAGGTCACATCCATCAAGGCGCAGGCCAACTCCGAGACGCCCGAATTCTTTGGCAAGGCCAAGTCGCTGTTTGCCCGCTGGACGGGCAAGACCGTCGACGAGGCCGCTGCGCAGGAAGTCGACGGCGTGTCGGGAGCCACCTATTCGTCGAAGGCCATCATAGGCAACATGCAGCGCGGACTGGCCTACGTGCAGAAGGCAAAGGCCCAGGAAGACCTGGCCAGCCGCTTTGATCTCAGCGCCAAGACCGTCTGCGGCCTCCTTGTGGCCCTGATGGCAGCCATCGTCCCCCTGTTCTATAAAAACAAGCGCTACCGCGTCGTGCAGAAGGTGCTCAACGTGGCGGTGCTCGGTTTCTGGTGCGGCAGCTGCCTGTCCTATGCCTCGCTGATCTCCTTCACGTCCAACGGCTTGAAGCCTTTGGCCTTCCCCATCGCCACCCTCCTGCTCATCGTGGCCTTTGTCTATCCCCTCTTCGGCAAGAAATCGTATTATTGCGCCAACGTCTGCCCGTTTGGCTCCCTGCAGGAACTTGCCAGCCGCTGTGTCAACTATCGGATCAGGATAGGAGCCACGACGGCGAAGCGTCTCGACCGGCTGCGCCAGGTGCTTTGGGCCGCGCTCATGCTGTGTCTGTGGACGGGCGTGTGGTTCGACTGGGTCGACGTGGAGCCCTTCTCGGCCTTCGTCTTCCAGTCGGCAGCCGTGGCCTCCATCGTCATTGCCGTAGTCTTCCTGCTGCTCTCCACGGTCGTCGCCCGCCCCTACTGCCGCTTTGTTTGCCCGATGGGAACGCTGTTTAGAATCGGATCATAAAAAAGCTTAGGAATCAGCAGAGGGATTTTCTCCTCCTGATTCCTAAGCTACACTTTGACAACGGTTATTGCCGTTTTCAGGCAGAATTCCTAATGGTGCCAAACGGCTATCCACGGTGAGTTGCCTTGCAACACAAAGGGTGACGGATCACCGTTCGTTCCAGCCTTTACTTATTTTTCCAGAGTCCGTGCAGGTTGCAATATTCACGGGCGAAGACCTCCGTGGCGTCGGTCTTGAACTCAGCCACAGGCTTGTCGTTGGGGGTGAGATACTTGCGCAGCACCTCATTGTTGTTGGTGATGAGTTCGATCCACTGGATGTAGTGAGCCTCCGTCATGGGATGTTCCACCTCACCCACGGTGACGCGATAGCCACCGTCGATTTTCTCCACCACAGGCACGTGCTTCTCAGTAGCAGCGTCGGTGGTATTCTCTTTCAACAACTTGAATCCGCAAACTTCCTTGTCGGTCGGGACAAGCACTTCTACGATATTGCCGCATTCTGGGCACTTGTAAACTTCATTTCTTTTAGCCATGTCGTTTTTGCTATTATTAGTGAATAATTAGGATGTTCACTGACAAAGATAGTAGTTTTTCTCCAAACTTACAAATTTTACAATAACAAAGTTGAATAATTCATGATTCACGACTCATCATATAGGCTGTGCGAGCCTGTACCCTACATGATGCGTTGTGAAAAGGTAAGGGAAATTGTTCCGTCCCACATGGCAATTGTGCATTATAAAAGGCAGCCCCTTGGACGACGGAACTGCCTTGAAAATACAATTATTTAAAATTCATGGGTGGCCTAATTGGAAGAAAGATGATTGGTGAGGAACTGGTGGGATTCCAGCATGGCCTTCGGATCGAGGGCCTTGTCGAGTTCCTCTTTCGTCATCAGCTTGTTCTCCAATACAAGGTCGTAGACCGAGCGGCCCGTGGTGTTGGCCTCCTTGGCGATCTTCGAACTGTTCTTGTATCCGATATAAGGATTCAAGGCCGTGACGATTCCGATAGAATTTTTCACCATTTCGTAGCAACGTTCCTTGTTGACCGTGATGCCTAAGATGCACTCCTCGGTGAGGGTGTTGATGGCATTGCTGAGCCACCACAGACTCTCAAATAGGCACTCCGTGATGACGGGTTCCATCACGTTGAGCTCAAGCTGTCCGGCCTCGGCAGCAATGGTCACGGTGGTATCGTTGCCGATCACCTTGAAGCAGGTCTGATTGGTCACCTCGGGAATGACGGGATTCACCTTGCCCGGCATGATGCTTGAACCGGGAGCCTTCGGAGGAAGGTTGATTTCGTTCAGTCCACAACGCGGACCGGAAGCCAAGAGACGCAGATCGTTGCAGATCTTCGACACCTTCACGGCCAACCGCTTCAACGCACCCGAATAGCTCACATAGGCTCCGGTGTCGGGAGTAGCCTCAACGAGGTTGGGCGAAGAGACGAAGTTCTCACCCGTCAGCTTGCTCAGATTGGCCGCACAGAGTTTGGCAAAGCCGGGAACAGCATTCAGGCCCGTGCCAATGGCCGTGCCGCCCATGTTGATCTCATGGAGCAACTTGACATTGCGGTCGAGGTTGAGGATTTCCTCCTCAAGGTTGTCGGCGTAGGCGTTGAACTCCTGCCCGAAGGTCATCGGCACAGCGTCCTGCAGCTGTGTGCGGCCCATCTTGATGGCGTCGCGGTATTCGTCGGCCTTATAGCGCAAGGCGGAGATCAGTCCGGTGAGGGATCCGACGAGCGTCTTGTTCATGCGGATGATGGCCAGGCGGATGGTGGTGGGATAGACGTCGTTGGTAGACTGGCCGCAATTGACATGGTCGTTGGGATAGCAATATTGATATTCGCCTTTCTTGTGCCCCATGATTTCAAGGGCGCGGTTGGCGATCACCTCGTTGGCATTCATGTTGACCGAAGTTCCGGCACCGCCCTGCATCATATCCACGGGGAAGTTTTCGTGGAACTTGCCATCGATGATCTCGCGGCAGGCCTGAGAGATGGCGCCGGCAATCTCGTCGTTGATGGTGCCAAGAGCGTGATTGGTCTGCACGGCAGCCAATTTCACGTAGGCAATAGCGATGACATAGTCGGGATAGTCGCACATCTTCTTGCGGGAGATATGATAGTTGTTGAGGGCGCGTTGGGTTTGTACGCCGTAGTAAACATCAGCAGGCACCTTGAGCTCGCCCAAGAGGTCTGATTCGATTCTGAATTTTTCTTCTGCCATGATGGTTGATAGTTTTATTGTAGATATTTATTACAGTTGCAAAGTTAGCGTTTTTATCGTCACGTGATTTACAAAAAAACGACCATGATTTGTAAATAACGAAACAAGGTGCTGATATCATGCATGATCACAGCGACTTCAGCCATTCGATCACCAGCTGGATGACGTTGGGGGCAAAGGTCTCCTCGATGTCTTTATACTCCGACGGGTCGCCAGTGGTGCAGTGCTGGAACAGATGGTTGACACCCTCTATGGCCAGAACAGTCTTCGGGCCCTTGAGCCCCCGACGGAGGATGCTGAGATTCTCCTCACAGTCCACCTGCCGGTCATTGGTGCCGTTGAGTGCCAACACCGGGCAACGGATCTTGCCGATGAGGCCGGTGAGGTCCAAGTTGAGGAAATAGCGCATGTAGGGTGTGGAGCATTGCGCCTTCACCAGCTGAAGATTCTGCGCCAAGTCAGCAGGCAGGCCAGCACCGTTGACAACGGGGTTCTTGCCCACCTTCAGGCTGTCGAAGAGACTTTCGAGAGTCTTGCAGTATTGGTCGACCACCTCCGGCGAGTATCCGGCCTGTCGCAGTGCCCACTGGTTCTGCTCCAGCAACGTCTTCTCGCCAGAGACGACATTTCCCGCCAGACTCACCACGAAATCGACTTTGCCTTCGGCCGCCAACATCAGGCCGATGGTGCCGCCCTCACTGTGGCCCAAGACCCCTACCCGGTCGAAGCGCGACCGCAGCAGGTTGATGCCCGCCAAGGCATCGTTTTTGAGATCTGCAGTGGTGACCGAAATCAGATCGCCCGTCGACTCGCCGAATCCCCTGTCGTCGTAGCGCAGCGTGGCGATGCCCTGGCGTGCCAATGCGTCGGCAAGGACTGCAAAGGGCTTATGCTCAAAGATCTCTTCGTCGCGGTTTTGCAGCCCACTCCCCGTGACCATCAGCAGCACGGGCGTCTGGCGGTTACAATTTTTTGGCAGTGTCAATGTGCCTTTCAGCTGTGCGTCGCCATTGCTGAAGCTCACATCCTCGGTCTGATAGGGGAAGGGAGCAACGGGTGTCTGGGGGCGGGAGCGCTTGGATGCGCCCGGCGTGAGGGTCAGCGGAAACGACATGCCATGCTGGGTGAAGGTGCCGACAATCGACGCCTCACGATAGTCGCCCTCATAACGGCCATTGATGGTAGGTATGGAAATCTTGATGCCCGTCTCGCTGCGTTCCAAGGTGGCCGGTACCCCGGTGACTCCCTGATCGGGAGAATCCATCGTGCACGCACTGTCGTTGAGGTGAAAGACCAATGTCAGCTCGGTGCCCATCACGTCTAATTTGCCCGACCAGGCACCGTCTTTGTTTGCGTTCTGTGCCCCCGCGACAAATGAGGTGAGGAGCATCAGTGAGATGATAAGGATTTTTCTCATGTATTTTTAATTATTAGATATGGCTACTAACGGGAAGGACGAGATTTCCCCATGCATACAAAGATAGGGAAAATCATTCTTGGGGACAAGGAATCCGTTTTAATTTTAACATATTCTCACAATTGCGCAGCGAAAGCCACATCGTGCAGCGAAAGCCACATCATCGTGCGGCAAATGCCACACCATCGTGCGGCGAATGCCACATCATCGTGCGGCGAACGCCACATTGTAGTTTAACGCTTTTGGTTGACTACTTTAAGCCTTATTTTTAATGTTGGTTGACCCGATTAAACATTACTTTTATTCAAGTTCCGCAAGTTCAAGGCACAGCGGATATTTTCCGTGGATTCATGGTAAGTTTATATGTAAAGGGGAAGGAAAATGGTCATGTCCAGGCTTACGCTCCTACCGGAGCTATGGTTCTGAAGTGACGGAGTAGCCTTACGAGCAAGCTCGACGGCTACCCCGTCACTTCAGAACCACGCCTTTGGAGGCAAGCCTGCCCATGACGAAAATCGCTATCGCGTAAAATTGCGCCCTAACGCATAAAATTCTACGGCAGAAAGCTTCAAGTCAAGGCATTCCCCGATTTTGGGCAGATGCAAGGATGCGCTGATTTTATGCGCCTTTGGCGCAATTTTATGCCAAGGCAATTTTCGTCCATAATTTTCTATTACCATTTATTCATTGGCGAAGTGAGGACTATACGAAATGAAACAACATATTCAATCCACGGAAAATATCCATTGAACCACAGTTTTGGGTTAGCGACTATACGCACTCCACAGGGTTTGTCGGTTGCGCCATTTTATCTCCACTTATAAGTAAAGAACCAATCAAAGTCCATTAGGAGATTCCAATAAGTACCATCTCCATCAGGCAACCCTGTGTACTTGTGGTATTCATTAGGAATGTTTTCAAAATTATTCAGATTGAAGATCTTCTTAAAGAATATGATTCTGTCTTTTAACAGGTAACCTCTGACTGTTTCAATGTCAAGTTCTTGGTTGAATTCCCATATTTTATGCCATAAGATACGGATTTCCTTATAGGTGTCATCGTTAAGCGTTTGCAACATTTTCGCCCATGACTCATCTTGGGGATATATTGCAACTGCGCCGGAAACACCATCATAGACTATTCGCTCTTTCACCTCTGGCATAAGCATCAACGGTAACAAGTAATCGTTGCTTCTTGCATTGTTGCAGCAACATCCAGTGCTGACTTCTTCAAATTTTCCATTGCATGAGGCCAACAGATTGGCAAGAGCAATACGGTGCGGAAATTTATTTGTTTTTTCGATGTCTTGGACTGACTTGAAATTCCTCTTAGCAAAATCAGAATCCAATTCCACATTATCCGCTAACCATTTTGAGTTTTCTGTATATTTGGCGAACTCGTCGTGAGTGTCATTGACTTTTAGGTTTCTGGGAATAACATGCTCTATGTTAAGTGCAGAGTTTTTGAGCCGCCTCATACAATAGCAACATCTGTCGTGTTGCTCTTGCAGAAGCAGGTTCTCCCAGCCTGCAATGCCCTTACGGTATTTCTTGGATGAGAAATTACTATATGACTGATCTGAGTTTACACTTGGATAAAACGATTGTGTCTCTTCATTATAGCAGTCTTTTAGAAACTCTACATCCATTTTTTGCTCTTGCTCCAGAAATGGCTTTTTATCTATGAACTCCATACTCCGCCGCCTTCTTTTTTATGTCGTCCAGAACTTTAGCGTCAGTTCCGACAAGCTTAACTATCTTATTGTAAATGGTTTGACTCTCTTCTTTCAAATCCATAGAAAGATAAGACAGATACAAGTCTTCCAAATTTTTTAGATTCTCATTTTTTGAAGGAGTCTCCATGAAATCTCTAAGAACAGCATTGTAATCAACCCCAATCAGATTTGGCAGTGCGTGAGGTTCTTCTTCTCCAGTATTCATTACAAGTATCTGATTGGCTTTTACGTCTGTACTATACATAACAGAAGTGTCCAAATTAGAGATTACAGCAACGGAATGCGTAGATACAAAGAATTGAATATTAGGGAATGTTGTACAGAATGCATTTAATACAACCTGCTCCAATGCAGGATGCAAATGCAAGTCAATCTCGTCAATCACACCCACACCGTTTGATTCTATACCTTGATTGAGAATATATGAACGATATGCCATATCTATGACGATGGAGAACAAGCGTCTATAACCTGCTGGAAGGTCTTGAAGAAGACTCGTTTTACCATTTTTGAAATTAATGGTCAACTTATATCCCTCTTCAGATTGTGTCGCAAAGAAATAGTCGATATCATAACCATCAGACTGTACCTTTGGCAAATAAGAAATGAATTTTGACAGCTTCTGCTGTATGTAGTCAACTTCATCGTGTAGCGGCACAAAACTCTCGTTTAAACGCTTTTGATCTTCTACAAGTTTCTTGTACTCAGCATCTTCTTCAAGTTCTTTTTCATTCAGAACAGTTTCTTTTTCATGGATGGCTGATGCCAGTCTTGAAGCTGGGGTGTAAAGAGGTTGCATCTTAGCCAAGCAATTACATAACCTTGTTTCCCAAAGAGATGTGCATGCAGACTCTTCGTCCCACTGGTAATATCCAAAATTTCGAGGTATCGAGTCTTGATTAATGACCTTCAATGTAGATTTTGTTATCTTGGAATATACATGAGGATAAGAATCCGAATAATATGCCAACAAAGGCCATTGGCTATTAGGAGCTTTGGCAGAAGACATAAATGCCAGAAAAGCTTCTTTGTATAATGAAGGATATAATGATGCCTTGGGGAAATTGCGCTTAAAGAGCGTCCAAGTCAAGACCTCACCATAGAAAAATCCATCAGCTTCAATACTGGCTGCGTTTGCATATTCGCGAGTTGCTGCATCGAAATGAAAATCCGATGTATCAAATCCTCTCACATTGAGAGTGTTGTTGCCAGCAGATAGAAAATCTGTCCCCAAAGATTTATCATTAGAGAACACAAAACTCAAGGCTTTAACCAAGGCGTGTATAAGTGTACTTTTACCTGTTCCATTCCGGCCAATCAGCACATTCGCTTTAGGGCAGAATGTCGCCGAGTAACGATTGAAACATTTAAAGTTCTGTATCTTTATATGTCTAATATCCATAGCCTACAACTTAAATATATTATTGTTTGACCTCATTTATGGTCAATGTCTTAACTTGTATTTTCAGATTTTCAATCAAGTCATTCTTTGTGTTAAGAGTTTCCTCCTTTGCTTTCAACGTCTCTCTAAGCCCCGATATTTCACGTCTCAAAGACTCATTCTCTATCATCAGATTGGTATTTACAGACACGTTACCAACATTATTGTTATTGCTATTGACATTGTTTGCCCTAAACGAACTTCCTACGCGAAAGTAATCTAACGGCATATGAAAGAAATCTGCCAGCACCTCCAACTTGGAGAGGCTAATATCTTTTGTACGTCGGAAATAGCTCATTGTCTGTTTGCTTTTCTTGAATAACAAGCTAATTAAATCCTGCTGTTGCTCCTTTGTCAAACCTGCATACAGGTTATCTATTAAATCTAAATTCAACATAATGCTATATAATATTATAATGGTTTTATGTTATTTTGTACCAAAACGCCCAATTTGTTGAGCAATACATTTTGTTTTCTCCAATGTTTGGACTACTTTTGCATGCAAATATAATCAAAATCTCAGATATACAATCAGAGAATAGTAATTTTTTGCGATAAAATATTAAGCAAATGACACAGAAAGAAGTTGCTGATTATTACTGTAAGCTATCTAACAGTGAGAAAGGGCGTTTTACTGCATTTTTAAGCATGAACATCGGTGGCTCACCACACACAGGGTAACAAAAGATTTTGGGATGGGCTCGAAATATAATGGGCCGACCAATGTCCCAAGTTGTCGAAAAGGAACTGTCCTCAATTGTTGAAAAAGACAAGTGGAGGATGATGTATTAAAATATTAAGTAGGCACAGCGGATATTTTCCGTGGATTCATGGTAAGTTTATATGTAAAGGGGAAGGAAAATGGTCATGTCCAGGCTTACGCTCCTACCGGAGCTATGGGTCTGAAGCGATGGGGTGGCCTTACGAGCAAGCTCGGCGGCTATCCCATCGCTTCAGACCCACACCTTTGGTGGCAAGCCTGCCCATGATTTTCTATTACCATTTATTCATTGGCGAAGTCAGGACTATACGAAATGAAACAACATATTCAATCCACGGAAAATATCCATTGAACCAAGTTAGGAACTTGCGGAACTTGAATTACTTTTATATTTGGTTGATACGTGTACGGCTTAGTCACGCTTGTGGTTGACACAGCCGCTGCGTTAGCCAAAAACATAACAGAACAAGAGAGAGAATCAAGATCTGCCATGAGAATGAATGGTCTATAGAAAAAGGGATACACATGAATGGGCACGATCCACAGACAGAATAGGAAAGATGTGGAAGCCGTGCCCATTCATAAAAAGGAAGCTTCGGAAAAAAGAGGAAGCCAGTGAAAGATTCAGGTCAGAGATAGACATTGAAGGCATCGTTTTTCTTTTCGAGGTTGGCCACGCGCTGTGCGAGGCTCTCAAAGTCGCCCTCCTTGCCGCCCATACCCACATTGCCGCCCTGAGCAGCAGCTCCCATGCAGATGACAAGTGCCGTCGCTAATAATAGGATTTGTTTCATAAAAAAATCGGTTGTCGTGTGGTTCATGTGGGACGGAAATCAGCCGCCCCACATGAACAGAAAAAACGGAAATCAGTATTCCTCAAAATACTTTTGGATCTGCTGCCAGTCGCGCGTCTTGGTCAGGGCGAGCATGAGCAGCACACGTGCCTTCTGAGGATTGAGCGTCAGAGCGGCAATGAAATGGTATTTGCTGTCGTCCACCTCCCCATTGAGGCAAGTGGGTCCGGTAGGAACCCGGCTTGAGCGTACGATATTGATGCCTTTGGCACGAGCCTTGAGCGCCACATCGAACACATCCTTATAGAAGTTGCCGTCGCCGACTCCTGCCAATACGATGCCGTCGTAGTTGGCATCCACAAAAGCCTGCATGGGCAGTGGGGAGCAGTTGGCATAACCGTAGACGATGCCCACCTTGGGCAACTGGTCAAGCTGGTCGACACGGAACTCGCTCTGTGTGGTGTGCCGGTTGGTGATGTTGCGGCAGTAGATGGCCTTGCCGTTGTAGACGTAGCCCACCTTGCCATAGTTGGCAGCCTGAAAGGTAGCCACGTCGGTGGTGTGCATCTTCGTCACATCCTTGGCATCGAGCAGCATGTTGTTCATGCAGCACATCACACCACGCCCTTTCGACTCGGGGCTGGCCGCAGCCACCACTCCGGCATAGAGGTTGCCGGGACCGTCGGCACTGATGGCCGTGGAGGGGCGCATGGCACCCACCAGGATGACGGGCTTGTCGCTGTCGACCGTGAGATTGAGGAAGTAGGCCGTCTCCTCCATGGTGTCGGATCCATGGGTAACGACCACACCGTCGTAGCCCTCATGGTTGAGCAGTTCGTTGATGCGCTTGGCCATTTTGAGCCACACCTGGTCGTTCATGTCCTGCGAGCCAATATTGCAGAGCTGTTCGCCACTCACGTCGGCCACATCGAGAATCTGTGGCACAGCCTGGATGAGCGTCTGCACACCCACCTGGCCGGCGCTATAGGCCGAGTTGGTGGACGACTGGCTGACGCCAGCGATGGTTCCGCCCGTGGCGATGATTCTGATCTTGGGTTTCGCATAGCCACTGATGCTCACCATGAAGGACAACAACAGCAGCATGAAATAGAATTTCTTGATCTTCATGATGGTCTGTTTTTAATTGATATCTTTGTTGATTGTGAAAATTCGGTCTACACGGACCGTCACCCCATGAGCAGCGTGATGAGGTAGCTCACGCCAATGGAGACGATGGTGGTCACGAAGCCGGGCAACTGGAAGGAATGGTTGATGACATATTTGCCGACATGTGTCGTGCCTGTGCGGTCAAACTCCACGGCCGCCACCTCTGTGGGATAGTTGGGCAGGAAGAAATAGCCGTTGACCGCCGGAAACATGGCCACGAGCAACAGGGGATTGATGCCTAAGGCAATGCCTACGGGATAGAGCGTCGCCACGGTAGCCGCCTGAGAGAAGAGCATGATGCTCATCACAAACAGCGCGATGGCAAAAAGGAAAGGAGCCGTGGCAACCATGCCCGACAAGGCACTGTTGATGACCTCCTCGTTGCCGCAATAGAAGGTGGAACCCATCCAAGCCACACCAAATATGGCGATGACGGCATTCATGCCGGCCTTGAAAATGTTGCCCTTAGGAAGTTCCGCCACTTTCGTATGGCCCACTAACAGAATCAGAATGGCATCGCTCATCATCACCATCTCGATGGTCTCGCTCATCGTGACACCTTCGGGACGCAGGGAGGGAATGAATCCAAAGAGAATGACGAGCAACACTCCGAAGAAGAACGCCCACACGGCACGGCGTGCCTTGGGGTCGGGAGCGTCCTCGGCCTGCTCCATGGCCTTGGCATCCGCTTCGGGATTGATGATGCCCGCACGCACACGGCGCTGATATTCGGGATCATCGGTGAGCTCCTTGCCCACATGGTTCTCGATGAGTGCCGCTACAATGATGGCAATGATACTGGCCGGCAGACAAACGGTGAGAATGGTGCCCAAGCTGATACCTTGACCGCCCAGCATGTCGGTGGACACCATGGCCGCCATGGCCGCCGAGACGGGGCTGCTGGTGATGCCAAGTGAGGCCGCTATCACCGACAGACTCATTGGCCGCTCAGGGCGTATCTTGTTGGCCTGGGCGATCTCACTGATGATGGGAAGCAGACTGTAGCTGGTGTGGGCGGTGCCGGCAAACACGCAGAAGGCAAAGCAGCACAACGGGCCATAGTAGGTGATGTTGCTGGGGTGGCGACGCAGAAACTTAGCCGCACAGCCCACCAAATACTCCAGACCGCCGGTGGCCTGCAAGGCTGCCGAGGCCGTGATCACGGCAAGGATGATGAGCATCACGTCGATGGGTGCCTTGCCAGGCGACAAACCGAATACAAACACCAAGATAAACGTGCCAAGCATTCCGTAGATGCCCAATCCAACGCCGCCAACCCGGGCACCGATGAAAATGAACAGCAATAAGATCGCCAATTCAATAAGTAGAAGTAAGATTGTCATATCTCATAATAAGGTTTAGACTCAAATTCGCTGCAAATTTAGCGTTTTATTGGCGATGTCGTTTAAAAAAGCTATAGGTTTTTTTTGTAAATATGGGAACAATTCGTTATTTTTGTCTTATGGTAAAAAGAACGCCTAAAAAGGCAAATAATAGTAAAATAGAGCATTTGTTTTGAGTTTCAAGTGGTTGTGGCAGTCGTTGGCTTTAGTTGGCAGTGACAAGGAAATGAGAAAAAAGCAGATTAGAGAAGTAGAAACGCTTTCAAATCGCCAAGCATTACCAACGACTTTCCGACCGTGAGACGTTCGTTACCGCTGAAATGGTGAGAAACGCCTATCAAGGCATAGGCACCGAATACGAGACCTTGCTCAGAGCTTTCGACAAGGAAAACGCCGCCTTGGACGAGCATTCTTTCCAAAACATTGTGTCCACAAAGACACAGCAAGGTATGTTTTGAGTTACTCAAAACCTTTCGAGTTACTCCCAAAAGAACTTGCCTGTCGGTGATTTGTTCCTCCGTAGTCGGACAATAAAGATGGAAAGAACATATAAAAAAGCATAAAAAGTTTCTGATTTTTCTCATAGACAATTTAGATCTTATATTTTTGTGCAAAATTAGAAACAATGACAGAACTATTGAGTATATTATATAAGCTGCGGATATTCACTTCGGATGAACTTTCTGAGGCTCTGAAAGGCAAGGTAAAATCGGTGGAAGCGTTGCTTGCTCGGTACAAGCAACAAGGGTGGATTGTGGCTATACGGCGCAATACCTATTGCATGAAGGATATTGCATCTGGTTTACCTGTTTGCGACAAGTATGAGATAGGAAGCCACATGTCACATACAGCTTGCATCAGTTATCACACAGCATTGGAATTTCATGGATTGGCTCATCAACCCTTCAATGAGGTTTTTGTGAAAAGCATGACTCGCTTCAATTCCTTTTCTTTCGACGATGTGGATTATACCTATTGCCGACAAACAAAGGAAATCATTGGTATGATGACACCCAAGGGAAACCCTTATGTGCGAGTAACGGATGTGGAGAGTACGTTGTTGGATTGCTTTGACCGCATCGACCGAGCTGGTGGTATTGAGGAATTGCTGCATTGCATGGAGGGTATCGTCTTGCTCAATGAGGAAAGGCTCATCGATTATCTCGCAAGGTACGACAAGGCATTCCTGTACCAGAAGACAGGCTATCTGTTGGAGCGAATCAAGGAACAAGCCAACATCTCAGAATCCCTCTTGGAGCTGTGCCGAGCCAAGGGAACCAAAAGCGTCAAGTGGTTGACTAACAACGAAGAGTCGGATACATTTGTAAATAAATGGCGCATGTATGTGCCGCAAGAACTAACATCAAAGGAAGAATATGAACTCATATAACAAACAAGCTCTTGACATCATCGCCAAGGAGCAAGGCTTTATTCGCGGCAACCTCAGCTTGCCACAGTTGGCAGAGCGGTATCACATTCGCAGCATTTTCGGAGGCAGCATAGCCTACTATTCGTCGAGTGAGGGCGGCGAGCGCGATCTGCGTGCCGTCTCCAACAGCATCTGCTGCCATGAGTTCCATCTCATCCATCAAGGGACAGCCAGCGTCAACATGGGCGGAGAAGACATTGCCCTCCATCGGGGTGACCTGTTGCTCCTCCACCCTTTCCAACCCGTCGACTGCCATTTTCCCCCCGAAGTGGAGAGCGAGGGACTGCTGCTCGAAGACGAGGTGTACCAACGGCAGCTCCAACTCGGAGGCAGCGATGTCTCCATACAGAACTTGGGAAAACCGGCTCCCTTTCTGTTCCATCTTGACGAAGGCCAGTTAGGAGAATTAGGAGGCATACTGAAACAAATTAAGCACACCATCGACTACACACATATATATAAAGAGGAAATGCTCCACTCGCTCGTCCACGTCTGTCTGCTCTTTATCAGCGAGCTGCCCTTCGACCGTAGGCTCGTCACGCCCGACTTCCGCCACAAGCAGAACATCCTGCAAATATTCTTCACCCTTGCTCACAAATATTTCCGCACGGAGCGACAAATCGGTTTCTATGCCGACAAACTGAACATCTCTTCCACCTATCTCAGCCGAGTAGTGAGAGAACTCACCGGCAACAGCATCAACCACTACCTGAACAACCTCACCTTTGAAGAAGCCTGCACGCTGCTGCGCACGTCGGACAAGAATATCGGCGAGATTGCGCTCGGCCTGCACTTCAACGACCAAAGCGCATTCACCAACTTCTTCAAGGCCCACGCCGGTTGCTCGCCCAAATCCTATCAGACCAAAGTCAGAGGATAGACCCATCCCCCGCTCCCCCCCTGCTCCACCTGTCACGCCTATCATACATCATACATCATTGCCATGCGGAGCATTCTACATGATCATGGGGGCGCGAGAGCCAAAATTATGAATGATGATTTATGAATTGTTCAGTGGGGATCTCACAGACCATACAATAGGAAACAGAAAAGGCTGCGATGGGATTCGCAGCCTTTTCTGTCTTGCCGGATGGATCAGAACAATTGCAAGGTATAGATATAAACCACTGCGGCAGGAATAGCCATCAGTGATGAATCGAAGCGGTCGAGGATTCCGCCGTGACCGGGGAGGATGTTGCCGCTGTCCTTAATGCCTAATGTGCGTTTGAACAGACTCTCGACCAAATCGCCTAATGTGCCGAAAACCACGACAACCAGTCCGAGTCCCATCCACATCGGTATACTCAGCGTGTGCCCGTCACCCAACAGATAACCCACGACAACCGCCACGATGAGGACGAGGATGCCTCCGCCAATGCTCCCTTCCCAAGTCTTCCCCGGAGAGATGCGTGGAAAGAGTTTGTGGCGACCGAACAACGAACCAGAGCAATAGGCACCCGAATCGTTGACCCAAAGAAAGACAAACAACATCAGCGGAATCATCATGTCGTAATGCACAAATCCGTCGCTCTGTACATCGAATGCCAATATATTGATCATCGACAGGGGCAGGGCGATAAACATTTGCGAGAGCATGGTGTAAGCCCAATCGTGAACGGGATTCTCATTCTTGAGATACAGTTCACTGGCAAAAAGATAAATCACCGTGAGCAGATAGGGCACAAAGATGACGAAATTGGTCACGATACCACTCCTCCACGCGGCTACGGCAATGAAAAAATAGACACCGGCCACGGTAGAGATGAAGCGGTTGACGGAGACACCTTCAATGTCGTTGACCAATCCACAGTATTCCCAAATCGCCATACCCGTAATCAGCGCAAAGAGAAAGATCATGGCCTCGGGGCGGAGGAATCCGCACACCATGATGGCCACGAAGAGTACGCCGGTTATCGTTCGGGTGACAAGATTGCTTTGTTTCTCAGTCATGCCTTTTCCTCCTTATCCCCTGTATCGCCTTGTGCCTCATCAGCGGGAGCTTCTTGGCGGGCGTCCTTGCTATTTTTCTGTTGCTCGGCCACTCTGCGCTGATGCTCAGCCTCGGCCTGTTTTACAGCCTCGGGCATATCCTCCAAAGCGGGAGCCATTTTCTCATTGGCCTCAATGATTTCTTCCGAACGGCTCTTCCAGGGACGCTTGCCAAAGATTTTCTCCACATCCTCAGCATAGATGACCTCCTTCTGATAGAGCAGGTCGGCGAGCTGCTTATGACCCTCCTTATGTTCGGTGAGGATCTGCTTGGCACGGGCATATTGCTCGTTGATCATCTTCAACACCTCATCATCCATAATCTTGGCCGTGGTCTCGCTATAGGGACGAGTGAACTGATATTCCTGGTTGTTATAATAGCAGATGTTGGGCAGTTTGTCGCTCATGCCCGCATAGGCCACCATACCGTAGGCGCTCTTCGTGGCACGCTCCAGATCGTTCATGGCGCCCGTAGAGATGTGGTGGATAAAGAGGTCCTCAGCGGCACGGCCACCGAGCAAGGAGCACATTTCGTCGAGCATCTCCTCCTTGGTAGTGATCACACGCTCCTCGGGAAGATACCAGGCAGCGCCGAGAGCCTGTCCGCGCGGTACGATGGTCACCTTCACCAATGGGTTGGCATGCTGGCAGAACCAGCTGATGGTGGCATGACCGGCCTCATGGATGGCAATGCTGCGCTTCTCTTCTGCCGTCATCACCTTGGTTTTCTTTTCCAGTCCGCCGATGATACGGTCTACGGCATCGAGGAAGTTCTGCTTCTCCACATCTTTCTGGTTGTGGCGGGCAGCAATAAGCGCAGCCTCATTGCAGACATTGGCGATATCGGCACCCGAAAATCCAGGTGTCTGACGGGCCAAAAAGTCAACGTCGAGATCAGCAGCCGTCTTGAGAGGCTTGAGGTGCACTTTGAAGATGGCCTTGCGCTCGGCCAAGTCGGGAAGATCTACATGTATCTGGCGGTCGAAACGTCCGGCACGCAGCAGAGCCTTGTCGAGCATATCAGCCCGGTTGGTGGCTGCCATGACAATGACACCCGAGTTGGAACCGAAGCCGTCCATCTCGGTAAGCAGGGCATTGAGGGTATTCTCGCGCTCGTCGTTTCCTCCCATGGAAGGATTCTTGCTGCGCGCACGTCCCACGGCATCGATCTCATCAATGAAAATGATGCACGGAGCCTTTTCCTTAGCCTGGCGGAATACGTCGCGGACGCGGCTGGCACCCACGCCGACAAACATCTCAACAAAGTCGGAACCACTCATGGAAAAGAACGGCACGCCGGCCTCTCCGGCCACAGCCTTCGCCAACAGCGTCTTACCCGTTCCGGGAGGACCGATTAGCAGGGCGCCCTTAGGAATCTTTCCACCCAAGTCGGTGTAGCGCTTCGGATTCTTCAGGAAATCCACGATCTCCTGCACTTCCTGTTTGGCACCCTCCTGTCCGGCTACATCCTTGAAGGTGATGCCCATCTCGTTGCCCTTCTCATAGAGTTTGGCCTTGCTCTTGCCGACGTTGAACATACCGCCGCCATTGCTGCCGCCTCCCATTCTGCCCATGAGAAACCACAACATTCCCAAAAGGAAGAGGAAGGGCACGAGCTGTATGATGAGATCCCAGAAATGATTGCCTTTTTGATTCTCGTAACTGAACTCACTGATTTTACCTGTTTTCTGAGCCTGGGTAACAAACTTTTCGAGTTCATCAACGCTTCCGAACTCGACAGTGACGTATGGATTCGGGCCCACTTGCTGTGCCGACTTTCGGAATACATCGCGGACATTCTGCTCCTTGACATACATTTTCAGCGTATTGTCGTCCTTGTTGATGACGATACTCTTGGCCCATCCACGGTTGACGTAGGCCTGAAAGTCGGAATAGCGGGCATTGGTTGCCGAGCCCGATCCACTGAGCAGAGCATTTCCGCCGCCAGTGAAGAAGAGAATGGCCAAAGTGACGATAATGAGTCCGTAAAGCCAGTTCATGTTGAACCGCGGCATCTTTGGCTGATTGTTGTCGCCTTGGGGATTGTTGTTGTTGTTCATTTTTCAGATTGAAAACTAAATAAGGGGTAAATATACTGAAATAAAAACTGTCGGTCTCGACCTTCCATCAGCACGACTGCCATGAGAACAGGTGGAAGACACGTCATTTACCTTCCGGCAAATAACATGCCAATTCAATCCAAGTCAGGGATTCGTGTCAGTGTCGCGTCAGTCCAAAGACTTTCCAGATCATAGAACCGGCGTGTCTCAGGAAGGAATACATGAACGAGGACATCGCCATAGTCGATGGCTACCCACTGGTCGGTACCAAGTCCGACGACATGCGTAGGTTTCTCACCGGCCTCGCGGCATTTGTCACCCACCGACTCAGCGATGGCCTCCACCTGTGTGGGCGACTGTCCCTGACAGATCACAAAATATTGAGCCACGGCTCCGTCAATCTTACGAAGGTCACAGACGACAATGTCGCGACCTTTCTTTTCCTGAATACCTTCAGTGATGGTTTTAACTAAATCCGTTGTTGATGTCATTCAGTTGATTTTGTATGATGCTCTTTTTTATTTTTATTATACTATAGATGTGTACTGATTTGCAAAGTTAGTGGAATAAATCCGTTTTGCGCCTTAAATCACGATTTTTTTGGAAAAAATTAAGTTTTTACTAAAAAAACTCCCGAAAAATTTTGGTGGTTAGCAAAAAAGCAGTACCTTTGCACTCGTCAAACGGAAACAACTCCTACAACAGTTTTCCAAACGACATTGGGATATGGTGTAATGGTAACACTACAGATTCTGGTCCTGTCATTCCTGGTTCGAATCCGGGTATCCCAACAAAGAAGGTTGCCGAGTGGCAACCTTTTTTTAATTCATAAGTTCACATATCATAATTGTCGTTCGCGCTGCGTGCGTATGTGCGCTTTGTGTTCTCCTCCCTTCGCAGGGTTCGGGCTTCTCTCTTTGGGGGCGGCCAAGCCACGGCCTCTGCACACAGATGGCTGGTTTCCGTGTCTTTACCCTGTCCATTCGCTGTTTGATAGATAGAATACACCACACACTTGCGCCGTTCGTTCTTTGTGCTGGCTTCTAACTCAAAAAACAGTTTCTCATTTTAGTCGATTCAGCGGATAGTTGCTTTTCTCAAAATTTATGTTAAATGTAGTTATTTTTTTTTCAATAAAAGTGGCTTGTGGCTTTTATTGTTTATATTTGTAAGCGACCAAAACTAAAGCTATATGAGACATCTTTTGTTGAAACTTTCAATTTGGGCTTTCATGGTGTTTGTAGTCCCGATGCAAAAGTCCGCAAGGGTCATGGCTTTTACCCAGCCAAAAGGGGTTGAGTTCCGTTATAAGTCATCATATCCAGATGTGTATGATTGGTCTGTAATCGAGGATGAGAGGGTACGCAACATCATTGAGCAAAGGATTAAGGAGGACTGCCATCTCTATACCCTCACGGTTTTTGGCGACAAGAGCCTTTTCACCAAAGATCCTGCGAGCATCGTCAAAATGCCTTTGGAAGTTGACTATATCAACATCTATATGGACTTTGACCGGCTCGTCAAGAAGTCGCAGATTAAATATCACGACCAGCTGTACCTTGTCAGTGACAGTCTCATTACGGATGAATGGAACATCAGCGACACCTTGGATACGATTCAAGGCCGTACCTGCTACAAAGCCACTTTGAAGCAAAATGACAGGGTGAGAGCCTGGTTCGACCCGGAGATTGCCGTCAACAGCGCTCCATTCGGCTACACGGGCTTGCCGGGATTGGTCGTGAGGATGGAGTTGCCCTTTACCTATTTGGAGCTTCAAAGCATTCATACCATTGAAGGCGACGTCCGGCTTGCAGCTCCTGAGAAAGGAATCAAGATGGACGATGCGAGCTTTAAGAAGATGACGGGTTCTAATTTCAAAGAGTTTATGAAGTCGCATAAGAAAGACTGAGAATGGCAAACTTACCAAGGTTTCTTGTTCTATGCTTGATCATTATCTGCCAACATTATTGTGCCCATTCGCAAACTCTTGTCATCGGCCATGTCGTGAACGAAAAAGGCGATCCGGTCACAAACGCCACCGTCATGCTGTATGGCGACAGTCTGTGCAGAACCAAGGCGGCAGCCTTTGCCATCACAGACAGGAAAGGAATGTTTGCTTTGACCGTGAAGACACAAGACGGTTGGATACAGATAAGGCATCTTGGGTATCGAAATCTGATTTTGCCATTAAAGGATGCCAACGACAAGAAACTCATCCTACAGGAAGAAAAGAACACGCTCGAAGAAATCATTGTCAAGGGTCGCTACACCGGAATGCGCATGTCGGGCGACACGGTCATGTTTGACGCCAACCATTTCAAAAACGGCTTTGAGGACAATGTCGGCCAGCTGCTGCAAAAGTTGCCGGGCATCAGTGTGGACAAAGACGGAAACGTGTCCTATGCCGGAAAAAACATAGAGACGCTGTTGCTCGATGGCAAGGATGTATTGACGCAGAGCAGCAATGGGTTGGTGGTGAACAATATGCAGGCCGACAACATCCGTGGCGTTGAGGTCATCAAGCAATACAAGAGCAGCAGCCTCCTCAGCTTTGCCGAGAATGATGACGGCATGGCACTGAACCTGAAAACGACAAAGAAATCGAATCTGTCCGGCTATGCTGAAGGCGAAATGGGCGTGACAGACCGCTACCAACTAAAAGCCTTCGGCCTTATGCCCAATGAGAAATTCTCGCTGACGGCCATCCTTTCGTCCAACAACATTGGAGAACCCACATTGTCCCTCTCAGACTACATCAAAAAGAAAATCAGCCATTCCGCTTCTTCTGCGGGGAATAGCATGAGTTTCACGCTGTCGGGTGCCGAATCACAAGTGCTGTACAAGACTGGAGACGCTTTCAAAGACAAAGGACATCTTCTCTCTTTGGATGCCAAATATGTTCCGTCGAAGCAACTTGCCATCACGCTCGGCACAATGCTCTATCATTCCGATCTCTCTAACGAGAGCTCCAATCAGGAGACCTTTTACAACCAGGATCGAAACGTGGTGTGGGACACCGAGTCTAAAGACAGAAGGCATGGCGGCTTTGTTACGTCTTACGCCAACATGGGGTGGAGGCCACGCAAGAATCTGATTGTGCAGGCTGATGTGAAATTCCATTCCAATGACATCCACTTGTGTCAGGAGGGGAAGGGCAACTCGGCAGATGCCAACGACTATCGACAAACCAACCGGCAGCGGGAAACCCACATTGAAGTAAACTGGCTGTCGAAACTTCTGCTCAACAAGCACACGCTGCATTTTGGAAGTTCGATGGAATGGAACTCCCAAAAAGGTGACTACAACCTGTTGAGCGAGAATTGGCTGCTGCCGGTCGACAGTTGTGGTTACGGCAACGAGGGCTTTATCTATTTCGAACGAATGAAGAACGACCGGATGGTGGCGAGAGCTCATGCGGGCGACGAGATAGCGCTCCGGGAAGGCTACAGTCTATCGGCCAACATAAACTACGACTACAGCCACATCGACGATTATGCCGACCGCCAGCCCAAGGACTCGGCACTGAACATTATCAAGCAGGCTGGCGCCGAATTGCTGCTGAAGAAAACAACAGGCAAAATGCATTACACCATCGGCCTGCAATGCTCTTTCTACTCCAATGTGTTCGGTGCCATGGAGAAGACCAGGCTGTATCCCTATGTTGACTGTACCTACTCGATATCCGACAACAAGAAAATCTCTGCAAGCTATTCACGCAGCGGTAAACTGACAGATTTTGAAAAACTGTCACGGCTCTATCGGATTACCTCTTATTACAGCCTTACCGAGGCTTCGCAAATCAACGATCCGTTTCAGTTCTCTGACAGAATCAGCCTGTCGTATTCCGACATCAACATCAGCCGCAATACCTTTATATTTGCACATGCGTCGATGGAGCAAACCAAGCATTCGCTGACCCAGCACGTTTCGCGCCACAGCATCGTGAGCATAACGCAAAACATGACCGACAGGGCCTCACGCTCCTTCCTTATGTATTTCGTCCTTGACAAGCGTTTCGTCGTTGGACTTCCACTCGACATAAAGCTGTCGTTGAATGGATTCAGCATGACCTCGCCATCGGTTACCAATGGAAGCATATCGGATATTGACAACGAGAAAGTGGACCTCAAATTGGCGGCCTCATCACGCTTCAAGACTCCCTTCAACGCTGAATTCACTTACGGATACTCTTGGATTAGAAGCAATGTCAAAAACTACAGTCAGAAGAGCATCACCCGCGAATACACGACGCAGGCAAAACTCCTGTTCAACAAGGGCAAATGGAGAAATGCCATTGGCATTGAATACACGTCGACAAGCGTTGAGGGCTACAATGAAAACCAATGGAACCTGAACTTTGCGCTGGCCTACAAGTTGAAGAGGCTGGCTATCTCGGTGAAAGCAAACAATATTCTGCATCTCAAGACAAACTATTGGCGCAGAACCTATATTTCTGAATACATGTCGCTCTCTCAACACTACCGCCGCATGCCCGGCTATCTCATGGCAGGAATCAAGTATACCATTTAGAAGGTTTCGGCAAGTTTTTTTCATATTTTTGTCAACTAATCTACAGCAAGAACACTTTTTTTATTATCTTTGCGTTCGAGACAACGGCAATCTGCAATCACTAACCACTCACTGATCTTTCGGCTCCGGGACAGGCGGAAAGCCATCCCGGCCACACTTGAACCCACAAGAAAAGCCTGCACTGAAAAACTGTGAATGCCTTCTTGCCAGCATAAACAAACATACTTATCAATAATCACTCAATGAACAAGTCCAACTTTTTCTCACTTTCATTCCTCACCGGAGCAGTCGCATTGCTTCTGCCCGGCATGGCCCAAAAATGTCAAGCCCAGGCTGACTTCGACAACTGCCTGCCCCCCAAAGTCATCCACCACTTTGGCTTTGAGGACGCCGTCAAGGACGACTTCGCCGACGACACGCTCACCATCGACGGACGGGGCGCTTCCACAACGCACGCATCGTCAGCGATTCCATCCTCGGCATTCCCGAGGGCCGCAAGGCCGTGCAGATTCGTGCCGGCGAGCCCGACGGCTAACCAGCCTGTCTGCAGCTCCTCGATACCATCCACGGAGCGGGACTTGCCTTCCAGATCGTTCATTCGGGCATCGACCGTCTGATTAACCGCTCGCGGTGCTGGAACCTCGAAGCCTCTATGGACGGCGGACAAACCTGGGCTCAAACCACCCCGGCTTTCGACTCCCGCTGTGAGTTTGCCTGGCAGAGCGTCACCGTGCCGGTGTTGCCCGACAGCGGCTATGTGTTCCGCTTCGTCTTCCACAACCCTGACAACAATATGGGAAGCGACTGGAGCATCCTCATCGACGGCATTAGGGTCACAGAAGGCGACTATGCAGAAATTCCCTGGTATGTGCAGCCCGGCAATATCACCAACGGCTTCTCCACGGCTTCCGTCAGCATCAGCTTCCGGCCCGTATTGTCCGGTTCCAGCTATTTCTTCGGCGACGAGGAATACGGTGGCCGCACAAGCGTTTATGTCAAAGTGGACAACAGTGAGCCACAGGTGTTCAACACCATGCCGCTCGACCTGTCGATCACTCTGCGCCATCTCAGCCAGGGCAAGCACCATCTCAACATCCGCTTCTACGACCGGAAGTTGGGACGCTTCCTCGATGAAGCCCAGCCCACCGACATCGATTTCTACGTGCGCCCTTATGAGCAGATACAAGGCATTGGCAACCTGCTCAAAGCCACACCCGGCAAATTCTATGAGCTCACGCCACAGCAGGGACACGACATCCTCGTCAATTGGGCATCGCCCACCCGTGCACAGCGGTGGCTCTACGACGGCACGGGAGGCATCCTTGTGGACGATCCTCAATTTCTCGATCCCGTGAGACAGTATGTCCCCGACAACATGATGCATGTGAAGAAAATCCGCGGCCAGCTGGTGAAGGTGAGCAACAACCTCATGCTCCGCCTCGACACCAAGGCAGACATCGACACGCTGAACACGAAATTCATGTTCACCAACTACCGCTGCGACGACTTGAGCACCATCACCGATGACCCAGAAGCCTATATGGGCACCCCGTTGTGTCTGGCTAAGGTGAAACTCTCTTCCGACAACGGCGTGGTAAGGTGCCTGCCCAACGAGTTCATCAATGCCACGGACGCTCAGGGCAACACAATGCGCTTGGAGAACATCTTCACCGACATGTTCACCATGACCAGTCTCGCACAAGCCGACAGCATCATGGTATTCGGCATCGTGGGCAAATCCTTTACCGACGGCACCCCAGTGCTGTTCCCGCTCAGTTCGGCCGACTCGCCATCCACAGGCATCAGCCCAGTGGCAGACAAGGGGCAGAAAGTCGGCTTCCACACCTTCAAGGGCGGCATGACCATTCAGCCCACCCGTCAACGGGTTTGCCTGGCCACACTCTCCGGCATCGTTGTATTCCAGGCCGAGAGCCTTCAGCAGTCACACAGTCTGTCTCTTCCCGCAGGCATCTATTTGCTCAACGGCAAGAAGATTGTCGTGAATTGACCGTAAAAGAATTCTTTGAACAGAAAGGCAGGAGGAACATCATCCTCCTGTCTTCTTATTATTCATAAAAAAAAGAAAGCGTTCCTATCAGGAACTGTGTTATCGACTATACTCCATCTGTAATTTAAAATTTATCGCTTATGAGGAAATTATTAACTTTAGGAGGATTGCTCTTGGCAACGCTATCGGCGAGCGCCCAATGGAACAGTGACTCTACAGTGTTCCGCGTGACCGACTTACAGTCGACACGGCCGGAGAATGTGAAGACTCTGCAGCTTGCGGGCGGAAAGACACTCGTCACCTGGAGCCAGCAGACGGGGTCGGATTATTCTTCTCCCCGCAACCTTTTCATGCAGTTGATCGACAAGGACGGTGTGCGTCAGCTCGGCAATAACGGCAAGCAGGTGAACAAGTACGACCTCTACAGCTACACGACCCCCTACAATACCGTGACCGACTCTGTGGGCAATGCCATTATTGCCTATCTCGACTGCCGCACGGACACTTCCAATACCGGTGCTTTCTACCGTCCCTATTTCTATAAGGTCGATCCCACTGGCCAGCAACTGTGGGGCAAGGACGGCGTAGCGGCCGACGTAGCCGATTCCTTGCGCTGTGGCGATCTCGATTTGGTGAACTGCAATGGCGACATCTACGCCCTCTTCTCCCGTCCTCGCACGGCGACATCTGTGTATGATGATGTCTCGGTAGTGGAGAAGCTCAACGCCGACGGCACTGACGCCTTCAGCGAGCCCATCGTGATCGACGGATCGGGAACCAACATTTTCCCCACCTCCGACGGGTTCATAGCTGTCTATCTGAGCAACGACCATCCCTATGCCCAGCGCTACAATGGCACCACGGGGCAACCGGTGTGGCAGACTCCTCTGGCTCTGAATCCGTCGTGCTCCATGAACGCTGCATGGAACGACAAGACCTTCTTAGGCTATCCTGACGGCAACGGCGGAGTGATCATCCAATATGAACCGTCGGACGAGAACTACAACACTTCGAATGTGTTCCAAAAAATCAATGGCGACGGCACTGCCGACACACCTGTGGACTACCTGGACGGCTACTCCAGCGACGCAAGCACCAAACTGCTTTTCGACCCTGAGGCCAAGGCCATCTATGCCATGTACAGCCAGCGGGCATCCGACTGGACATCCACCTCGCTAAAACTGCAAAAATATGGCTATGATCTCAAAGCCCAGTGGAGCGAGGCCAAGACACTCGGCAAAGCCAGCATAGCTCCCACAGCCTACGCGCTGTTGAAAGCTACCGACGGAGGTGTGGTTGCTGCCTACGGACTCCAGCCCACTTATGACACCACATTCGTGTGCCTGGCCCACTACAGCGCTGAAGGCGACTCCCTTTGGACCAGCACCGCCCATGGCTCTTCTTCCATCGCCTACGTCAATGCAGAGAACGACCCCTCCGGTATCTACACCTTCTTCACCGAAGCTCCCACAAGCAGCTCGGCAGGCGTGGCCGGTCTGATGGTCAACACCGATGGCACTGTGGGACTGCCCTACAACCTCGACATCCATGTGGCAGAGGCAGGAACCTTGGCCACTCTCGTCCCCGCCGACAAGAAATATTCCGCAGCCTCGCTCAAGCTATCGGGCAATCTCAATGGTGACGATGTCAGCGTGCTGCGCGACATGTGTGGCGTCAGCTCCACCCAAGAGGAAACCGACGGCAAGGTGACGCGGCTGAATCTCGCCGATGCCCGATTCGTATCGGGCGGTTCCTCTTATGCATCTGTTCCCGATGAGTACGGATGGGATCAAGTGGCCCTCTACACCAACGATGATGAGGTGCCGGCCTATCTTTTCTCCACGGGCAAGCAGGGTTGCGCCATGACCACCGTCATCCTGCCCCGAACGACGAAATCGATTGGAGCCTACGCCTTGGCCAGCAATGCCAGCCTCACCCAAATCACGATTCCCGACAGCGTGACCACCATCGACGACAATGCCTTTGCAGGCTCAGGACTGACATCGGTAGTCGTACCGGAAGCGGTCAGCTATATGGGCAAATACACTTTCTGGGGCTGTGCCTACATGACCTCAGCTGTATTGCCCGAATCCACCACACGTCTGCCCGAGGGCATATTCTCGCAGACAGCTCTCGACCAGTTCCACATCCCCGACTCTGTCACCTCCATCGGCACGGCGGCCTTCCACTTCTGCTACTCGCTGCGCCGCCTGACAGGTGGCAGCCATGTGAACACCTTGGGGAGTTACGCCCTCAACTACTGCAAGCAACTCGAAGAACTCAACTTGAGCGACAGCCTGGAATATATCGGCGGAAAGGCACTCTGCAACCTGTTCAACCTGAAAGAACTCAGAATTCCAGCCAAAGTGAGCCAGATTGTCAACAGTTCGTTCTACGAGGGTCCCTTCGAGGGCGACGTAGCACTTGAGCGTTTCATTGTCGACGCTGACAATAGCAGTTACAAGGACGTAGACGGTGTGCTGTTTACCAAAGACGGCAGCGAACTCGTGGCCTTGCCCATGAACAAGTCTCTCGCCGACAGCACCTACGCCGTTCCGGAAGGCGTGGAGAAGATCAGTGCCTATGCTTTCAACACAAAAATCGACATGACCCATCTCACGCTTCCCCAAACTCTCACGTCTATCGGCAACAGCGCATTCGACAATTGCGTGAAGCTGACATGGATCGAAAGCCTCAACCCTGAGCCTCCTATGTTCAGTGGATTCAGCAATTTCTTTAATGTAGACAAGGACAACTGTCACCTCATTGTCCCCGAAGGAGCATTAGAGGCCTACAAGGCAGCTGATGTATGGAACGAATTCCTGCACGCTACGACCACTGGCATCCGGGGCAAGCTCAACCTCACCGACCGTCATATCGCAGGAGTCTACACACTCGATGGCCGCGCCTCATCGCTCAACGGCAAAGGCGTGCGCATCATACGCTACAGCGACGGCTCTTCGCGCAAGGTGAATATGAGATAAAGGCTGTTATGCGATTCCAGACGGAATCGTCGTCCGTGGGGATCAGTCCCCTATCCAAATCAAGGCGCCCGCATCTTCTCGATACGGGCGCCTTGCTGTATGGAAAAATCCTTCATTATGCACAAAGTATGGCTGCGCGACCCACAACGTGGATGGTAGTGAGAGACACTTAGACGGAGCGTTTTCGTTAAGCCAAATGAGCAGAGGCAAGCTTGCTTGATCTCTGCCATGGCGAGAAAACGAAGGATGAAATCCAACGTTTTCGTTAAGCCAAATGAGCAGAGGCAAGCTTGCTTGATCTCTGCCATGGCGAGAAAACGAAGGATGAAATCCAACGTTTATTTCGTCAAGAGGAATGAGAACAGGCATAAACTTTTACAACCTTAAGATAGTAGGAAAATCATGGTCAGGCTTTTGCTCCTCACAGAGCAATGTGACAGAAGCTATGGGGGTGGCCCTGGCGAGCAAGCTCGCAGGCCGCCCCCATAGTTTCTGTCACACACCATAGGTGACCAGCCTGCCCATGAAGAAAATCGCTATCGCGTAAAATTGCCTTATGGCATAAAATAGAGCAGTACAGAGTTCGTTTGTAAGAGAATCAATATAATCGAGGTTATTCACGAAGGTATCATCAGGGCTTTCTAAACTGCTTGTGGAAAGATTTAGGGGGATGTGATATATTTTATGCACCTTAAGTGCAATTTTCCTTATCTTTTGGGAGGCAAGGGTGACACTCCCCATCCTTTTGGTGAATGGGTGAACTTTATTCGTGGCAACCGACAGGCTGTCATGTGGCGGCCGACAGGCTATCATATGGCGGCCGACAGGCCATCATGTGGCGGCCGACAGGCTATCATGTGGCGGCCGACAGGCTATCATAAGGCGACCGCCACAGAACTAAAGCAGCTGTTTTTTCGTATTATAACGATAAAAGTTTGCTTTGCACCCCCACTTTTTTGTCCACTCGCTGTAACATTCAAGAACCTCCTCCCCATGGGGAGGATTTGCGGGTGGGACTTTTTCTTACACACGAAACTGGTGTTCGGTTCTTGGGCTTTCGAACGAAAAATATTATCTATGAAACCATGTGGACGAAGAGATTTTTTGTATTTTTGTACCTTGAAACGGATTAATTAATGGTATAGATGTCTTCCCTTGAACGAGTTTTTTCAGAATTCTATAGGCCGTTGTGCCTTTATGCCATGCACTATCTGAGTGGCGACACCGACCGTGCCGAAGACGTGGTGCAGGATTGCTTTGTAAGGCTTTGGCAGAAAGAGGTCGTCCACGACAAAGCCTTTCTGTTCACGGCCGTGCGCAACGCCTGCATCGATCTGTTGCGCCGCAATGATCCGCTGTGCCACGACATTGAGCCAAAGGACCTCGACGGTGCGATCACCGACGCCGAGGCCCAGGACAGGTCATTTATCGAGGCACGGTTGTGGCAGGCCATCGACGACCTCCCCGACCGCCAACGCCAGGCACTGCTGCTCTGCAAACGCGACGGACTATCCTATCACGATGCGGCACAGCAGATGGGCATCAGCGAAAAGACCGTGGAGCATCTGCTGTCGAATGCCATGAAGAGCCTGCGCAGACGAAAGGCCGATATCTATTACCTGCCGTTCCTCGCGCTGGCGTGAATACCATCAATATCTGCAAAATCAGCGTCTGACATCATTTTTTTTCTTTTTGTATGGGGGATTTGCTGTAGCATTGCGTCCTACCGGGAGAAAGCTATTAGAAATAACAATGAAAAAGAAAAAGAGAAACATCAAAAGGACAGCCATCGTATGGACCATGCTGACGGGCTGCGCACTGGCCACGCCACTGGCGGCCAAGACTGCAGATTCCACTTACGTGATGCCGCAGCACAGTGTCTTTGTTGAGATAGGAGGCGTTACCGGCCTCATTGGGCTCAACTACGACATGAGGCTGAAGAAGAATTCACCCTGGGGCTTCAGAACCGGTGTGAGCTACGCATTTGATAGTGAGGAGCTAATAACTTATACTGACACAAAAGAGCACCTTTGGGGCTTCGGAACGGAGCTGAACTATCTTCTCGGCGGACGACGCAACCACTTGGAACTGGGACTGGGCAATAAATTGTGGGTCATAAAATATGATCAAAGAGGCGCATATTACAATGATCCGTCTTCTTATTTTATTTATCGCCATACATGGGCGCGCGACATGATCTATCTGAATATCGGCTACCGCCACGAGGCATTGCACGGCTTCCAATTCCGTTGCGGTGTCACACCTATGATTCACGTGACCAACGACTGGCTCTGGGCCGACGGTTCCACTTGCCACAAAGGTGACATACTCTTTGCGCCTTACGTCAGTTTCGGTTGGGCTTTTTAATTCTCTTTCAACGAAATACGCACAACAATGAAACCGGCACACTTCTATTATAAACTGGGCATCGTCCTGCTCCTTCTGTTTGTCGTGGTGTCCGCGTCGGCCCGTCCCAAAGGTGATCCGACCACCATAAAGCAGCAGATGGAGTGGCTTCACAAGACAAAGAAAATCAACTTTACCTACGATGCCTCTTTGCCCGTGGGACAAGTCTATCGTGGCCCTTCGCTCAAACATCTGCCGCTCGACAAGGCCTTGAGTACGTTGTTTGCAGGTTCGGGTATCGACTATAGAGTGAAGGGCAAGTATGTGATACTCAGTAAGGCTCAACGCAGTGCCCCGCCGCTCCCACCGAAGCCAGCCTCCGCATCCACTGCACGGCACACGCTGAACGGCTTTGTGCGCGACACGGACGGCGAGACGCTTATCAACGCTACCATTTGGGACGAGACCACGGGTGTGGGAACGACCACCAATGCCTACGGCTTCTATTCGCTCACGCTGCCCGAGGGCGACCACCTTATAAAATACAGCTATATCGGATACGAAGACAAGAAACTAAAAGAGCCGTTGCATGGCAATCTGCGCCAGGATGTCGCACTCAGCGAGAGCAAGAGTCTGCCCGAAGTGGTCGTTGTGGGCGATCTCAACTCGCCACTGCTCAACACCCAGACAGGCAAGCGATCAATAGGTCCCTCCGACCTCAAGACCGGCTATGCCTTGCTATCCTCGCCCGACGTGGTGAAGACGCTGCAACAAGTGAGCGGAGTGGCCGAGGGGGTGGAACTGGTCAGCGGACTCTATGTGCACGGCGGCAACAGCGACGAGAACCTCTTCCTGCTCGACGGCACCCCGCTCTACCAGATCAACCATACCTTGGGACTTTTCTCCTCGTTTAATGTCGATGTGGTGAAAAACGTGGATTTCTACAAGAGTGGGTTCCCAGCCCGCTACGGCGGACGACTGTCGAGCGTGGTGGACGTACGCACCACTGACGGCGACATGCACCGAGTCCATGGCTCGGTGCGCTTCGGACTGCTCGACGGAGGAATCCAGTTGGAAGGACCGTTGCAGAAAGGCAAGACCAGCTTCAACATAGCGCTCCGCCGCTCGTGGCTCGACCTTCTTACAAGGCCCATATTCGCCATCGTCAACAAAAACGCAGGAGCCGACGAGGACAAAGTCAACGTGAGCTATTTCTTCCACGACTTCAATGCCAAGGTCACGCATATCTTCAGTCAGCGCTCGCGACTGGCCCTGAGTACCTACTGGGGACAGGACAGACTCAACACCAAGGATGAGGACAACGGCGGAGGCATGGGCTACCGTGACTTGTCGAAGAACCGCTTCAACTGGGGCAACTTCAACACGTCGCTCGACTGGACGTATATCGTATCGCCAAAGTTTTTTGCCAACATCAGCGGTGTCTATACCTACAGCCTGTCCAAATTGTGGTCGAAGGAGGATTTTAGTTCGGGAGAAGTGGGGGATGGCAGTTTATCCAACTATTCCGAGCATGACAACCAATCCACCATCAACGACATCGGTTACCGCGCCTCCTTTGACTACCGTCCTACACCTCATCATCATCTGCGTTTCGGCCACGACTTCACTTTTCACCATTATCGTCCGCAGGGCAACAATCACATCTATATCGACAAAAACGGAGGACGTAGCGACACCCTGCAAAGCCATACCGCGAGCCGCCTTACAGCCACAGAATGGAATGCCTATGCAGAAGACGAGATAAGGCTCTATCACCGTTGGAGTCTCAACGGCGGCATCAATGTGGCCCTGTTTCACATCCAGGGCAAGACCTTTGCCAGCGCCGACCCACGCGCGGCCATCAAGTTCCAAGTATCTCCACGCCTTTCACTCAAAGCCAGCTACACCACGATGACGCAATTCGTACACAAGATCTCCAACGCCTACATAGATCTGCCGAGCGACTATTGGGTACCCACCACCCGCCGTCTCCATCCCATGCACAGCCATCAGTGGGCGGCCGGGATCTACATGCAACCCGACAAGCACTGGCTGCTGTCGTTGGAGGGCTACTATAAATGCTCTTCCCACCTGCTGCAATACACCAACTGGATTGGCCTGCAGCCGCCTGCCGACAGTTGGGATACAAAAGTCAACGAGGGAAAGGGACGCTTCTTCGGCTTGGAGTTTGACGCTCACTACGCAGCCCACCGTCTGCAATTGGATGCCTCCTACACGCTGTCGTGGAACAAGCGCAAGTTCGACGACTACTATCCCCACTGGTTCTACGACAAGTTCGACAACCGTCATAAGGCCAACGCCTCAGTGCGCTACCACTTCGGCAAAGGCACCAGCCTCTATGCCGAATGGATCTACCACAGCGGCAACCGCCTCACGCTGCCCACCCAATACGTCAACTTCCCCGACTTGGGGGAGGGTGGATCGCAGGACTTCCTCTACGATGTGCCCAACAACGTCAGCGCGCCTGCCTACCACCGCCTCGACATCGGCGTAGACCTGCATCACCGCACAAAAAACGGCCACGAGCGCATTTGGAACTGGAGCATCTACAATGCCTACTGCCATCTCAACACGATGTGGGTGGATGTGAAGTACGACAGCGACCACGGCACCATGAGAGCCAAGTCAAAAGGCTACATTCCCATCATTCCTTCATTCAGTTATACGTTTAAGTTTTAAGTCCCATGAGCTATACTCATCATTTACTACTGTTGGCCCTATTGGCCATTGTATTGCTGACCTCCTGCCGCGACGACTTCAACATCAATGCCGTGAAGAGTGAGCCGAAGCTCGTTCTCTACTGCATGCCAACAGTGGGCGACACCACAAACATCTTGCTATCGCGCAGCCTTCCCGTCAACCACCAGGGTCAGGTGATTTCAATAGACGGCGCACGTATCTCCTATACGGTCAACGGCCGGCCAGCTACCGTCATTGCCGAGGGCAACGGACTTTATAAGGCAGTGGCCAGACAGACGGTGGGCGACCGCATCCACATTGAGGCCGAGGCCGACGGGCTGCCTGCCGTGTCGGCACAGACCACCATTCTCGCACCCGTATCGATAAGCGACATCAGTACAAAGGAAGTGTCCATCTACTCCGACGACTATGAGGGAGCGGAAGATTACCTTCAGCTGCAGATCCCCTTCACCGACCCCGCCGAGACCAAAGACTATTATGCCGTACAGGTGAGGGCGCGCATATTCCAGGATCGAGATGGGAACACTTACTACTACCCCACCCCCAATGACGGTGTGGATACGCTGGAACAGGTCGTGACGGTGAACACAGAGAGCGACCCGGTGCTGAAGAAACTCAACAGCATCGACTACGACTTTGGCTATGACAACTACAACTACGAGGATTTTTGGCCCAAGGGGGATTGTCCGTGGCGGACGGATGCCGCTGCCTAACCAAAGAACTTGATATGATAGCGTGCTAAAACTATTTTTTTTGCTTACCTTTGCGGTCATGGAACAAGAAAAGATAGAC
>Ga0256404_1002751_pt1 | contig 37898 bp, 27 predicted proteins | sample RumenRJG_01DNA_FD_185990 | JGI IMG/M metagenome (GOLD analysis project Ga0256404, IMG submission 185990) | Bovine rumen microbial communities from Lethbridge, Alberta, Canada - RJG_01 | ecosystem: Host-associated > Mammals > Digestive system > Stomach > Rumen | place: Canada: Alberta | collected...
ACAGGTACACTTATTCTATTTCACAATCTATTCTAAGATATGCCTTATTCGTCTGCTTGAACATCCTTTAAGAACATACAACGGATAGAATTCAGTACAGCCAGCACCATAACTCCGACATCGGCGAAGATGGCATACCACATATTGGCGATGCCTAGCGCACCCAGAAGGAGACAGCTAATCTTCACGATTATGGAGAAGCAGATGTTCTCCTTAACGATACGGAGGCATTTACGGGAGATTCGGATCGCCGTTACGATCTTAAGAGGATCGTCATCCATGAGTACAACGTCTGCAGCCTCGATTGCTGCATCAGATCCCAGGGCTCCCATAGCAATACCAATATCTGCACGGGAGAGAACCGGCGCGTCATTGATACCGTCGCCAACGAAGGCAAGTACGTCATTCTCGGATTGCTTCTCATGAATGAGACGCTCTACATTTTCAACCTTATCCTGAGGGAGGAGCTCGGAGAGTACCTCATCGACCTTGAGATCTGCAGCAACCTGATCTGCTACTTCCTTGCGATCACCGGTCAGCATGACCGTCTTTTTTACACCGCTTCTCTTAAGATCACGGATGGCCTGAGCACTGTGAGGCTTCTCGATATCTGAGATTACGATATGACCTGCATAGCTGCCATCAATCGCAATATGGAGGATGGTTCCGATATGGTGGCAATCCTTCCACTCTGAGCCCTCATTTTGCATGAGAAGCTTATTACCAACAGCTACACGATGGCCATTGATCTGAGCGGTGACACCCTGTCCGGAAATCTCATTGACATCTTCTATGGAACAATCATCTGCCTCTTCGCCATAGGCCCGGCGGATGGATGCTGCGATGGGATGGCCCGAATATCGCTCTGCATGAGCTGCAAGGTGAAGGAGTTCCTTCTCATCGATGTCCTTAGGATGAATTGCTGCGACTTCGAAGACACCCTTGGTCAGGGTTCCTGTCTTATCGAATACGACAGTCTTGGTCTGAGACAGGATTTCCAGATAGTTGGAACCCTTGATCAGTATGCCATGATGGCTGGCTGCACCAATTCCTGCAAAGAAGGACATGGGAATAGAGACCACAAGTGCGCAAGGGCAGGAGATAACCAGGAAGGTCAGGGCTCTATAGACCCAGGTAAGCCAGGATGCATCATAGCCCAGAAGCAGGCTTACGATGGGAGGAAGCACTGCAAGTGCAAGTGCGGAATATACAACGATCGGAGTGTAGACTCTTGCAAATTTGGTAATGAAGTTCTCGGACCTCGACTTACGGCTGCCGGCATCTTCGATCAGTTCCAGAACCTTGGATACCGTGGATTCACCGAATTCCTTCGTGGTACGGATCTTGAGAAGTCCGTTCTGGTTGATGCAGCCGGAGATTACCTCGTCCCCGGGCTTCACTTCTCTGGGAAGCGATTCACCGGTCAGGGCCGCGGTATCTAAGAAGGATGTGCCTTCTACCACGATGCCATCGATGGGGATCTTCTCCCCGGCCTTAACGACAATCACCGTTCCAATCTCAACATCATCCGGATCTACTTCAGTAAGCTCTCCGTTCTCGCCTTCGATATTGGCGTAGTCAGGGCAGATATCCATAAGATCTGCAATGTTCTTACGGCTCCTTCCAACGGCATAGCCCTGGAACCATTCGCCGATTTGATAGAAGAGCATTACAGCGATGGCTTCGTTATAATCACCACTCTTCTCATAGAGGGCAAGGCCAATGGCGCCGATGGTTGCGACAGCCATGAGCAGGCTCTCATCAAAGGGCTGGCGGTTAATGATTCCCTTACCCGCTTTGATAAGGACATCGTATCCAACCACTAAGTAAGCGATCATATAGAGTCCAAATCGAATCCAGCCGGTCACCGGAAGGAAGATCAGGGCGATTACCATAACCATAACAATCAGGATACGAATTAAGTTTTTCTTCTGTTTCTTAGACATAAGCAATCCTCAAAATCCAATTAGCGGAAAATCTCGCAGTCACTCTCAACCTTCTTGCAAGCCTTGGTTACTTCGTCCATAACAGCGTTTTCATCAGCGCTGTCTTCGAACTCAACCTTCATTTTAAGCGCCATGAAGTTTACACTTGCGTCCTTAACACCAGCGGTTGCCTTCGCTGCATCTTCCATCTTCTGTGCACAGTTTGCGCAATCAACTTCAATCTTATAAGTCTTCTTCATGTTCTTATCTCCTCTTGTATCCTTTGCCTTTTATATCAATCTGGGATTCTTCGGTCAATCACAGATCAACTTGTTGTGTTTACGATTAAATATTTGTTTAATTGTTCTGAAGATAGATTACTTCCTTTTTCCATGATTGTCAATATAACGATTAGAAAAACTTTTAATTGTTCTCGTAAGGTTTTATAATAATGGAAAAGAAAGGGGCAAGCCTATGACTCTACGCAATAAGATCAAATATCTTAAACAACGCATCAGTCTAAACAAGAAGACCTTTATTCTATACTCCGTTTTACGGGCTCTTGTTATCCTGACCGCGATACGATGTCTGATCCAGGAAAATTATGAGAGCTTTATGCTCTGCATCCTGTCTCTCTTACTCTTCCTCATGCCATCACTTCTGGAAGTCAAACTGAAATTAAGATTCCCGCCTCTATTTGAAGCTTTCATCTATCTCTTTATCTATGCAGCTGAGATTCTGGGCGAGATCAATCACTACTATACGATCATCCCGGGTTGGGATACCATGCTTCACACCATCAACGGTTTCTTATGCGCAGCAATTGGTTTCTCACTGATTGAGATTCTGAACCGAAACAGCAACCACATCAAACTGTCACCTTTCTACTTGGCCTTGGTTGGCTTCTGCTTTTCCATGACGATCGGTGTTCTCTGGGAGTTCTTCGAGTATAGTTTAGATCACTTCTTCTTCGTCGATATGCAGAAGGACTTCATCGTAAAAAACATTGGCACTATCACCCTTGATCCAACCGGTAGCCAGACACCTGTTGTAATCCATGATATTACAGATACCGTAATCCATACTGCAGATGGAAAGACCTATACCATAGACGGTGGTTATCTGGACATTGGTATCAACGATACCATGAAGGATCTGATTGTAAACTTTATCGGCGCAATCACCTTCAGTGTCCTCAGCTTTATCTACGAGAAGACCAGGGACTTGAAGGAGCGAAACCGAGCCGCTGAAATTGCCGGTTCACTTATGCTTACCTCACTCACCGATGAGGATCTTGCCCGCCAGGCAACCCAGATCGAAGAACAGCAGGCCGCCATTGCTGAAGAGCGTAGAAAGCGCCGGAAACTTTTAAGACATGGTAAGAAGAAAGAGAACTCATGATTACTGAACATCAGCTTCCCCATCATCATAACGATAACTGTGGCGAGATCATCTCCCACATTCCTGATAACGACGTCATCCAGTCTGTTGCAGATGCTATGAAGCAACTGGGTGATCCGACTCGACTTCGTATCTTCTGGCTGCTCTGCCATACAGAGGAATGCGTAACGGATATTGCTTCTGCCATTGATATGTCCAGCCCTGCCGTATCCCATCACCTGAAACTATTAAAGTCAGCCGGTCTGATCGTTCAGCGCCGTGATGGTAAGGAGATGCTCTATAAGGCCGCGGAGACGCCCTTGGTATCCTATCTCCACCAGACCATCGAGAAGGTGGGCTCGATCTCCTGTCCACAGTAATATCTTCGGAAATATAAGGCACCTGGAACTCTCTCGTGAATACCAGGCATCTGGCTGCCTTTACTATAGAAATACAAAACGGGAAGTCGGACTCAGGTCCAACTTCCCGTTTTGCTTTACATTTACGAAGCAAGTCTACTTCGGCAATAGTTCATCAGATGTTTAAGAGATCGCTGTATACGCTGAGTGCGCCATCGGTCTCACGTGCAAGTACCTTCTTAGCGAGGGTCTTACCGAGCTGAACGCCTTCCTGATCGAAGGAGTTTAAGTTCCACAGGAAGCCCTGGAACATTACCTTGTTCTCGAAGTGAGCAAGGAGTGCACCGAGAGTCTTGGGATTGAGTTCCTCACCGATGATGATGGAAGAAGGACGGCCACCCTTGAAGTTCTTGTTCGGGTTCTCATCTTTCTTGCCGCATGCGAATGCTACGATCTGTGCTGCTACGTTAGCGCAGAGCTTCTGCTGGCTGGTGGAACCCTGGATCACAACATCATTTGCAAGCTGGCTATTCTTGAAGCCGATGAACTGCAGAGGAATGATGTCAGTCCCCTGATGAAGAAGCTGATAGAAACTGTGCTGGCCATTGGTTCCCGGCTCACCGAAGATAACAGGTCCGGTTACATAATCAACTGCTTCACCGAAGCGGTTTACAGACTTACCATTGGACTCCATGTCAAGCTGCTGCAGATGTGCAGGGAAGCGGGACAGGCCTTGGGAGTAGGGAAGGATTGCAGTGCTGGGGAAACCGAGTACGTTTCTCTCATATACACCAATCAGTGCATCAAGCATTGCAGGGTTCTTCATAGGATCAGCCTCAGTGGAGAGCTTATCTTCTTCTGCTGCACCAAGAAGGAAGTCAGCGAAGACTTCAGGTCCGAATGCAAGAGAGAGAACAGCGCCGCCTACTGCGGAAGTGGAAGAATAACGTCCACCGATGTAGTCATCCATGAAGAATGCATCGAGGTAGTCAGGATTGCCTGCAAGAGGAGATGTTGCAGAAGTTACTGCGATCATGTGCTTTGCAGAATCAAGGCCGGCATTCTTAAGAGCGTCCTTAACGAAAGATTCGTTGGTCAGGGTCTCTAAGGTGGTACCGGACTTGGATACCAGGATGAAGATAGAACGGGATACATCTACAGAGTTAAGAACCTGGGATGCATCATCGGGATCTACGTTGGAGATGAACTTCGCTTCCATCTTGAAGAGCTTGCTCTTCTTAGCCCAGTTCTCCAGAGCAAGATACATGGCACGGGGGCCGAGATCAGATCCGCCGATACCGATCTGTACTACGGTAGTGAACTTCTCACCCTTCTCGTTTACGATCTCGCCTGCATGAACCTTATTTGCGAATTCAGCAATACGATTCTGCTGCTCTACATAGAAAGCTCTCTTGTCTTCACCGTCAACCTCAACCTTCTTGCCGAGCTGTCCGCGGGTCAGCTGATGGAGAACCAGCCTCTTCTCACCGGTATTGATAACTGCACCATTGTAGAGTTCAGCGTACTTATCTGCAAGCTCTGCCTCTTCTGCAAGTTTCTTCAGTGCAGCAAGAACCTTATCATCTACAGCCTTTGCAGCGTAGTTAAAGGTCATTCCGGCAGCACCCTTCACAGAGTACTTCTTTACACGCTCTGCACCATTTGCACCGGAAAGTTCCTTTGCAATATCAACCTTTTCGACCTTCTCAAGTTCTTTATAGGACTCAAGAGTATCGAGATTCTTCCAATCAGCCATGGGTAAAACCTCCTAAAACAACACCTGTATATTTAATAAATACTTAAAATTCGCCTTGTTTAGGTTAATTCATAGAATTGCAAAAATCAAGTGAAATTATAGTAAAGAAAACGTTCTCTTCCATGCAAATTCATGCATCTCGGAAGAGAACGTCTCAATTCAGATATTCTGTTTCATTTCGTAGTTCGTATCTTCATCTATCATCTGCAGCATGATGAGCGCGAGATCCGGATCGAATTGTGTTCCAATTCCACGTACAATCTCTGCCCTTACCTCCGCCTGGGGACGGATCGTGGTGTAGGTACGTTTGGATGTCATTGCATCATATGCATCACAGATTCCAATGATTCTCGCTTCTTCCGGAATATCCTTGCCGCGGATTCCATCAGGATAACCGCTGCCGTCATACCTCTCGTGATGCCAGTGGGCACCTACCGCGAGTCCCGGTATATCCGAAATCTTCTCCAGAATCTTAGCTCCTATCTCCGGATGCTTCTGAATCTCCTGATATTCTTCTTCCGTCAGACGGCTTCTTTTATTGATAATTGCATCAGGAATACCGATCTTCCCAATATCATGGAGCTTTCCCATATATTCAATATATTCCTGCTCATCGGGGGTCTTCCCCATGCGTCTTGCGATCTCTTTCGCATACCTTGCAACTCTTCTCGAGTGACCATTCGTGTACTGGTCCTTGGCATCGACTGCTTCTGCAAGTGCATCAATAATCTGATCCGAAAGATGCTCCACCTTCTGCCTACGAAGTTCTGCCACCATCGTCTGACGGGCGATCTCTGTCTGGAGGTTCTCCCTCAGGTCCTGGTATTCCAGAATATGTCGAATTCTCTGGAAGAGTACCTTGGGCTCATATGGCTTACGGATAAAATCGGTCGCTCCCTCTTCGATTCCACGGATTTCAAGTTCCCGATTGTCATCATCTGTAATCATGACAATGGATGTGTCTGCATTCGCAGGATCATTCATGATACGATGCATCAGATCAAAGCCATCGATTTCCGGAAGGGTAACATCGATCATGATGAGATTCCAGTCTCCATGAAGTGCTTTATCCAGACCTTCTTTTCCAGTGCCTGCACTATATACTTCGAAGCTGTCATCGAGGATATCTGTTGCAAGCAGGCGATTCTCCGGGTCATCATCTACCACGAGAATTCTGTGTGATACTCGATTGTCATTCTGGCGATCAAGCCGTCCTGTCATCAGAATTTTCCTCCCATGGAACAGCCCTTTCCTTCCTCTTCAGGAAATTCTGCTACATAGCTTGTGCTATATGCTGCATTGATCTCTGCGATTTCTCGCTTGCCATCAATATAGTCATTATAGAAATCCATCAGGTCGATCCCACTGGACTCACATCCCTCATCCTCTTCCCATTTACGAACCAGGGCGATTCTTTCCTGCATGGTTGTGTCTTTGATGAGATTACTCTTCATAATTTCCTGGTCTCCTCATTTCAATTCATAAACTGATTGTTATATTATAATATGATAATCATCAGGAGGAAAGAACATGACAGATCGAAAAATAAAGAGACAAGCCGATAAAATCAGAAAGGCAAGTCGAAAAGCTGCCATCATTGAGATTATACTCTTACTCCTTGCCATTCTCTGTATCCTGCTCTTCCTGAATAGAGATAATATAAAGTTCCCTGCTTTCCTCTCTTCAGATACCAGACAGACCCTGTCACAGGATGAAGATACTGTCAGCTCTGATTCGCTTACTGAGGATGCAGAAGATCCAGATAATTCTTCAGACGAAGCATCGGATTCGTCTTCTGATACACCTGTCGAAGAGAATCTGCCGGATACGGTTACGATCTCTTCTGTCGGCGACTGTTCCCTGGGAAAGCTGCAGATTCACTCCACTGTTGACTCTTTTCTTGACTACTATGATTCATATGGATCTGACTATTTCATGAAAAATGTAAAGGACTACTTCCTTGCAGATGATCTTACGATCGCGAATCTCGAAGTCGTCCTCTCTAATACGGAAGCTGCCGGCCAAGATAAGGAATTTTTGATCAAGGGGCGTCCTGAATTCACTTCCATTCTTAAGGATGCCGGCATTGATGTGGTAGGAACCGGTAACAATCATATCCTCGATTATGGCGAAACCGGTGCCAATGACACCTGGCAGGCTTTAAACGATGCCGGAATCCCCTATGCTTACAATGACAAGACCGTTCTCTATACCACAGCAAATGGGCATAAGGTCGGAATCGCCGCATCCTGTCTCTTAAACGAATCCCGTATGCAGTTCCTCTTAAATGGTATCCAGGAATTAAAGGCAGAAGGCGCAGAACTCATTATCGTTATGCCACACTGGGGCGTTGAAAGAGAAAACTATGCCAATGAAAGACAGGTTACTCTCGCCCACCAGTTAATCGACGCTGGTGCTGATCTCATTCTGGGTTCTCACCCTCATGTCGTACAGGGATTTGAGATCTACAATGGCAAGATGATTGCCTACAGCCAGGGTAATTTCTGCTACGGAGGTCATCATAACCCCGCAGACAAGGACTCCTTTATCTATCAGCAGACCTTTACCTTTACAGATGGTGCTCTTGATCCTACGGTCGATGTCCACATTGTGCCTTGTCTCATCTCTTCGACTACAAGCAAAAATGATTTCTGCCCCACTCCCCAGACGGGAGAAGCGGCAGAAACCATTCTGAACCACCTTAATTCTTATAGCGCAGGATATTCTGACTTTAGCCTTGATACGGAGGGTAATTTCTATCGTTGATATTCTGAGGCTGAACCGGCTAATGATACTGCATCTGACGCTGGACCATGGGTGCCTTACTTCTGCTACGAATAAATGCCAGCAGAACTGCCAGACAGTCCCAACAGAAAAGATCTCCTAACACAGAATTAGAGCTGCGTATTGACAAAGATATCGTAGATTGCCTCGATTGCAGTCTCGAAATCCTGATTTGCTACACCGATGATGATATTCAACTCAGAAGAACCCTGGTCAATCATTCGAACGTTTACATTGCGATGTGCCAGCGCAGAGAAGATTCTTCCAGCGGTACCACGCATGGACTTCATGCCTCGGCCTACAACTGCAATCAATGCAAGGTCGGATTCAATCTCAATGGAATCCGGATGAGCAAATCTGTGAATCTCAGATACAACCTGCTGCTCCTTATCGAGGAACTCATCTTCATGAACTACAACGGTCATGGTATCTATTCCAGAAGGCATATGCTCGAAGGAGATTCCATTGTCCTCAAAGGACTGTAGAACCTTACGTCCAAAACCAATCTCGGAATTCATAAGACCCTTGGTGATCAGGCAGGCGCAGAAACCCTTCTTACCTGCGATACCGGTAATTGTATAATCTGACTTCTTTGCCGTGGATTCTACGATCCAGGTACCCTCGTCCTGAGGACGATTGGTATTCTTGATATTGATAGGGATGCCCTTGGAACGAACAGGGAAAATTGCATCCTCATGCAGTACGGACGCACCCATGTAGGAAAGCTCACGGAGTTCTCTATAGGTAATCGTATCAATACCGACCGGATCCTTAACAATACGAGGATCTGCTACCAGGAAGCCAGATACATCGGTCCAGTTCTCATAGACATCTACGCTTGCAGCAGCAGCTACAATAGAACCTGTCACATCAGAACCACCACGGGAGAAGGTCTTTACTCTTCCGTCCTTGCCTCTGCCATAGAAACCGGGAACAACGGCACCCTGGGTCTTCTGGAGTGCTGCCTTCATCTCTTTCTCTGTCTTATAAGTGTTCAGTGAACCTTCTTCATTGAAGAAGATCGTATCGAAGGGATCGACGAAGTCAAATCCCAGATACTTCGCCATAATCTTACCATTCAGGTACTCACCACGGCTTGCTGCATAATCAAGATAAGGGTCCTTCTTCAGGGTATCCGCAATTACTTCGAATTCGTCATCCAGTGTGAAGTCCAGTCCAAGACCTGTGATAATTTCATCATAACGAGCTTTAATATCCGCAAGCTGACGGTCCAGATCACCATCATTGGCTGCAATACGATATGCTTCAATCAGCATGTCCGTAACCTTGGTATCACTGCTGTTTCTCTTTCCAGGTGCACTAGGAACTACATAGAGACGAGTCGCGTCTGCGCGAACGATATCTCCGGCCTTTTTGAACTGCTTGGCATCTGCAAGAGAGCTTCCACCAAATTTGACAACCTTTTTCATTTTCTTTTCCTTTTTCCTTATTATTTAGAACTCACTTATTTCTGTATTATGCTTCAGAACTTTAACTTACTCAAGTATTTATTCAAAACCCAGACAGATCTTGTCAATCTCCTGCAGTTCTTCCTCACTAAATGTCAGATGATCTATCGCCTTTATATTGTCCAGAATCTGTGCCGGGCGAGAAGCACCAATCAGGACGGATGTTACAATGCCATCCTTCAGAATCCAGGCCAGAGCCATCTCTGCCAGCGTCTGTCCACGACGAGCTGCAACTGCATTCAGCTTCCTAACCTTCTCCATCTTCTCCTGGTCGAGTGCCGCTTCCTTCAGGAACCTTCCATCCGTACGCACGCGGCTGTCTGCCGGAACCCCATCGAGATATCGATCCGTCAGCACACCTTGTGCCAGCGGGGAGAAGCAGATGATCCCCTTCTCAAGACGTGCCGCCGTCTCCTTCAGTCCATTCTCCTCAATCTTACGATCAAAGATGTTATAACGATTCTGATTGATCACAAAGGGAACATGAAGCTCACTTAGAATCTTCTCTGCCCTCTCCAGGGTCGGCCCGTCATAGTTCGACAGACCGACATAGAGTGCTTTTCCAGAACGAACAATCTGCGCCAGCGCTTCCATTGTCTCTTCCAGGGGAGTATTCGGGTCCATTCTATGATGATAGAAGATATCTACATACTCTAATCCCATCCTCTTCAGAGACTGATCCAGACTCGCCATCAGATATTTTCTGCTGCCCCAGTCCCCATAAGGTCCATCCCACATGGTATAACCTGCTTTGGTCGTAATAATCATCTCATCACGATAAGGCAGGAAATCCTCTTTTAGGATCTTGCCGAAGTTGCGCTCAGCCGCCCCCGGTTCCGGTCCATAATTATTCGCCAGATCAAACTGGGTAATTCCATGATCAAATGCCGTATGGCACATATCCTTCATATTATCGAAATTGCCATTGTCGCCGAAATTATGCCAGAGTCCCAGGGAAACCAGCGGAAGCATCAGTCCACTCTTCCCACATCTCTTATACCGCATCTTCTCGTATCTGTCGTCTGCTGCTCTATACATAAGTACCCCCTCGTCTAGTAGACACCGGCCCCATGCCGTTACATTCTTTCGTTATTTTAGCACCTTCGAAAATGTAAAACTATCCGTTGATTCTTCTTTTTCCTCTGAAAGGATTGCCATTCTCCTTTGCTGGGTGTATATTTATCAGAAAATTTGCATAATTATTTAGGAGGATTATTTCATGGAGGCATCACAGATTATCATGCTGGTTGCCATGGCAGTTTATCTGCTTGGTATGATCGGCATTGGTATCAAACTTTCCGAGAAAACAGAAACCGTTGGCGACTTCTACCTCGGAGGCAGAAAACTCGGTCCCCTCGTTACCGCTATGAGCGCAGAAGCATCTGATATGTCGAGCTGGCTTCTCATGGGACTGCCCGGTGTTGCATATCTGTCCGGATGTGCGGAACCCGGCTGGACAGCCATCGGACTTGCCATCGGAACCTATCTCAACTGGCTTTTGGTTGCAAGACGGCTCCGTATCTATTCTGAGAAGACAGATTCCATCACGGTTCCCGAGTTCTTCAGCAATCGTTATGGCGACAAACACTATATTCTGACCGCACTCTCAGCACTGATCATCGTTGTCTTCTTCGTTCCCTACACGGCATCCGGATTCGCCGCATGCGGCAAACTCTTCCACTCCCTCTTCGGTGTGGACTACCATGCAGCAATGATCATCTCTGCCATCGTCATCATGTTCTATACCGCCATGGGTGGCTTTCTTGCAGCTTCTACCACAGATTTCATCCAGTCCATCATTATGACTCTGGCCCTGATCATTATCCTGGTCTTCGGTACTGCTCAGGCCGGTGGCATCTCCGCTGTTGCCGAAAATGCAGCCTCCCTCCCCGGATATCTCTCCATGACACATGCATATGATGTAAGTACTGCCAGTGCTACCCCTTATCCTGTTCTTACGGTTGCATCTCTTCTTGCCTGGGGGCTGGGTTACTTCGGTATGCCCCACATTTTACTTCGCTTCATGGCAATCGAAGATGATGAAAAAGTAAAGCTCAGCCGTAGGGTTGCATCGATCTGGGTTGTAATCTCCATGGCCGTCGCCATCATTATCGGTATAGTCGGTCTTGCCATGAGTCGTGCCGGTGCGATTGCTGACTTAGATGGTTCCCAGTCTGAGACCATTATTGTACATATCGCACAGCTGCTCTCCCGTTACGGATTCTTCGCAGCCATCCTTGCAGGAATTGTTCTCTCCGGCATTCTGGCATCTACCATGTCAACCGCTGATTCTCAGCTCCTTGCCGCTTCATCTTCGATTTCGAACGACCTCATGTCCAAGTTCTTCCACATTAAGGCGAGCGAGACAACCCGACTGGTCGTATCCCGTATCAGCCTGATCATCATTGCCATCATCGGTGTGGTTCTTGCCTGGGACCCCAATGCATCTGTTTTCCGCATTGTATCTTTCGCCTGGGCTGGGTTCGGAGCCGCATTTGGTCCCGTAATGCTCCTCGCACTCTTCTGGAAGAGAAGCAACAAGGCAGGCGCCATAGCTGGTATGCTTGCCGGCGGTATCATGGTCTTCGCATGGAAATTCGGTATCTCTCAGCTGGGTGGCGCATTTGCCATCTATGAGTTACTCCCTTCCTTCCTGGTAGGACTCCTGACTGACATCATCGTATCTCTTCTGACTCCGGCTCCGGACCAGAAGATTGTCGAGACCTTCAATTCCATCAAATAATTCTGGCTCAACCGTATACGAAAATCAGGCGATGTACGACCCATGCGCCTTATTCGATACTCGAAGAAAAGGACGTCCGTGGATTCCACGAACGTCCTTTTCTTCTATGATCCTATATCGGATTTTGCTACTTCGTTCAAGCCTTCCACAGTCCATGCAGGTTGCAGTATGCATATACGGCTAGGCATTCTTCGCCGTCTGCCAGAAGGAATTCTGCCTTGGGTGCATCTCCTGCTTTCAGGAAACGTCTCTGCATTCCATTACTTGTCTCAATTGCGATCCATTCAATGAAATGCTCTTCTAACATGGGGTGCTCTACAGAACCAACCACAACAGAAACCTTATTCCCCTCTACACTTGCTACGGGAAGGTGCTTCTCAACTGCTCCATCCGATGTACCAGGAACAAGCAGGGTCATAGGCTGTCCACAACAACTGGGATGACATCCAACGTGTTTGATCTCATCTACCATCGTTCCGCATTTTCCACACTTGTAGATATCCATTTTGTACCCTCTCTTTCAGATGCTTCTTTTTCCTACCTGATTAACTTATCATCAAGCTCTATCACATTTCAATGCCTTGGTCCAAAATTTCACACAAGTTTCAGAAATTACTCACACTTAACCTTGACCGGGGATCGTTAGATCTTGAAATAACAATGGAATCCTATCCTAAGAATAGACCAAATATAAGTTTCACGAAGAATGCACATATCCAGGCTACCAGGCACTGGAATATCACGGTCATCACTGCATATCTTCTACCCTGTTCCTGCTTGATCGATGCAACCGCACCAATACAAGGTGTGTAGAGCAGACAGAAAGTCAGGAAAGTTGCCGCACCCTGAGCAGACATAGCCAGAGCCAGGCCTTCTTTTCCCCCATAGAGCACTGTCATCATAGACACAATGGATTCCTTTGCCATGAAACCTGAGATGATTGCAGTAACAATCTTCCAGTCCCCTAGTCCCAAGGGAGCGAATACCGGTGCAATCAGCCCGGCTATTGCTGCTAGCATGCTGTTCGCTGAATCCGATACCATATTCAGCCGAAAATCAAAACTCTGTAAGAACCATACAATAATCGTACCGACAAAAATAAAGGTAAATGCTCTCTGCAGGAAGTCCTTCGCCTTGTCCCACATCAATTGCAGAACATTTTTTGCCCCTGGCATACGATAGTTGGGAAGTTCCATTACGAAAGGAACTGCTTCTCCTCTGAACATGGTTCTCTTACCGATCAGCGCAACCAGAATGGCCACCACTATTCCTCCAAAATAGAGGAGCATCATAACCGGCATGGCTGCCTTGGGGAAGAATACCGACGTGAAGAAGGCATAGACCGGCATCTTGGCTGAACAGCTCATAAAGGGGATCAGAAGGGTTGTCATCCTACGATCTCTCTTCGAAGGCAGGGTTCTCGTCGACATAACCGCCGGCACAGAGCAACCGAATCCCACAAGCAGCGGAACGATGGATCTTCCCGACAGCCCTATCTTACGAAGCAGCTTATCCATAACAAAGGCAATTCTCGCCATATATCCACTATCTTCCAGAATGGACAGGAAGAAGAAGAGTACAACGATGATGGGCACAAAGCTTATAACCGTTCCCACTCCGCTGAAGATCGCATCGATCACAAGCGAATGAATCGGCGCTGCAACATGGGCCGCTGTCATCCCCTGGTCCACCACTTCAGTAAGTGCATCCACTCCCGCAGCCACCAGATTCTGCAGGAAGAGGCCGATCACATTGAAGGTAAGGAAGAAGATCAGGGCCATGATTCCAACAAACATAGGAATTGCGGTCCACTTTCCCGTAAGGATCCGGTCGATCCTGCTACTTCTCTCGTGTTCCCTGCTCTCTCTTGGCTTTATGACCGTCTCATCACAGAGGCGCTTGATGAAGATGAAGCGCATGTCCGCAATGGCAGCAGCATGATCTAATCCACGCTCCTGCTCCATCTGACTTACGATATGATGCATCATATCAAGCTCATTCTCGTCTAAATGCAGGGCTTCCTCTACGATGCTGTCTCCCTCAATCAGTTTCGACGCAGCGAAGCGAAGCGGAATGCCTGCATCCTCCGCATGATCTTCGATCAAAGCCATCACTCCATGCATAGCACGGTGGACCGCCCCCTTATGATCCTGCTTATCACAGAAATCAGATCGTCCGGGAAGTTCATGATACTTTGCAATATGAATCGCATGAGTAATAAGCTCCGTAATTCCCTCACCCTTGGCTGCGGAGATAGGAACGACAGGAATCTGTAGCAGGGACTCCATCTCATTGATGCGGATAGAACCACCATTTCCTCTCATCTCATCCATCATGTTGACAGCAAGCACCATTGGAAGCCCGAGCTCGAGGAGCTGCATGGTCAGATAGAGATTCCGTTCGATATTGGTCGCGTCCACGATATTGATGATTGCCGTCGGCTTCTCGTCGAGAATGAACTGCCTTGATACAATCTCCTCGCTGGTATAGGGAGAGAGGGAGTAGATACCAGGAAGATCTACGACTTCCGTATCCGGATATCCCTTGATGGCACCACTCTTCCGGTCCACCGTAACACCGGGGAAGTTGCCAACATGCTGATTCGAACCCGTGAGTTCATTAAAGAGGGTCGTCTTACCACAATTCTGATTACCGACCAGTGCAAAGGTCAGCTTTCCCTTTACGATCTTAGCCTTGTCATGTTCCTTATGATAGGACTTGGTATCTTCCTCTTCGCCATAACCGGGATGCTCTGCTTCCTTATGGGACTGCTTCCTGGGCTGATTCTCCAGGCTCTGGCTGGCTCTAACATTTTCGACGATGATCTTCTCTGCATCATCCAGACGCAGGGTAAGCTCATATCCGCGGACCCTTAGTTCCATAGGGTCTCCCATGGGAGCGAACTTCACCAGGGAGATCTCTTCTCCGGGAATTACGCCCATATCCAGAAAGTGCTGGCGCAGTGCCCCACTTCCGCCTACTTCGATGATTGTTGCCGTCTGGCCAATGGATAGATCTCTTAATGTCATAGGATTATTTCCTCATTTCATCACTTTGCCTGATTATCATAGCACGCACAGTACTCTTTGGAATATGACCAGAAGCCTCTCGAATGGTACCATCGATATCAGTGAATATGATCTTCGGTGCTTTCAATCTCTTTCCTTCTTATTGCTTTCTGCTGAACTGCACGGAACAGATTTTTTGCATGTTCCTTTACTTCCGTTGCCCGCCTTACCGGACGATATCCACGCATACTACGCAGATGATAACGCTCTCGATTGGTCAGGCCTTCCATGACATCCTTCGCTGCATCCTGCACCATCTGGGCACCATTACCAACGCGGTTATTCACAGCCTGATATCCACTCTCCACACGGGCATTCACAGCCTGGTATCCACTCTCGATCTTGGAATTGAAGACTTCTTCTGCTGCATTCATTCTCTCTAAGATCTTGGTCAGACTGGCTACCGTAAGTGCCAGATCCATTCCCAGGATCATACTGAAGACCAGCATCATACCTTCATTCAGCAAGGGATGGGTAATCGTTGCCGCCTTCTCGATCAGAGGAAATATAAAGCGAACCACTACAACGCCGGCTGCTCCGAAACCACAGCTTGCCGGAAAACAGATTCTACCGTGAATATTCAGGGGCATATCGCTGTAATCCCACCATACCGCATGAAATATCTTCTCTAATACCCAGGAGGTCGAGTACTCAATAATTGCGCTACCAACAAAACAGATGGCAAAGATGGCCCAGATGGGATAATCTGAATGACTTGGCAGTTCCGGTAATAGTCTAAATACTATCTGGGCAATGACCACTGCGCTTCCGTAGATAGGACAAACCGGTCCAAAGAGAAAACCCCTGTTTTCCCAATGGCCCCCCTTCAGAGTACAGTAGAGGCATTCATAGATCCAACCAATCACGCTGAATATAATAAATGTATCAAAATACCTAGCAATTATCATTGTCTTTCACTCATTCTTTTTCCTGCCAGAATCCATTTCAACCAAATGGCACTTTTATCCGATAACGCCTTCACAATAAACCTCTCATAACCAACCCCTGTCATTCACTATGGGAAGAACAATTCTCTATCTTCTTAGTAGTGTTTCTTCTGACGAGCAGATTTTGTCAGCAATCGTAATCAGCCATGCTTCCCTGGATGCAGGAATAGTCAAGATATTCAAGGGCCACATATGGCTTGCTATACTTCTTCTCTCGTGCTCCGTGATATGGAAATCCCGAACTGCATTCTCTGCTGCAATCTTCGGATGATGATAACCATGCAGCTTGTCTCCATGATCATGCCAGTCATATAAGAAATAATCATGAAGGAATGCCGCCCTAACAAGCCTCTTCTCGTCCGTATGCATATGCAGTCTGCGATTGAGATTGAATGCCTCCCTCGCCACACTGATGCAATGATCATAGGTCGTAATTCTTCCATGCTGGATGAAGCTCTTCATTTTCAGAGCTCTTGTGTCTTCCGCAAGTTCCCGGATCAGGTTCCCGAAGATTACTTCTTCATCCTGCGATAATACTCTCTTCATGCTCTTCCTTCGTTTTGTTCTTCTTCCTCAGACACTTCGATCTTGTTCGGATAGAGTGTCATACCGATGGCAATATTACAGCTTCTATTTCAAACTCTTATATATTGTATTTTCTTGAATTCTTCTGCAACAACAATTTTCCTATCCTGTATTTCATGATAGGATGTCAAGCGTAGTTTTTCAAAACCACTCTTCTGATTATATAATCATTCACGAAGAAAATACATCGAAAGAGAGCCAAATATGAGATATATGAAGCAATTTGCTGTAATTCTGGCTGTCACCTGCCTGGGCGATTTCCTGAATTACATCCTGCCGCTGCCGATCCCCGGCAGTATCTACGGTCTGGTCATCATGCTGACCCTGCTTGTGACTGGCGTCATCAAGATCTACCACGTCAAGGCAACTGCAGAATTCTTGATTGATATCATGCCCATGATGTTCATTCCAGCTGCCGTCGGTCTCCTCGTAGCATGGGATGACTTAAGACCTGTCCTGATTCCCATGATCGTTATTACTTTTGTAACAACCGTCGTCGTTATGATCGTCACCGGTCGTACCACCCAGCTTGTTATGAAGATCCGTCATCGCACAACATCCCGTACTGACGAAGCAATCAGTAAGGAAATCGCAAAGAGCAGACTGGAGGATATCGATGAATAATATCGCAGCAAGTTCCGCCACCTTTGGCGTTGTTATCAGTATTATCGGCTACTTCCTTGGTATGCTGATCAAGAAGAAGACCAGGCTCTCTGTCATGAATCCCCTTCTGATCTCCATCATCTTCGTCATGATCATGTTAGAGCTCTTCGGTGTCGACTATAAGAATTACAATGTCAGCGCCAAGTACTTAAGCTATCTTTTGACTCCTGCAACCGTAAGTCTTGCCATCCCTCTCTATCTGCAGTTAGAAAGACTGAAGAAGAACTGGCTTGCCATCACGGTCGGTCTTGTAAGCGGTGCAATCTCCTCCATGGCAACGGTCCTCTTGCTGAGCATTCTCTTCCGTCTGCCTCATGAAGACTATGTCACCCTGCTCCCAAAGTCCATCACTACCGCCATTGGTATGGGTGTCTCTGAAGAGCTCGGTGGAATCGTCACCATTACCGTAGCTGTCATCATCGTTACCGGTATCTTAGGCAATGTCCTTGCAGATACTGTCTGCAAGTTATTCCGTATCACTGATCCCGTTGCGAAGGGACTGGCAATCGGAGCCTGCTCCCACGCCATCGGTACAGCGCGTGCCATGGAGATGGGTGAGATCGAAGGCGCCATGTCTTCCCTGGCCATCGTTGTCAGTGGACTCCTCACCGTCATCGGTGCATCCTTCTTCGCAATGCTCTATTAACCTATGAGATTCTCTTTACTTATAGTCTTCCGGGAAGAGTTGAACATTCCTTACCATCACTTCGATGAATTCCTGGCATTTTCCACAGCCTCTGGCACAATTGGTCTTCTCCTGTACCTCAGCGAAGGTCTTTGCCCCAGCTTCTACGGCATCCACGATATCACCGTAAGTCACATGGTTGCACTTACACGCTATCTTGTCTCGATCCATACCAAGCCCTCCATCTTCTCTTCCTACTTATTTCAAAGCATCTCTCGACACTCTCTGCATCATCAAAAGCACCAGCAAGGTTCCTGCTTCGGCAGCCAGGTAGGATAACCAGATTCCATTCATACCGAAGAGAAAACCAAATAAAACCGCAAATCCAGCGATCAAAACCATTCCTCGGAGGATAGAACCTATCATCACTGGCTTCTCCCTTCCTGTTGCCGAATAATATGCAATCAGGTAGACATTCACGCCTGCAATCAAAAAGCCTGTAAAGTAGAGACGCAAGCCCGGCACTGCATAATACGCCAGTGCTTCATCCATCTGGCTGTTGAATATGCCAACCATGGGCTCTGCGAACAGAATTCCCAGAAGAAGGAAGAGAGCTGATGTAACAAACATAATAAGAAGACCCGTCCGAAGAAGGGAAGCCACCTCCGCTTTCTCCCCCTTACCATAAGAGCGACTGATGAGTGGCTGCATACCCTGCGCCACACCGTTGAAGATACAGGTACAGACCAGTGCGATATTCGCAATCACACCATATGCTGCCACTCCAACATTACCCGCCAGGGTAAGCGTCATGAAGTTAAATACCAGAGACGTCACCGCGAAGGAGAATTCTCCGACAAAACCTGACATCCCCAGCGCACTGCTTCTTCTCAGAAGGTGAGGATTTAAGTTCTCCATCTTCATTCCCACAGTGTTCTTCGGACTTATGTAGTGGGTTAGACAGATCAGCATGGATATGACCGGACAGCCCACGGTTGCCAGAGCCGCACCCGGAAAACCAAATCCCAGCGGGAACATGAAGACATAATCGAACACAATATTATAGAAGCTGCCCGCCAAAGCCCCCACCATGGCAATCCCTGTCGCATGATCATTGCGCGCAAAGGCCAGGAGCACGTAATTCATCATGAATAGCGGCGATCCGCACATAATGAGGCGAACATAATTCTTCCCCATCTCTGCCAGTACAGGATCAGCCCCCATCATACCAAGCAGCTGCTCTGGCAGGAAGGCCCCCAGCAGAACGAAAGGCAGGCTCATGATAAGGCACCAGCGTATGGCTGCCAGGAAGTAGCCATCCGTCGATTCTCCTCTTCCCTTGTCCAGACTGTAACTAACCGCGAATCCCAGGCCCAGCATCTGTCCAATCGCATAGATCAGGCCATAGATCGGCAGAATCAGATTCAGCACCGTCAGTCCATCTGCACCAAAACCATAGGAGATGAAATAGGTATCCGCCAAAATATAAACGGATACCCCAATCATGCCTAGTACACTCTGCGAAACATATATTAAAATCTTTTTATTCAAACCATATTTCCTTTAACTGTATCTTAGGCTCTCCATTATATATGAAATACAGTGGATGTACACCCGAAATACCAGTGAAGGCACAACTATCTGCCACATTCCCTGCCTTCCTCTTCTAGAGAATACCTTTATTTATTTTTGAAAATGCTTTGTAATTCTGTCTACAGCCTCGACCGTATTCTCATAGCTTCCGAAGGCTGTCAGACGGAAATAACCCTCCCCATGAGGTCCAAAACCTGATCCAGGTGTACCGACAACGCCGACCTTCTCTAATAACTCATCGAAGAATTCCCAGCTGGTCATCTGATCCGGTGTCTTCAGCCAGATATATGGTGCATCCACACCTCCGGATACTGTAAATCCAGCCTCTTTTAATCCTTTCAGAATATAGGCTGCATTCTTCATATAATAATCTACCAGCTGCTTTACTTCTCTCTGACCTGCCTCGGAATAGACGGCCTCGCCCGCGCGCTGAATGATGTAAGGCGCACCATTGTACTTGGTGCTGTGTCTTCTTGCCCAGAGCTTATGAAGAGCTACTCCGTCACGAACCAGATCCTTGGGAACTACGGTATATCCCAGACGCACACCGGTAAAGCCTGCATTCTTGGAGAAGGAATGGAGTTCGATGGCACAGGTTCTCGCTCCCTTACACTCATAGATACTGTGAGGAATTCCATCTGTTCTGATATATGCTTCATAAGCTGCATCATAGATAATGATGGAGCTATGTTCATTCGCATAATCCACCCACTTCTGGAGTTCTTCTTTATTGATGACTGCTCCGGTCGGATTGTTAGGGAAGCATAGATAGATAAGATCAGCTTCCTGCTCTGGAAGTTGAGGAGCAAATCCATGCTCTGCATCACAAGGCATATAAACGATGCGGTCAAAGAGACCACGTTCTTCGTCATAATCCCCTGCTCTTCCTGCCATAACATTCGAATCAACATATACAGGATAAACCGGGTCGCAAACTGCAATTACATTATCTAAGGAGAAGATCTCCTGAATATTGGCACTGTCACTCTTTGCACCATCTGACACGAAGATTTCATCCGCTGCAATATCACATCCACGCTCTTCGTAATCATGCTTTGCAATCGCTGTGCGAAGGAATTCATATCCAAGATCCGGAGCATATCCATGGAAGGTCTTTGCCTGTCCCATTTCGTCCACAGCACTGTGAAGAGCACTGATGACGGAATCCGTCAGAGGCTGTGTTACATCACCGATTCCCAGACGAATGATCTTCTGATCTGGATTTGCTTCCTGATAGGCTGATACTTTCTTTGCAATGTCAGAGAAGAGGTAGCTTCCCGGGAGTTTTTCATAATTGTCGTTAATCTTTACCATATTCTTTTTCCTTTTCACGCCAAATGCCGGGCAGAAACTGCCCGGCGAACTTAGCTTTTGCTATCTTTTATTTTTATTCCACATCCTGGAGTGCTGCAATATCTTCTTCTCCGGTTCTTACCTTAACAACTTTGGCAATGTTATATACAAAGATTTTACCATCACCAATATGGCCTGTATAGAGCGCTTTCTTCGCAGCCTCTATCACATCTTCTACAGGAATCTTTGCAACAACAACTTCTACCTTAGTCTTAGGGAGCAGAGTGGAATCGACAATTGCACCACGATATCTCTCAGAGGATCCCCTCTGGATTCCACAACCCATGACCTGGCTCATGGTCATGCCGGTGACACCAAGTTCATTCATCGCCTTCTTCAAGGCATCGAACTTTGCAAGCTTGCAGATGATTACCACCTTATGCATTCCGGTATCTAATTCAGGAGCGAGAGCTGCTTCAGTATGTACAGGAACTGCAGCGCTTATCTTCGCCTCACTTGCCTCTTCATATACATCCGTTCCCAGATCCGTATTCTCATTTGCATCCACGGTCATATCTGTTACATCAGAGATTGCAAAACCGGAATATGCACTGGTCAGACCATGTTCATGATAATCCAGTCCATCGATTTCAACCTGTTCCGGAACTCGAAGGCCGATCGTCTTATCGATCAGCTTGAAGATAATGAACATTGTTACAAGAACGAAAGCATCAATTGCTACAAGACCAACTGCCTGAATGCCCAGCTGAGCAAATCCACCACCATAGAAAAGGCCAAGACCTACTCCATCATCACCTGTAGAGAAGAGACCAACAGCAAGGGTGCCCCAGATACCATTTACCATATGAACGGATACCGCACCAACGGGGTCATCAATCTTCGCAATGTTATCAAAGAATTCAACAGAGAGTACTACAAGGAATCCAGCAACAAGACCGATGAAGAAAGCTCCTACAGGAGATACACAATCAGCACCGGCTGTAATTGCAACCAGACCTGCAAGTGAACCATTCAGTGTCATGGATACATCCGGCTTACCATAACGGAACCAGGTGAAGACCATGGTAACTACCGTTGAAACAGCAGCTGCAAGGTTTGTTGTCATAAATGCCAGGCTTGCTTCGTAAGCTGCATCCGCGCTGTCCATTGCGATGGTAGAACCACCATTGAAACCAAACCAGCAGAACCAGAGGATAAATACACCAAGTGCTGCTGCCGTCAGGTTATGTCCGGGAATTGCTCTTGCCTTACCATCTTTGCCATACTTACCAATACGAGGTCCAAGAAGTGCTGCCCCAAGGCAAGCGATAACACCACCGACGTTATGTACCAGGGCAGATCCGGCGAAATCGTGGAAGCCCATTCCAGCGAGCCAGCCACCGCCCCAGCCCCAGTGTCCGGTAATCGGATAGACGAGAAGGGAGATTGCTGCAGAGTATACACAATAAGCTTTGAAATTGGTTCTCTCTGCCATGGATCCTGAAACGATTGTTGCTGCTGTTGCACAGAAGACGGTTTCAAAGATAACGAAGCACCAAAGGGGGATTCCCTGGGCTACGGTGCTGTTCTCTGCGGTATACATACCGCGGATGAAGAAGTCCGGTCTGCCGACCAGTCCACCAAGGCCTCCGTTGAACATTAAGCCGAAGCCAATGAGCCAGAAGCAAGGAGTTCCGATGCAGAAGTCCATCATATTTTTCATCAGAATGTTACCTGTGTTTTTTGCTCTTGTAAGACCTGCCTCACAAAGTGAAAATCCAGCCTGCATAAAGTAAACCAATGCCGCACAGATCAGCACCCAGATGACGGATGTTAAACTGATATCCATTTTCATTCTCCTTTCGAATCCCAATTAATATCTATGCACAACATGTGTTAACCCATGTTATTGCCAAAGAAACAAAAAAAGTCGGTCGAGGATTTCCTCAACCGACTTCTTTGTCGTTCTTTATGTTTTCGGAGTATAGACTTTTTGCAAAAATCCGTCAATACCCTTTTTCAAAAAATTATAAAATTATAAAGCGGAATATCCCATCAGATATTCATCCACCTCTTTGGCAGCCCCTCTGCCTTCTACAATACCCCAGACAACCAGAGACTGACCACGATGCATATCGCCCGCTGTGAATACTCCCGGGACGGAAGTCTTATAGCTTCCCTCCGCCGTCTCGATCACACTACGATTGGTCTCCTTTACACCAAAAGCCTCTGGAACATAGTCCTCTGCCCCCAGGAAGCCTGCAGCAATCAGTAACATGTCACAGGGGTAGGTCTTCTCCGAACCAGCCACTTCTGTCATCTTTCCGGCAGCAAAAGAAACCTGTACGGTAGTAATCGCCTTAATTCCACCATCTTTTTTGGTCTCGACAGACTTCACGGTCGTCTCATAGATTCTTGGATCATCTCCAAAGAGAGCAATTGCCTCTTCCTGACCATAATCTGTCTTCAACGTTTTCGGCCACTCCGGCCAGGGATTCGATGCCGCCCTTTCTACAGGGGGACAGGGCATCATCTCTAACTGTAATACAGACTTCGCCCCCTGACGAATCGAGGTAGCCAGGCAGTCGTTACCAGTATCACCACCACCGACGATTACAACATGTTTTCCATAAGCATATTTTGCGAGGTTCTTATAATCTTTGGCCTCCGCACGTCCACCCTTTACTTTTCCATCTAACAGGTATTTGGTGGCCTGCGTCAGATAATCAACCGCATAATAAACGCCATCCACCTTTTCGGGATCAACCGCAGGCAGACTTCTAGCCTTCTTCGCGCCGCAGCAGAGCACAATGGCATCGTAGCGCTTCTTCAGTTCGTCGTATGTGATATCTCTACCGACATCCACACCGGTACAGAAGACAAGGCCCTCTTCTATCATCAGATCCTTACGTCTCTGGATCACATCCTTAGGCAGTTTCATATTGGGAATACCATACATGAGAAGTCCTCCTACCCGGTCTTCCCTCTCATAGACTGTGACATTATGTCCACGACGATTCAGAAGATCCGCGCATGCAAGTCCGGCAGGCCCCGCACCTATGACGGCAATCTTCTTGTCACTACGGTTCTCAGGAATTCTGGGCTTCAGCGTTCCCTCTTCATATGCCTTCTCGATAACATAGAGTTCATTATCACGTACCGTTACCGGAGAACCATGTTCTCCCTCCGTGCATGCCTTCTCACAGAGAGCAGGGCAGACTCTTCCCGTAAATTCCGGGAAAGAATTTGTCTTCTGCAGTCTGGAATACGCATAGCCAGGAAGGCCATGATAGATCTCGTCATTCCACTCAGGAATCAGATTATGGAGCGGACAGCCCGTTACCATTCCATGTAACTTCATTCCACTCTGGCAGAGCGGCACACCGCAATTCATGCAGCGTGCACCCTGCTCCATTCTCTCCGTATCGGACAGAGCCTCGTGAAAATAATCATAATTCTCGATTCTCTGCTGCGGAGGGATGTCCCTATTCTCTATTCTCTTATATTCCAAAAATCCGGTTGGCTTACCCATTGTTCATGCCCTCCTGTCAGCCCTTACTGATCTCTTCGAATGCTTCTTCTACTGCATGTTCGTGAGAGATACCCTGTTCCTCAAATCTACTGATAGCGACGATCATACGCTGATAATCATTCGGTATGATCTTTTTGAAGAAGGGCAGATACTTGTTAAAATGATCTGCAATCTCTTTGCCAAGAAGAGAATCTGTTTCCTTTACGTAATCCTGTAGGATAGACTTCAGTTCAGCAACATCATATTTCTCTGTTACTTCCGTCATGCTGACCATATCCTTGTTCAGCTTGCGATAGAGATCATGATCCATATCCAGAACATAAGCGATACCACCTGACATTCCGGCTGCAAGATTCTTACCGGTCTGACCCAGGATAACCGCACGTCCTCCGGTCATGTATTCCAGACCGTGATCACCACAGCCTTCCGCTACAGCAGTTGCTCCAGAATTACGTACCAGGAAGCGCTCACCGGCAACACCGGTAATATAAGCTTTACCGCTGGTTGCACCGTAGAGTGCAACATTACCAACAATGATATTCTCTGATGCCTTGTAAGCGGCCTTTTTCGGAGGTACTACAATGACTTTTCCTCCAGAGAGACCTTTTCCAAAGCCGTCATTTGCATCGCCGACCAGTCGAAGCGTGAGACCCTTGGGAATGAAGGCGCCAAAGGACTGTCCACCGGAACCCTCGCATTCTACCTGATAGGTATCTTCCTTCAGGCTCTCACCGAATTTCTCCGTCAGAACAGAACCGAGAATGGTACCCACGGTACGATCCGTTCCCAGTACTCTTACCTTGGCCTTATGCCCTGTCTTCTTCTCAATCGCAGCCTTGAATTCCGGGAGGAGCAGACGTTCGTCTACCGTCTTCTCGAGTTCAAAGTCATAGACCTTAGCCGGATCAAAATGCCTTCCTTCTGCTCCAGCAAAACGATCATCCAGAATTCCGGCAAGGTTAACAGTTGCAGCGCGATGGGTGATGGGATTCTTCTGAACCATCAGGCAGTCTGTACGTCCAATCATCTCGTCAACGGTTCTGAAGCCTAGCATTGCCATATATTCACGCAGTTCCTGTGCAACAAAGCACATGAAATTGATAACATGCTCAGGCTTACCCTTGAAGCGCTTTCTCAGTTCCGGATTCTGGGTTGCAATACCTGCAGGGCAGGTATCCTTGGAGCATACACGCATCATCATGCATCCCATGGATACCAGCGGTGCGGTTGCAAATCCATATTCTTCTGCGCCGAGGAGGGCAGCAATTGCAACGTCTCTTCCGGTCATCAGCTTACTGTCTGTCTCCAGAATAACCTTCTCTCTTAAGCCATTCTCCATCAGGGTCTGGTGTGCTTCTGCAACACCCAGCTCCCATGGAAGACCTGCATGGTGTACGGATGAGAAGGGAGCCGCACCGGTACCTCCGTCATATCCAGAGATCAGAATAACCTGAGCACCAGCCTTTGCGACACCGGATGCAATCGTACCTACACCAGCTTCCGATACCAGTTTTACAGAGATCCTGGCTCTTCTGTTTGCATTCTTAAGATCATAGATGAGCTGAGCCAGATCCTCAATGGAATAGATATCATGATGAGGAGGGGGTGAGATCAGAGACACACCCGGAGTAGAATAACGGGTACGTGCTACATGCGGATATACCTTTCTTCCAGGCAGGTTACCGCCTTCACCAGGTTTTGCACCCTGTGCCATCTTAATCTGAATCTCATCTCCGGATACCAGATAAGCTTCTGTCACACCGAATCTGCCGGATGCGACCTGCTTCACGCGAGAATTCTTATCTGTTCCGAAACGCTTTTCCTCTTCTCCACCTTCACCGGTATTCGATCTTCCACCTAACTGATTCATGGCAATTGCCATCGTCTCATGGGCTTCCGGGGAGATAGAGCCGAAGGACATCGCACCCGTCTGGAAGCGCTTCACGATAGATTCAATCGGTTCTACTTCTTCAATGGGTACTGGCTTATTCTTGGGCGCAAAGTCCATAAGTCCACGGAGGGTATGGGGCTTCTCATCATCCACAAGGGCGGTATATTCTTTGAAGGTTTCGTAACTCTTTCCTCGTACCGCCTGCTGAAGAGTAACAATGGTTTCCGGACGATACATATGATCTTCTGCCTTGGGACCGGATCTTAACTTGTGGAATCCATTACTATCAAGGGTTGTATCTTCTGTCAGTCCCAGCGGGTCGTAAGCATTATCATGGCGGAAGGTAACTCCTTCTGCGATCTCCTTCAGGCCGATACCACCGATACGGCTGACAGTACCGGTAAAGTACTTATCAATCACCTCTTTGGAGAGACCAATTGCCTCGAAGATTCTGGCAGACTGATAAGACTGCAGGGTAGAGATACCCATCTTGGCTGCAATCTTAACAATGCCCATGAGAACAGCCTTATTGTAATCGTCGATGGCCGTATGATAATCCTTATCCAGGATGCCCTTGTCGATCAGTTCAGCAATGCATTCCTGTGCCAGATAAGGATAGATTGCACGCGCACCAAAGCCCAGAAGAGTTGCAAACTGATGCACTTCCCGAGGTTCTCCGGACTCCAGGATCAGGGAGACTGCGGTACGCTTCTTGGTACGAACCAGATGCTGTTCCACAGAAGAAACAGCCAGAAGGGACGGCATGGGAACATGGTTCTCATCGACGCCACGATCCGACAGAATGATGATATTGTATCCACGCTCAAAAGCACGGTCCACCTGAACATTGAGCTGCTCCAGAGCATGCTCCAAAGAGGTATTCTTGTAATAGAGGATCGGAATGGTTGTCGAACGGAGTCCCGGCTGATCAAGAGAACGAATCTTCAGAATATCAACACCGGTCAGAATAGGATGGTTGACCTCAAGTACTCTGCAGTTCTGGCTGGACTCTTCGAGTAGATTACCATCTGATCCGATATAGACCGTGGTATCCGTAACAATCTTCTCACGCAGGGAATCAATCGGGGGATTGGTAACCTGCGCAAAGAGCTGCTTAAAGTAGCAGAAGAGATTCTGATGCTTCTCGGACAATACAGCCAGAGGAACATCGTGACCCATCGAAACCGTCGGCTCCAGGCCATTCTCAGCCATGGGCAGGATCATCTCATGCACATCTTCATAGGAATAACCGAATACCTTATACAGACGATCTCTTAATTTCTGTTCGTAAGTCGGAATCTTCTTGTTGGGAATCTTCAGATCCTCCAGATGCAGAAGCGACATATCCAGCCACTCACCATAGGGCTTTCTCTTCGCATAGTATTCCTTAACCTCATCATCCGGGATCAGGCGTCCCTCTCTGGTATCGATCAGAAGAATTCTTCCTGGCATCAAACGGGATTTCTTCACAATGTGCTCCGCAGGAATCTCCAGAACACCAACCTCTGATGACAGGATCAGTCGATTATCGTCGGTAATGTAATAACGGCTGGGGCGAAGACCATTACGGTCAAGAGACGCTCCCACCATATCTCCATCGGAGAAGAGGATTGCTGCCGGTCCATCCCAGGGTTCCATCATCGTCGCATAATAGTGATAGAAATCTGCCTTCTCCTGGTCCATGAAAGAGTTGTTCTTCCAGGGTTCCGGAATAGTCGCCATCACAGCGAGAGGAAGATCCATTCCATTCATGTAGAGGAATTCCAGCGTATTATCAAGAATTGCAGAATCCGAACCATCCTTGTCCACAACAGGGCAGATCTTATCCATGTCATCTTCGAGAATCGGGGAAGACATGGTCTCCTCACGAGCGATCATACGGTCTACATTTCCTCGAATGGTATTGATCTCACCATTATGAGCAATCATACGATAAGGATGGGCCCTCTTCCAGCTGGGAGTTGTATTCGTAGAGAAACGGCTATGGACAATCGCAATCGCAGATTCATAGTCCTTGTCTCTCAGATCCGTATAGAAACGACGCAACTGGGTAACCAGGAACATTCCCTTATAGACAATCGTTCTACTGGACAGGGAGCAGATATAGGTATCCTCTGCGGACTGCTCGAACTCTCTCATTAGAACGAAGAGCTTACGGTCGAAGTCGATTCCCTGTGCAGTATCCTCCGGTCTCTTTAAGAAGGCCTGAGAAATATAGGGCATGCAGTCATAGGCAGCCTTGCCCAGTATGCCTGGTTCCGTAGGTACATCTCTCCATCCGAGAACCATGAGCCCATTCTTCTCTGCGATGACACGGAACATCCGCTGCATCATGGTTCTCTTTACCCTGTCCTGAGGGAAGAAGAACATACCAATTCCGTAGTCTCTCGCTTCTCCAAGGTCCATCCCCTGGTCTGCACAAACCTTGGAGAAAAACTTGTGGGATATCTGAAGCAGGATGCCGACACCATCACCGACTTTTCCGCTCGCATCCTTACCTGCGCGATGTTCCAGCCGCTCAACAATGGTCAGTGCATCTTCCACATTTCTGTGATCCGGCTTACCATCGATATTCACGACAGTTCCGATACCGCAGGCATCATGTTCCCGTTCGTTGTATAGTAACTCCTCACTTAATGCCATTTTTTTTCCTTTCCTGTTATCATGAAGCATCCAGTCGAATACTGCTAACACATTCAAAAAGGCGTCTGCAGAAGAAACAACCGAAAAGAATTCTTTCGGAGTCTTCTGCAGACGCCTTTGTCTGCTCATTCTTTGAATTTAATTCATCTTATACTTGACTTATGTTCATGTCAATACATTTTTTGAGAAACAGAAAAAACTGCCCTACATTTCCTGGAAGGTAAGAATCATCTCAGCCGTCTCTACCATGGAGCGACCGGTGTCCATACTGGTCTTCTGAATGTAACGGAAGGCCTCTTCTTCCGTCAGATGATTTCGATCCATGATCAGAGCTTTTGCATCATCGATCATCTTCTGTTCTTCAGGGCTTCTCTTTTTTGGCTTTGCTTTTTCCTTCTTCTTCTCTCTTCGAAAAGCATATTCCAGCTCACCTAAGATCATGGCAACAGTATCTAGGATTGCCGCGCCCTTGGCCGGCAACTCAACTGCCATCACATCATCTTCTCTTCGAGATGCAATATTCTTCGCAGAATCCATAAGAAGAACTCTCCAGAAAGCCGGAAGATTCGGAAGAATTTCCGTATAGTCCATATCCTTCATGCGGACGGGACAGATCAGGATTCCAATATTCTGTTCTCTCATATTTCGCAGCGCTTCACCACCACCGGAGACAATCTGAGTATCCGAAAAACCAGCATGTAAAAGGAGGAGACGGATTTTCTCCGACATGGATCCCGCCGGGAAGGCAATCAGGATCTGTGTCATAGGCACTCCTTAGATACGATGCAGATATTCACGAATCTCCCAGTCCGTCACCTCACTTGCGTAGGAATCCCATTCCCCTCGCTTCGAAGCGAGGTAGATCTCGGCATATTTCTCACCGCAAACCTCGGTAAGATATGCGTCCTTACGGAATTCATCCACTGCATCCTTCAGTGTCTTTGGAAGACTGCCAACGCGGGTGTCTGCTTCCGGAAGCAGAAGTTTCTTCTCAATTCCATCGAGCCCACTGGCAATCAGATACGCAATGGTAAGATAGGGATTGGTTGCCCCATCCGGAAGTTCCCAGCGGATTGCGGTATCATTCTCTCCGTCCTTTACAAGGCAGATGGGAGCTTCATAGTCCTCCTGTGACCAGAAGATCCCCTTATCAGAGCAGAAGCGAGCTCCGGTTCTCTTATAGGAATTCACAATGGGATTGGCAATTACAGACATACCGGGCATATGATGCAGAACACCTGCCAGGAATTGCTTTCCTAATTCACTCATACCATGAACATCAGTGGCGGATGTCATTTTGGCGACCGTCTCCGCTGTACCAGTCAGTGTAATTGCCATAGCAGAACCTGGAAGGTCAGTTCTGGGCTTAGGCATGAAGGTTGCATGAAATCCATTCCTTGCACCGATTGTCCTTACGGTATTTCGGAGGGTCAGGATCTGATCTGCCATCTTGACACCGGATGCTCTCTTGAAGGCTACCGCATGCTGCGCCGGTGCGTCCTCGTGATGAGAAGATTCCATCTCGAAGCCTAATTCCTCGAGAGCGAAGATAATAGCACGTCTGGCATTCTCACCGGAATCCAGGGGTGCCATATCCAGATACATGGCTCTCTCCTTCGTCTCATTGGTCGGATTCCCTTCTTCGTCTGTATCGAAGAGGAAGAATTCGCATTCCGGATTGACTTCGAAGCTAAGACCTGCCTCCTCTGCACGATCTAAAACGCTCTGCAGAATGAAGCGCGGACTCTCCTTGATCATCCGCCCATCTTCATAAGTAAGGTCACAGAGGAATCTGCCAACCTTGCCTTGCTGGGGACGCCAGGGCAGAATTGCGAAAGTATCAATATCCGGCTTGAGATAGATCTTACGAAGGCCCATCTCCTTAGCACCACGAATGTGATATCCGTCGATATAGCTGCCACCTTCGATGGCTCTCTCAATCTCACTTCCTGTTACCGCAATATTCCTTAATACACCGAAAAAATCTGCGAACTGTAAACGAATGAACTTAATATCTTCTTCTTCGATAATCTGTAACACTTGTTCTTTGGTTTTCGATTCCATAAGGTGCTCCTCTTCTTTTACTTGTGATATTCCACTGCTGCTTTTACCAGTCCCGCAAATAAAGGATGTGCTTTGTTGGGTCTTGATTTGAATTCCGGATGGGCCTGGGTACCGATATAGAAGGGATGCCCTTCCACTTCCACCATCTCGACAATTCTATTATCCGGAGAGATTCCAGATAATGTCAATCCTGCATCTGCCATTGCCTGGCGGAAATCATTATTGAATTCAAATCTGTGTCTGTGACGCTCTGAGATTTCAGCCTTCCCGTAGAGACGATATGCGAGACTTCCTTCCTTAACCTTACAAGGATATGCTCCAAGTCTCATTGTACCACCAAGATCCTCAACTTCCCTCTGTTCCGGCATCAGATCAATAACAGGATGCAGAGTATCAGGTGCGAATTCGGTCGAATTTGCATCATGGAATCCTAAGACATCCCTTGCAAAGCTAACCACTGCCATCTGCATTCCGAGACAGATACCAAGATAAGGAATCTTCTTCTCACGGGCATAGCCTGCTGCCATGATCATTCCCTCAGTACCTCTGTCACCGAAACCACCGGGAACCAGAATTCCGTCCACTCCTGCAAGCAGCTTCTCTGCTCCTTCCTTCTCAATCTCCTCTGAATCCACCCATCGGATATTCACTTCGGCATGATTCTTAATACCGCCATGCTTTAGCGCCTCCACAACGGACAGATATGCATCATGCAGAGCAATATATTTTCCTACGATTGCGATCTCTGCCTTATCTGTCGGATGGCGAAGATCCTCTACCATATCTTCCCACTCTTTTAAACCAGTTGCCTCCGGCACCGGCATGTGCAGACACTCTAATACAACATCTGCGAGATGCTCCTTCTCCATCATAAGAGGAAGAGAGTAGAGGGAATCTGCATCCAGGTTCTGTAGTACATATTTAGCAGGTACATTACAGAAGAGGGCGATCTTATCTTTCAGAGACTGCGACAATTCCATCTCTGTTCTACATACCAGGATATCCGGCTGAATTCCAATTTCTAAGCACTTCTTAACAGAGGTTTGCGTCGGTTTTGTTTTCAGCTCGCCTGATACGCGAAGATAAGGGATGAGCGTTACGTGAATCATAATGGCATTCTCACGTCCGACATCATGCTGGAACTGACGAATCGCTTCTAAGAACGGCTGGCTCTCGATATCACCAACTGTACCGCCCACCTCAATGATTGCAACTCTGTCTTCAGACTGATCTTCACTACGATAGAATCTGGACTTTATTTCATTCGTAATATGAGGAATGACCTGAACGGTTCCTCCGCCATAATCTCCATGACGTTCCTTATTCAGAACGGACCAGTAGATCTTACCGGAAGTCACATTCGCATTATGGTCTAAGGACTCGTCGATAAATCTCTCATAATGGCCCAAGTCAAGATCTGTCTCCGTACCATCATCTGTAACAAAGACTTCTCCATGCTGAATCGGGTTCATGGTTCCAGGATCCACATTGATATAAGGATCAAACTTCTGCATGGTGACCTTGATACCGCGTGCCTTCAGAAGTCTTCCAAGGGAAGCTGCTGTAATACCTTTTCCAAGACCAGATACAACACCACCTGTTACAAATACATATTTAACCATCTGCTTCCTCCATCGATTTACACTCTTGCCGTCGCACACTTTTTGCATTACATCAGATACTCACGAAAAAAGGTGTCGGAAAGTAAGAGGTCTTTTGCCTCTCTCTCTGACACCTTTGTCGCCCTAATATAAAAAACACGTTCTATAATATACGCCCGAAAAATTCATTTGTAAATTCTTTTGCTGCAAGTCCTTCAAAAAATTTTTTTCAAAAAACATTTGACATATGTTTTTCTGAGTTCTATGATTCATAACATCAAATTATGAACAGCAAAGCAAAGGCGCTTTGGGCAGACTATTCTGCTCAAGGCGCCTTTTTTGCTACATAAAAACTCGAAGCATCGAAAGGAGATACAATATGTCTAAGGCATCAGTACCCGAACTCTATGGAAGTATGGTTTTTAATGACCGTATCATGAAAGAACGCCTGCCCAAGGCAACCTACAAGGCTCTCCGTAAGACTATTGCGGATGGAACTTCTCTGGAACTTGAAACCGCAAATACCATTGCTGCTGTAATGAAGGAATGGGCTATTGAAAAGGGTGCTACACATTTCACCCATTGGTTCCAGCCCATGACTGGTTTCACCGCTGAGAAGCATGACAGCTTCATCACTCCTCAGGAGGATGGTTCCGTTCTCATGAGTTTCTCTGGTAAGGAACTGATCAAGGGTGAACCGGATGCATCTTCCTTCCCTTCCGGTGGTATCCGCGCCACCTTCGAAGCACGTGGCTATACTGCATGGGATCCTTCCTCTCCTGCCTTTGTTAAGGATGGCACACTTTATATCCCCACTGCATTTTGCTCCTATGGCGGTGAATCCTTGGATAAGAAGACTCCCCTGCTTCGTTCTATGGACGCTCTCAATCATGAGGCTGTAAGAATGCTCCGCCTGCTTGGCAATACCACAGTAAAGAGAGTCGATACCACCGTTGGTTCCGAACAGGAATACTTCCTGATTGATAAGGATCTCTACATGCAGAGAAAGGATCTTCTCTTCTGTGGAAGAACCCTTCTCGGTGCACCTGCTCCTAAGGGACAGGAGATGGAAGATCATTACTTCGGCGTTTTAAAACCCAAGGTATCTGCCTTCATGCATGATCTCGATGAAGAGCTCTGGAAGCTTGGTGTTCCTGCTAAGACCAAACATAATGAGGTTGCTCCTGCACAGCATGAACTTGCACCCATCTTCGAAACTGCAAATATCGCAGTAGATCACAACCAGCTGACCATGGAGATGATGAAGAAGGTTGCAGACCGCCACAATATGGCCTGCCTCCTGCACGAGAAGCCTTTCGAAGGAATCAATGGTTCTGGAAAGCATGTCAACTGGTCCATCGTTACTGATGAGGGTGAGAACCTGCTTGAACCTGGTAAGACTCCCGCTGAGAACACCCAGTTCCTTGTCTTCCTGATCGCTGTCATTGCAGCTGTTGATAAGTATGCAAAGCTTCTTCGTGTCAGCGTTGCATCAGCAGGTAACGACCACAGACTTGGTGCCAACGAAGCACCTCCTGCTGTTATCTCTATCTTCCTTGGTGACGAGCTTGAGTCCATTCTCTCTGCCATTGACAAGGGCATTAGTCCTGAAGATGCAGAGCATACCTTAATGAATATCGGTGCCAAGATTCTCCCGACCTTCACCAAGGATACTACCGATCGTAACAGAACTTCTCCTTTTGCCTTCACTGGTAACAAGTTCGAGTTCCGTATGCCTGGTTCTTCTGTCTCCGTAGCAGATCCGAATGTCATCCTGAATACTGCAGTCGCAGACTCTCTTAGACATATGAGAAAAGAACTCGAGGGAACCTCTGAAGATAAGCTTCAGGATAGTCTGATGAAGCTTCTGCAGAAAACCCTGAAAGAGCATAAGCGAGTTCTCTTTAATGGTAACGGTTATACCGACGAATGGCTTACAGAAGCTGAGAAGAGAGGCCTTCCTAACTTAAAGTCTCTTCCGGATGCAATGCCAGCACTGATTGAAGACGACAGCATTGCCCTCTTCACTGCCTATCACATCTTTAGCGAGACCGAACTCCGTGCCCGCTATGAGATTCTTCTGGAGAACTATTCCAAGCTGATCCATATCGAGAGCCTGACCCTGCAGGATATGGTCAAGAAGGACTTCACGACCGGACTTCTCTCCTATATGTCCGATGTCACTGCAGAAGCATTACAGAAGCAGGAGTTCTCTGATACGATCTCTGTTTCCTATGAGAAGGAGATTCTCGAAACCCTGTCCTCTTCTTCCGAGGCTATCAACGCAAGCCTGAAGAAGCTTGCAGAGGATACAGCAAGCGCTGAATCCGAAGCTGACGAACAGAAGAGAGCTGTAAAGTATCACGAGACGATTCTTGCTGACATGGAAGACGTACGTAAGGCGGTTGATACTGCCGAGGCCATCATTCCTCAGGAATACCTCACCTACCCGACCTACGACCAGTTGCTCTTCTCTCTTAGATAATTTCGTTTAGATAAGGAAAAAGAAAAATGTGTTCAATTCTCGCCTGGTGCAGTCCATCTGCATCCTTCGACACCTTCAAGGAAGCCCTTGATCGTTCTATCCCACGCGGCCCTGACATGCAGCGGATCACCCCTGTCCCCGGTGGACTTATGGGCTTTAACCGCCTTGCCATCATGGGCTTAAATGAGGAGGGCATGCAGCCCTTTACCTTGGATCAGGATGTACTGATCTGCAACGGCGAAATCTATAACTTCCGTTCTAAGAAGGAAGAACTCATCCGCATCGGTTACGACTTCAGAAGCGAATCTGACTGTGAGATCCTTCTCCCTCTATACCATGAGTATGGCCTTGCGCTCTTCGGGATGCTGGATGCTGAATTTGCCCTCGTACTCTACGATCACGAAAAGAAGTCTTTTGTAGCCGCCAGGGACCCCATCGGTATCCGCCCACTCTATTATGGTATCGACTCTTCTGGCTACACTCTCTTCGCATCTGAACCGAAGAATCTGGTTGGCCTCTGTGACATGATTCTTCCCTTCCCTCCCGGTCACTACTACGTAGATGGCAAATTCGTATCCTACCTCGACCCTTCGAAAGTGGAACGCGTCTCTTATGACTCTTCGGAGCTTGTCTCCAAGATGATCCATGACAGACTGGTGGAGGGTGTAAGGAAGCGTCTCGATGCGGATGCTCCGGTGGGTTTCCTTCTCTCCGGCGGCCTGGATTCCAGCCTGGTCTGCGGCATTGCAGCCAAGCTCTCCAAGCAACCTTTAGAAACCTTTGCCATCGGCATGGATATCGATGCGATCGATCTCAAGTACGCCCGCGAGGTCGCTGACTTCATCGGCTCAAACCATCATGAAGTCATCATCACAAAGGAAGATGTCTTAGCCGCATTAGAACCCGTCATCGAAGCCCTTGGCACCTACGACATTACGACCATTCGTGCTTCCATCGGCATGTACCTCTGTTGCAAGTACATCCACGAGAACACCTCTGTCCGTGTCCTGCTGACCGGCGAGATCTCCGATGAACTCTTCGGCTACAAGTACACTGACTTCGCGCCCAGCGCCCAGGCCTTCCAGGAAGAAGCCGAGAAGCGTATCCGCGAACTTCACATGTATGATGTTCTCCGCGCAGACCGCTGTATCAGCGCCCACTCCCTAGAAGCCCGTGTGCCTTTCGGTGACCTGGCCTTTGTCCGCTATGTCATGTCGATCGACCCCGAGAAGAAGCTGAACATCTATCATAAAGGCAAGTATCTCCTCCGTCATGCCTTCGAAGCAGATAACCTGATTCCTTACGACATTCTCATGCGTGAGAAGGCAGCCTTCTCCGATGCTGTCGGCCACTCCCTTAGAGACGACCTCATCGAGTATGCTTCGCAAAAGTATACCGACTCGGAGTTTTCGGAAAAGATCCGGAAATATTCCCACGCTCGTCCTTTCACCAAAGAGTCTCTGCTCTATCGCGAGATCTTCGAGAAATACTATCCCGGTCAGTCCCAGATGGTTACCACCTTCTGGATGCCCAACCAGTCCTGGGAAGGCTGTAACGTAAATGACCCTTCCGCCCGCGTCCTCTCGAATTACGGAGAAAGCGGTAAGTAGGGCCAAAGTAACGAATATTGAACTCCAACTCAATGGGGTAAGCTTTACATTTACACGAAGGGATTATAGAATCTGCTTCCGTCATAGAAAGTGAACACCAAGGCTGCAATTGCGAAGACCGCACTTGCAGCCATACTTATGTAATCCGCTGCCTTAAGCTTCTTCGCTGAATACCAGCTACGTTTCTTATTCTTACCAAATCCTCGAAGCTCCATAGCATTCGAAACAACGTCGATTCTCTCCATCGTCGAGAAGAGCAGAGGGAAGATAATAGCTGATGTGTGCTTGATGCGGTCCATCAGCTTGGCCTTGCCACTCATCTCGATACCACGCGCCTGCTGGGCATTGTGGATTCTCGTATAATCATCCTGCACATCCGGAATATAACGCAGTGCGATTGCAATCGAATAGGAAACCATGTATGGAATTCCCACCAGATTCAGAGACGCCGCGAATTCGGAAGGGTTCGTCGTCACCAGGAAGATGAAGATGGAGGGCGTCACTGTGAAATACTTAATAACCACATTGAGGAGGTAGAAGAGCTCTTCCGCCGTAATCTCATGGCCTCGGAATCCGGCGGCAAGTACCGTCCTCGTTCCATAGATCTCGCATCCCTGATAAGGGGACAGGAGGAAGATTGCCACAACATTGATGACCATCATCAACAGGATAAACTTGAAGATGGAACCTACCTGCTTCCACTCTGTCTTCGAGATGAAGAAGAGGATGAAGGAGACTGCAATCATAATAAGAAGTACACGGGTGTCATAGGTCAGGGCCGAAGTAAGGCACCAGATCAGGAAGAAAACCAGCTTGGTAACCCCGGACAGCTTGTGGATCGGTGTGTCTTTCTCTGCGTAAGACAATACCTGTTTACTCATT
>Ga0256404_1002752_pt1 | contig 37888 bp, 37 predicted proteins | sample RumenRJG_01DNA_FD_185990 | JGI IMG/M metagenome (GOLD analysis project Ga0256404, IMG submission 185990) | Bovine rumen microbial communities from Lethbridge, Alberta, Canada - RJG_01 | ecosystem: Host-associated > Mammals > Digestive system > Stomach > Rumen | place: Canada: Alberta | collected...
ACAAACATCCGCAAAGCGCTGAGAAATTCGTGAATCGTTATCGGGAAAACAAAATCACCCACAAAAAAGAAAATGAAAACCTTTACATCAAATATCTCTCGCTTCTTGCCTCCTTACAATCCTCCGATGCTGCCTATTCTTTAGGAGAGTTATATGAATTTGGGACAGAATTCACCCCTAAAGACCCAGTCACAGCCTTAAAGTGGTATTCGAGTCTGTCGTTGCAATATGACGGAGACGCATTGACGCGCCTTGGCGTTTTGCACCAAAGCGGGCTATTAGGGAGAGAAGATTCGGATCTTGCTTACCAATGTTTCGCCAAAGCAATGGCGCTTGGCTCCATGAGTGGGCTGCTCCATTTTGCCGATTGTTACCTTGATGGGATTCACGTCAGGAAAGATGAGTCTTATGCCTACACGGTTTTAAAGCAGGTTTTCCCTGAATGCTATGCAAGATTTGTCCTCACGACGGGAAAAGATGCGATGGTTTTTGCCTCCCTTTGCTATCGTTTAGGAAAACTTTATGAAAAGGGCATCGGCACCGATCGAAATGAATTTGAGGCCATGCGTATGTATCTTTTCGCCTCATTCGCCTTCTCTTTGATGGCTGGGAATAACCTCCTTATTGGGGATTTGCTTACCGAATCTTCGGACAATAATCAACGACTCAATGCCTTGGCAGACCTTTCTGGCATCGTCAAAGGGGACCCTCAATTTGACCTAGACACTTTCTCTGGTTCTTTAATTAATTTTGGCGATGTCAAAGATCGTTATGACCTTTATGTGCCTAATACGTTTAAACCAACCTATTTCGATCCCGAAAGCAATGTTTTCGGCTTTCAGATCACTTATCCAAATCCCGCTTTGATCGTCGATGTCGGCAATCTATTCTGCGGCTTCGTTCCTGGAACGATCGATTGGGAATTCAACACGGTCGAAGACGTAAAATTCTCACAAAACACCAAAGCTTTCAATCGTGTCGCCGGAAATACACGTGATGGGTATCATTTAATCAATACTTTATCGCAGAACGGCGAGGAAGAAATCGGGGAAATCGATTTCATCGAAACCAAAGACGAGGAAGAAAACGTGACGGAAGAGGACCCAAAGAAGAAGGCGTAAGGATGAAAAAAACCGCATTGTCGCCTTTGAAGGGAAAGCGTTTCAAAGTCTTTCTTGGGCCTACGTTGAAATTATTGGAATGCGTAATGGAGCTAGCGACTCCCTTTTTGGTGCGTTATATCATCGACGACGGGATTGCCAAAAACGATATGGATCTCACCATCAAATTGAGTCTCCTTTTGTTTTTGCTCGCGATTTTAGGCTTCCTTTTCACGATGGGCGCGCAATATCTAGCCGCCAGGGTCAGCGCAGATTATTCCTATCAGCTTAGGAAGGACATCTATGACCATATCACAGAACTTTCGGAAGCGGATTTGAATCGGTATGGCAAACAAAAGGCCCTGACGTTGATTTCCAATGATTCGTTCTCGATGCAAAACGGAGTCATGATGTTTATGCGTTTGATCTTCCGCCCGCCGTTTTTGCTTTTAGGAGCGACGATTCTGTCTTTCGTCATCGATTGGAGAAGCGGGATCATTTTCCTTGCCACGATTCTTCTGTCTTCTTTGATCATCGGTATCGTCATGCTGGTCTCGCCTAAAAAATATGCGGCAATTCAGGCGAATTTAGATGAGATCTCAATCTTATCCAACGACGCCCTCCAGGGAGCAAGACCGATTCGCGCTTTCAACAAACAAGATTACGAAGAGAAGAAATTTGCCACCTCCATTTCCTCTTATGAGAAGAAGAGCATGAGCATGTCGAAATTTAATGCCCTCATCAATCCTTTTACTTTTCTTTTCATTAATCTAGGGATGGTATTTGTGGTTTATCTTTCATACCGTTTTGGCGTGGTTGAGGAGGGCTCAAGCGTGGGTTTTGTTACCTTGGGTCAATTGGTTTCCTTGATCTCCTATTTGGTTTCTTCCTTAGCAGCCTTGATTATGTTCTCTCGCCTGATCGTCTCTTTGAACAAAGCCTCTGCTTCCAAAAGGAGGATCGATGCCTTCTTCGCTTATGAGCCGGAGATCGTCAATCAGAAAAAATACCACCGCCAAGACGAAGAAAAGGATGCGCCTTTGGTGGTTTTTGATCATGTCTCTCTCACTTATGGCGAAAAAGGAGACAAACCAGCGGTTAAAGACCTTAGCTTCAAGATTCCAAAAGGGGCGTGGGTTGGTTTCATCGGTGGCACGGGGTCAGGGAAATCGACCACGATTTCTTTGTTAGAGCGGCTTTATGAACCCTCGGAAGGAAAAATTTTTTATCGTGGGAAGCCTCTTGACGATTATGACTTAGATTCCTTGAGGGAAGAAATTTCTTTAGTCTCCCAAAAACCATCTTTGTTCAAAGGAAGCATCCGCTCTAATTTGTTGCTCGGCAAAAAGGACGCCACCGAAGAAGAAATGACGGATGCCCTAAAACGTTCCTTGGCTTATGAATTCGTCTCGAAATATCGCAATTATTTAGATCACCCCGTCGATGAAGGGGGCGCTAATCTTTCGGGAGGCCAAAAACAGAGGTTACTGATTGCCAGAGCCCTCTTAAAAGGAGGAGATTTGCTGATTTTAGATGATTCGACTTCCGCCTTAGATTATCTTTCCGATCAAAAAGTTCGCCAGAATATCTCATCCATTCCCGGACTCACTAAAATCATCGTTTCTCAGCGCGCTGGCTCTTTAAAAGATTGCGATTTGATTCTCGTTTTTGACAAAGGACGAATCATTGCCCAAGGCACCCACCAAGAATTGTTACGGACTTGCCCCGTCTATGAAGAGATCTATGAGATGCAAAAGAAGGGGGCGAAAGAATGAGAAAAATAAAGAAATTCCTCCCTTATTTGAAAGGCTCTTATGGGTTGATGGCGTTTTCTTTGTTTTGTGCTTTGCTTTCCACCGGCGCTAAACTGCTGATTCCCTTCTTGGCGGGGAAAGCGATTAATGCGATGCAGGCTGCCATTGAAACAAGGACCTGGGAATCTTTGGATTTATCTTTCGATTTCATTTTGATGGCCTCTCTTCTGGTGGTCGGCACTCTATTCCGTTATCTCTTCGATTATGTCACTTATCTTCTTGGCCAAAGAGTCATCAAAACGATGCGAAAAGAGATTTTCGCCGCCACCTTGCAAGCCCCGATTTCCTCCATCGACCAATCCCGTAAAGGAGATTTGCTCTTACGCATGGTCAATGACGTGGAAAATGTCCAAACCGGCTTAGTCAGCGGATTGGCCGCATTATATGATGGGGTTGTCGCCATCGCCATCACGCTGGTTTTCATGTTCACTTTGAATTGGATTTTAGGTCTGATCGTGGTCGGATTGACTCCGATTTCGATTTTTGTCTCCCGTTTTGTCTCCAAATTCAACAGCAAGAATTTCCGTCAACAACGGCAAGATCAAGGCTTGGTGAATTCCTTTGCCTTAGAAAGTTTGAATAATTCCGAATCCGTGGCCACGCTAGGCATCGCCAAAGAAAGGGAAAAGGATTTCGAGGCGCTTAACGACGATTTTAGGAAATCGACATTTAAAGCCAATCTTGGGGCTTCCACAATTAACCCTTCGACGCGCTTGGTTAATGCCATTATCAACGCTGCTTTGGTGTTAATCGGGGCGGTGTTAATCATCCATTCCCCTGAGAGGTTAGGGATCGATGGGTTTGCTATCGGAGATTTATCGGCCTTCCTTACTTACGCCTCTAACTATATGGCTCCTTTTAATGAAATCTCTAACGTCATTGCGGAAATCGATTACGCGTTAGCTTCTTTTGCTAGAATCGATGAAATCATCCATTCTCCTGCAGATAAAAATGAAGGCCAGGAAATCATTCAAGGAAATATCGATTCCTTAGCGGCGAAAAACATCAATTTCTCTTATGATGGAATCCGTCCCATCATCAAAGATTTCTCTTTGGATATCTACAAGGGCCATAAGATTGCTTTCGTAGGGCCGACGGGATGTGGGAAGACCACTCTCATCAATCTTTTGATGCGTTTTTACGATCCTCAAGAAGGCTCTTTCTTTGCCAATGGGGTTTCCACGAAAGAGTTAGAGAAAGAAGCTTTCCGCCACCATATTGGCATGGTGTTGCAAGACACTTGGATTTTTAGTGGCACCGTTTATGAGAATATCGCTTACGCTAAGCCCGAAGCCAGTCGTCAAGAAGTGGAAGAGGCGGCTAGAAAAGCGCAAGCAGAAGGCTTCATTGAACGCCTTCCTCAAGGCTATGACACCTGGATCAGCGATACCTCGGGATTATCCGTTGGCGAGAAACAACTCATCTGCGTGGCTCGGGTGATGCTTTTGCAGCCGGAGATCGTGATTTTGGATGAAGCGACTTCTCATATCGACGTCCGTACCGAGAAAATGCTTTCAGAATCTTTTGACGCCTTGATGAAAGGGAAAACTTCTTTGGTGGTCGCCCATCGTCTTTCGACCATCGTTTCCAGCGATCTTATCGTCGTGATGAAAGAGGGAGAGATCATTGAGATGGGGAATCACGAAGAACTTCTCGCGAAAAGAGGATTCTACTATAATCTTTATAACGCACAATTCAATTAAGGGGGATGGATGATGAAACAAGACAAAAAGAAAAACATTCTGACCTATTTCCTTCCTTTCCTTCTCTCCTCTTGCAGTCTCACCTCTTATTCTCGCCCTGTGACCCAAGCCACGGCCAGAGAGGCCATCGCAACCACCCAAAGCAGCATGCGGGCGAAGAATTATAACGATTTCAGTCAAATTAGCCTCCATTCCTATTTAGAAGAGGATCGGATCACTTCGATTTTCACTTATGAAACCTTTAACACGGCTTCTTTTGATTTCCGTTATGTCAAAGAACCATTCAATCTGAGCATCACCGGCGATTATTCCAATCATCGAGGAAAACAACAAAGCCACGATGATTTCCGTTATGACATCATCTATTCCAGCACCGAAGGATATTTGGTTTCTTTCAATGGAGCGGATTATGCCAGCGCCAGAAAAGAAGAGTTCAGCAAAATCGTCCCTTTCATCGATTTCCCGTCTTACATCAAATCGATTTCCACAAAGCTCGTGGACAAGGCTTTGGAATTAATCGATTCCGTTGGCTCAATCGCCGATTCTAAAGACAATGGCTTGGCAGGGTTTCAGACTTCTTCCAAAGGGGGAGACGATTTACGGATCGATTTCACGGCCCAAGAAGGAAAATCGGGGATCTTTGATTCCGCAAGCATGTTCTTCGAGGAAACATATGACGAAAGCACGGCGAAAGAATTGAATATGTATATGTCCAGCGGTCTGATTTGGGATTACAATTCGACCTACACTTTCGTGATTGGGGATGAGACGGAATATTACGTCCCAGGCACTTATGAGGCGAGCATCACCAACACCATTTCTTATGTCGACTGATTATGGCAAAACGTTCTGAAGCCACCGTTTCTTATACGATGAGCCGGATTCGGGGCAAAGACACGGGCATCGAGATGAAATTGCGGAAAGAATTGTATCGCCGCGGTTTTCGTTATCGGGCGAATTCCAAATCCATCTTTGGCCATCCTGACATCTCCTTTAAAAAATATAAAGTGGTGGTTTTCTGTGATTCCGAATTTTGGCACGGGTACCATTTCGAAGAGAATAAAACCAAAATCCATTCCCATACGGATTATTGGATCCCAAAAATCGAACGCAACATTTCCCGCGATCAAGAAGTTAATGCCCACCTTCTAGAAGAAGGATATACGGTCCTTCGTTATTGGGGTTTTGAGATTGAAAAAGATTTGCCGCGCGTAGCGGATGAAATCGAAGACGTTTTACTGAAAAAAGGCTATAAAAAATCCCTTCGCCAGGAAGGGAAGGAAGATGATTTCAATTAATTCGATTTGCGATCCACGAAGAAATTGAGAGCACCAATCGCCGCCGCTAAAAAAGAGAAGACGATAACGCAGATGGAACCAGCGCCCAAAGTGACGCCGAAATTTCTCAAGGCATCCAAACCGTTGATATTGACATAAAAATCAGCGGCAAAGAAGAAGAGAATGCCGACAGCAAGCCCAAGAACAAATTCCACAAGAGGAATGATTTTCTTGGCCTTATCTCCCGCTAAGAAGCCAAAGGCGGCAACGCCAACTAAGACGATTAAAGCGACAAATCCACCGACAAGCGGCCAAATGACGCGATAACTTTCTCCGTGCATCCCAAACATGGCGACGAAGACATTTCCTTCTCCGGAAGCGACCTCTTCGCTAAGCAAATCGGCAAACATGCACATAATGGCAACGAATGCGGCGATAGCCACGAGAACGGAGAAAACTCTAGTGTTAGATCTCTTTTTCATAATGAACGTCCTTTGATCAGTGATTGAAAACCCGTTAGACCGAAGTCTACCTGTGTTATTCTATCATTATTTTTGACTTCTAAAAGATGGAATATTCTTAGTATAAGAATTTTTTGGCTCTTATTTGCTATAATAATCGTGCATGGAAGTGTTTATCGAATATAGTGCCTTATTCTTCTTCGGCGCAACATCGGGGTGGGTCGTGGAGTTGTTCTTCCGTCGATTCGTGTCTCAGAAACGTTGGGTGAACCCTGGTTTTATGACCGGTCCGATTGTTCCTTTATACGGTTTCGGTCTTGCTATATTTTATTTCTTCGCCAACGTCATCCCTTGGGAAAACTTTTCTTCTTTCTTATGGCTCAATCGTTTGCTTGAAGTGCTCGCGGCAGGGGCCTTTATGACTCTCCTCGAATTCGTTGCCGGTTTGATCTTCATCAAAGGCATGCATGTGAAATTGTGGGACTATTCGAAACGCCCTGGTAATATCATGGGTATCATTTGCCCCTTGTTTAGCCTTATTTGGTTGGCCTGTGGCGCACTATATATCTTTTTATGCAACGAGGCCTTTAAGACAGGCGCAACATGGGTTGGAGAGCATTGGCAATATTTTTCCTTGCCGATTGGCGTTTTCTATGGGGCAATGGTGGTGGATTTTGCCTATTCGGTCAACCTTGCGACAAGAATCCGGAAAGCCGTTTCCGAATCCAAGGCGGTCGCTTCTTGGGAAAAAATCAAAGTCTCCTTCAAGGACCATTTGGAGGAAAAGAAACAAAAATCCAATTTCTTATTCGCCTTCTCTAGCAAGAAAGAAGAATTTGATCTGATGGTCAAAGAAGCGATGGCGAAAAGCAAGAAGGACTATGAAGACCACGTTGCCATGAAAATGGCCGAAAAACAGGCCAAGAAAGGCGCGAAAAAGGAGAAACACTGATGTTCAACCCGCTTTCCATCACTTTCCTCTCTTTCTATGTCGGGGTTTCTTTCGCAAACCTCGTTTTTTGTTTCCTTGAGAACGAGAGATGGCGGAAAATCACCAAACCTTTTTGCATGCTGTTCCTTTTGGGTTTTGTCTTTTCCACCTCAACGAGCCAATATTGGATCATCTGGGCCTTGGTTTTCGCTTGGATCGGTGATGTTCTTTTTCTCTTCAAAAAGCAAAAGATCTATGTGGCAATCGGGACCGTTTCTTTCTTAATCAGCCACATCTTTTATGTCTTAGAGATCGTTTCGCTTCTCCAGAATACCGGCGATCCTAATGCTTATCAAGTCTGGTGTCAGGCGATGTTCTTCTCTCCTCTTTTGCTTCTTCCTGGCCTCCCTTTATGCCATTATCTGTCAAAACGCGATTGGAAGCTGACCATCCTAGGGTCCTGCTACCAAGCCGTTCTTCTTTGTCTTTTTTCCAGCACCGTCCTGGCTTTATGTTTCGGCTATTCTATTTACCTTGTGATGGTTCTTTTTGGTGCTGCCCTTTATTATGTGAGCGATATGTTCAATGCCTACACCCTATATCGAAAAAAGATCAAAAAACGCGAACTGATCATCATGTCGACCTATTTGACCGCCCAGGCTCTCCTCGTTCTCGGAATGTTATTGACCTTGGCGTAAGGCTAAATAATGCAATAATTTTTGTAACGCTCTGCTTCGATGGGAGATGGCGTTTTTTTCTTCCTCGCTGCAATCGCCAAAATCTAAATTCCCTTCGTCATAATGGAAAATCGGGTCATAGCCAAAACCATGATATCCTCCGATCTTTTCGAGAATATGTCCCCGGCAAACGCCTTCAAAATAAAGAGGCGTGGCATCTTCCTCTTCCAAAAGGCAGATACAACAATGATATTCCGCCGAGCGGTCTGAAGCGCCTTTCAGCAAATCGATGATGTGTTGACCGACCACTCGGTAATCGGAAGAAATGGAGGAAGCATATCGGGAAGTATGGATGCCGGGGAAATGCTCACCCAAGGCTTTAATCTCAATGCCTGAATCATCGGCGATCACGGGCATATTGACCAATTTCCGCAAGGCTTTTGCTTTGATATAGGCATTTTCTGCATAAGTGGTGCCATTTTCTTCCGGATCATAAGAAATGCCAAAATCTTTATCGCTATAGACCTCATAGCCTAATGGGCCAAGGATTTCTTGATATTCCCGGAGTTTGTTTTCGTTATGGGTGGCAAGAAGGATTTTCTTCATTCTTTGACCTCAGGAGGGTTTTTCTTTTGCACCTGTCGTAAGAAAAGCATCGGCACGGCAGAAAGAAGGAAGAAACCCAAAGTGACCAAGAACATCACCGGAGAAGGCTGTTTTCCAGCCAAAGTGGGGTTATTTGGGTCGAATTCCGCGGTAGGAAATAAAGCCTGGGAAATCAGTGGCCCCGTGACCATCGGCAAAAGGACGACGAAGATCATTCTCACCCCTTGGAACAGGCCAACATCCCGCTCAGGCGTTTTATCACGAATGCCCGCCCCAAGGACGGCGGTGCAGATCAAATAGCCTAAAATCAAAGCCGTTCCCAATGTGACCATCAAAGGACGATTGAGGGCAAAGCTTCCCACCAAGAAAGCGCCTAAGGCCCCGATGGATCCTATTCCTAAGCCGACGAAGAAAAGCAAGGTACGGTTGATCCGATTCATCAAGAAGATGCCCATTAAGACGGTGAGCAGCGAGGAGACGATGAGGATGATGGCAAAAGCGACATAAAAATCGATCCCGGAGCCAAATCCAGCGCCATAATTCTCGACTGGGTTCTGAAAATAGACCAAATAATATGGCATAAAGGAATTGACGGCTGAATTGAAGCAGAAGAAGGTCACCAACAGAAGATAAAATTCCTTGTTTTCTTTGATGACGCTGGGACGGAAACCATAAATTAATTTCCTTCCATAGGAGGATTCACGATTGGGGACACAATTGTCTTTCGGGAGAAGCCAAATCGATATGACCCCAACCAAGGTGACGATCAAGCCACAAACTAAGAAATAATAGAACCAGCCATGAGCCAATCCCGCTTGTGAATCTGGATACACGCCTGCCTCAATTTGCCCTTTTAAGAACTCATCGGGAACAGCTCCGATATGGAATGGAATACCAATCCCCAGCATCAAAACGTTGGCAAACAAAGGGAGGATAGAAACCACGGACTCCACTTTCCCGCGGTTATGAGTTTCGGTGTGTTCGGTAAGCCAGGCGTTGAAGGCGGCATCGTTTCCCGAGGAGCCAAAGAAAGTCATCACGATATCCATCGCCGTCATGAAAACACCGACCAGCAGGATAGCCGTTGCTTGATCTTTGGTGAGATTTAGCATGTTGTGATAACTAAATAAGCCAAAGGCAAAGACCGTGACGCCCCAAATGATATAGCAAACATTGATGAAGATTTTGCGCTTACCCACCCGATCGGAAAGTAACCCGATAAAGAAAGTTGCTAGAGTCGCCGCCAGAGCGGAAGTCACTGTCATCAGAGTAATAGAATCGGTGTTTTGCGTTTGCGAATAGACCCAAAGGTTGATGTAATTGTTTTCGATGGCCCACGCCAATTGGCCGATAACGCCAACCAAAAGGATGGCAAACCAGAAGCGTGCTCCCAATTTCTTTTCTTTCATAAATCGAACCTCTAATCCTAATTCTAAACGTTTTTCTTGATAAAGTAACTCAGACAAGCAACAAGAAAGCCATCATCGATAGACCATTGGGGGTGTCTACCTTATCTGGCCTTTCATTTATGACGGCCAGTTTTTTACGCACCGTTGTATCGGAATTACCGGCCACGACGGCATGATTCGCTATAATTTCAAAGGCATGAACCAATTCTGTTCCTTTGTGCCAAACAGAATCAAAACATCTACAACCTTTTGCCATCCAAAGAGAGCAAAACAGTAGATTCCCCATTCAGCCAAAGAAATCGGATGGTGATATAATAAAAAACGGAGACAACGATGAATTTAGAGAACTTCAAGAAGAAAGTCGAAGAGAATTTGAAACAAATGGTTGGTGAGAAAGAAGCGGAACGCTTGATGACGATCTACGAGGAAGACTTTCCAGAGTTTTTGAGAAAGAAATCAAGCGCCGCGGCTACGGCGACGGCGATGATAATGGGCTACTGACCCTCAAAGGAAAAGGCGAAGACCGTTTTGAGGTCTTTCAGAATGCGGACGGCGACACCTTCCACGACGGCATCGGGGAAAAAACCACAATGAGCCGAAAGTCGCGTTTATGGTGCTTTCCGATAAGGAAGTCACATTGAAGGCGTTCGGCAAGGATTTTTTCATTTTTTGCTACCTATTTGCTACCAAAAAACAAAAAACCTCGACAATATCGAGGATTAATCAACTGGAGCAGGTGACGGGAATCGAACCCGCATGGTCAGCTTGGAAGGCTGATGTTCTACCACTGAACTACACCTGCAAATCGCTGGCGGACCATACGAGATTCGAACTCGTGATCTTCTCCGTGACAGGGAGACATGTTAGGCCGCTACACCAATGGTCCGTATCGGCGAGAAAAAATATACCATATTCCTTGACGCTAGGCAAAAGAAAAAAGAGAGAATCAAGTAATTCCCCCCTTTTTCAGCCTAAAAATTATTGGATTTCGACGAATTGTTTGACGGTATCTTCGTCAACATAGCCGACGAGGCTGTTTTTTGCTTCGCCGTTGTTGAAATAGAACAAAGTTGGAATCGAAGCGATGCCGAATCGAGCGGCCAAATCCGGGGCTTCGTCCACGTTGACGCGGACTAAGGCAATTTCTGGATGTTCTTCAGCGACTTTCTCAACGATGGGGGCGAGCATTTTGCATGGTCCGCACCAAACGGCGTAGAAATCCACTAAAACGCGACCTTCTTTGACGACTTCATCGAATTCTTCATTTGTAGTAACTTCTTTGATCATGAGCAATCCTCCTTGACACTAAAAGGCTAACATGAAAATCAAGGCAATCAAAACAATATGCAACGGATAATAAAGATAGGAGAAGTACTGGAACCATTTCCTCCGATAACCGCGCTCTCCGTTATAAAGGAGAATGAAAAGGCTGGCCAAGACGCAATAACTTTGAGGAGCGATCGTAAAATAGGGGTCTATCTGAGGGGCGAAATAACCGATCGCCCAGAAAAGCACCGTCACAAGGACGATAGAAGTGATGGCAATTATATTGACTAATCCCTGATATTTGGGATGGGCTTGGATTTCATTGTCCTCAAGAAGGTGTTCTTGGCCGTTTTCGTCAACGACGGTTCCGAAAGTGGCTTTTATTATTTTTTTCGCGAAAGGAATCGCGTAATACATCCCTAAAAACATTAAGAAACCAAACAAGGAATACCCTGATCTCGCCCATTCAGGGAAATAAGTGGTCCAGATTGGATTATATGCCCCAGTCGCATCCGCATAGATCTCGCTCACTTGAGCAACATAAGAAAGGAGGATAAACGCCAAAGGCAAAAGGGAGAATAATTTCCACCATCCTTTTTTCTCTAGGAAGAAAATAAAGAGCCCATAGGCTAATAAATCGGTGAATGCTTGACTGGAAAAGGCGCGAATCGAGAACTCTTCGAGGTTAATCATCGAGAGGATGATCTCCACACCAAAAATGGCGCCCCAGAAAATAGCGAGGCGAAGTAAATAATTGCCACGGTCATGCGTCTTATGCAGTCCTTCGGCCAACATGAAGATAAAAAGCGGGAAGGCAATTCTCCCGATAATGCGGAATACCATCGCCACGTGATGCATAGGGCTATCTTGTCCTGCATACAACAGCATGAAATAGCCGACATGGTCGATTGTCATGGTCAAAAGACCGATCAATTTCAGCCAAAATTCATTTAGGAATTCCATTTTTCGGCGCATTCTTAATTTGCCCCCGCAAGATAGAGAATAACAACCGTTAGATTGTTGATGGAGTGAGCGATAAAAGCAGCCCCAAAGCCGAATCTTTCATAAACGAAACACAAAGAGAAGCCGGCAATTAGATAAGACGGATAAGAAAGCCACTCATTGAGGGAAGCATAGTTCTTGATGTGGATCAAGCCGAATAAAGCCCCGATCACAAGATAGGCGACGACCCGATTGAAACGTTTCAAGAAGCCAAATCCAGCGACCCGATAAGTCATTTCTTCCACAAACGGCGCAATGATGCCGGTTACTAAAATCGCCAACACAGGAGCGGATAAAACACCGTCTTTGACGATGGATTCGTTGGTGTTAGGAGTGGCGCCTAATTGTTCGGCAATCAATCCCCAAATCGTGGAAAGGACGAGAATCACAACACCAAAAACGACACCATAAAGGGTACGTAAGTTGGCAAAAGATTTCCAAATCAAGCGATTTTGTTTCCATAAGAAGAGCAACATCGCTCCAAAGATCAAAAGATAAGTGAGATCGTTCATCCATAAGGAAAGCTCAACTGATTCTAAATAAGCCTCTAGGGCTGCCTTGATTTCCTCTTGGCTTAGGCTTTGGCCGGCTAATTCTGCGGTTTTGACAAAAACAGCCACTCCCCCAATGATTTGCGCAACGGCAAACAACAAGATGGTGCCAAAGGCAAGGAGAATCAATTCTCTCACCCACCCTAATGGCTGCGTATGTTCAAAAGAACGGTAAGAAGGGTTGAATTGTGGGTTAGGCTCCCCGCATTCGGGACAGTTTTTGTAAACTGGGTCGTAGATTTTTGCGCATTTTTCGCAAGTGGTCTTTTTTAAAAAAGGATTATGGAAATATTTCATCCCCGACATTTTATAGGAAGAAAGAAGGCTTTTCATTCCTAAAACATATTTTTCTTCCATTATTGCTATAATTGCCTTATGTCATTGCCTTTGCCTTATGAAACTCAAGAAAGAGAGCTGGTCGTTCTTGGCTCGCGCTTCATTGCCGTGATGATGCCTTTGGATGATTTGTCCCGACTGGGAGAGTGCCTTTCTTGGATAGGGGAGAGATATCCCAAAGCCACCCATTATCCATATGCAGCAAAAGTAGAAGCGAAAGAAAAGATATCAGATGATGGGGAGCCTTCCCGTTCTACTGGGATACCTTTGCTTTCTTTGATCCATCAAAAAGGCGTAGACCATATTCTTTTGTGCGTGGTCCGTTATTTTGGGGGCACGAAACTTGGACTCTCCCGTCTCACAAGAACCTATCGTGAAGCGGCGGGGCTTTTGCTTAACGAAGGGATTTTTGCCGAGGAAATCGAGGTCGAGGAAAGGACCATCAGTCTCTCGTATGGCGATTTCGAACGTCTGAAAAGGAAAATTGAAGAAAGCGATATCATGATGGAAAATGTCGAATATGGCATTTCGGTCACCCTAACTTTGTTAGGAAATGATAAAATGATTTCAGCGTTTTTGGAAACTGCTCCGAGCGCGCAACTGATTTCTTCAAAAAAGAAGAAAACGAAAAGGAGAATCATAAGATGATCAACGCAAGCGAATTCGAAGAAAGACGTGCCCGTCTTCTCGCCTTGATGGATTCTAATTCCGCGATGGTGCTGTATTCTGGCGTCGAAAAAGTCTCGACTGCCGACGAGACTTACCCATTCGAAGTCAACCGTAATTTTTATTATCTGACTGGCATCGACCAACCGGACTCTGCTTTGATTTTGGTCAATTCCTATGGCGAAATGAAGGAATTTTTATTCATTTCCCCTTATGACGAGAGAAAAGAAAAGTGGTATGGCAAACGTCTTACCCCCGCCGAAGCAAGCAAAATCTCTGGTGTCAACAATATCCAAATCATCGATTCCCTGACTGCCAAAATCGATGAAATTCTCAATCCTCAATATTTCGTTTATGGCGAAATCAAAAAGATCTACGTTGATTTAGACAAGGAAATCAAAATCGCCGACGAGATGACGACACGGGATCTGAAAAAGACATTAGAAGCGACTTATTCCAACGTCGCCGTTTCTGACGCTTATCCTTTCATCACGACACTTCGTCTAAGAAAATCCGTCCGCGAAATTGCCGAACTCCGTTCTGCAATCAACACCACCCAGGTTGGCATCTATTCCATTTGGTCACGGATGCGCCCAGGGATGCATGAATATGAATTGGCGAATTTATTTTTAAAAACCGTCAACGATTTGAGCGGTTATCAAGGTTTGGCCTTCAATACCATCATCGCTTCAGGGATTCACGGCACTGTTTTGCATTATCCAAAGCCAATGGACACTCTTAAAGATGGGGATCTCCTCTTGACAGATCTAGGTTCTAGAAATGGCTATTACAACGCCGATATCACACGCACGGTCCCGATCAATGGAAAATTTAGCGAAGAACAACGCACCATTTATGAAATCGTCTTGGGTTGCAACAAGATGATCGCAAACAAAGCCCGTCCGGGAATTACCATCGCCGAGCTTCAGGAAGCAACCATCGATTATCTCGCCAATGAATGTTTGGCCAAGGGCTTCATCGAAAACAAGGAAGATATCTCAAAATATTATTTCCATGGTGTCTCCCATTTCATTGGATTAGACACCCACGATCCTTATTTATCGAGCGATAAGACGGAATATAAGAAAATCCCGTTAGAGCCAGGAATGGTGATTTCCGATGAGCCAGGACTTTATATGGCGGACCGGGGAATCGGCATTCGCATCGAGGATGATCTTCTGATCACCAATGATGGTTGCGAAGTTCTCTCAAAGAACATCGTCAAAGAAATCGCGGATATCGAAAATGCCCTCGCTAGCAAACTCCGTTCTTGAGATTTGGAACAAAAACAGGCTTTGATTGAATTCAGAGCCTTTTTATTTTTGCTCCGTTGTTCCATAATAATTGTTAAGAAAACTAGAAAAGGATTTTGCCATGAAGAAATATATTTTGGCCATCGATCAAGGCACGACCTCAACTCGTGCGATTTTGATTTCCCATGAAGGGAGGAAACTTTATCAAGCCCAGCGCCCGGTAGAATGTCTTTATCCAAAACCAGGCTGGGTTGAACAAGACGCCAATTCGATTTGGATTTCTGTTGTTGACGTCGTCAATGAATTGTTAATCGTCTCCGGTGCTTCCATGGAAGAAGTGGCTGCCATTGGCATCACCAATCAACGGGAAACCACGGTCGTTTGGGATAGAAAAACAGGCAAAGCGGTCCATAATGCGATCGTCTGGCAATCCAAACAAACTCAGGAAATCTGTGAACGTTTCTCTGACAAAGAGGAATTCATCCGCCAGAAGACGGGTTTAAGAATCAATCCTTATTTCAGCGCCTCAAAGATCCGTTTCATCCTAGAAAACATCCCTGATGGTGAAGAGAGGATGAATCGAGGGGAATTGCAATTTGGCACCATCGATTCTTGGTTAATCTACAAGATGACAAAAGGTCAAGTTCACGCGACCGATTATTCCAATGCTTCGCGAACTTTGCTCTATAACATCTTCGATCTCCGATGGGATGAGGATCTTCTCAAGATGTGGAACATCAATCCGAACATGCTTCCCGAAGTCAAAGAAAACAACGCCGATTATGGAGAGGCTTCTTTCTTCCAGGGACACGTTCATATCTTTGGCGTTGCCGGCGACCAACAATCTGCCCTCTTTGGGCAATGCTGTTTCCAAAAAGGCGATTCTAAGAACACCTACGGAACCGGCTGTTTCATGTTAATGAATACCGGCGAGGCGCCAATTCTTTCTCAATCCGGGCTTTTGACCACGATCGGCTGGAAAGTGGATGGCAAAATTACCTACGCTTTGGAAGGTTCCGTCTTTATCGGCGGGGCCGTGGTTCAGTGGCTCCGTGATGAAATGGACTGGTTCAAACATTCTTCCCAATCCGAAGAATACGCTTCCCGTAAACCTGACACCAACGGAGTCTATGTCGTTCCTGCTTTCGTCGGACTCGGAACCCCTTATTGGGATGATGATGCCAGAGGTGCGATTTTCGGCTTAACCCGTGGCTCAGATCGCCATAATATCACCAGAGCTGCTCTTTATTCGATTGCCTATCAATCTACCGATGTCATCAAGACGATGAAAGATGACGCCGGACTTGATTTGCCTCTTCTTCGCGTTGATGGCGGCGCTTCTGCAAATGATTTGCTGATGCAATTCCAAGCCGATATCCTCCAATGCGAGGTTCGGATTCCGACTTGCGTGGAGACTACGGCCTTAGGCGCAGGCTATTTAGCGGGTTTGGGCTGCGGCTTCTGGAAAAATCTCGATGAAATCGAATCCAATCATTCTTACGCTAAGACATTTAAACCAACGATGTCCCGTGAAGAGGCCGAGCGTCTTTATGCGGGATGGCAAGAGGCGGTCAAAGCAACCCGCGCTTTCAAACCCAAATTATAATATTGGGGCATGCCGATCTCATTTCAACCAAACAAATCTTATGTGATCATCTCTCCTATTGAGAGACATCCCTATTATGAGGCCATTCAAAAAAGGCTCTCTTTGAGCATGGAGATTTTAACGCTCCAAAAGATGAAAAGTCTTTTTCGCTCGGCCCTTGACCCTAAACCTCATTTTGTCGGCAAAGAAATCGTTATTTCTGGCTATTTTACGAAAGGGGATGAAATCGCTTCTTATTTGAATTCCCTCAGTGGCAACATGTGCATCGGATATGAATTGGAAAATAGGAGGGACGTGTCATCGTTTTTGGATGTAGAATGCTATTCTTCCTCCTCGAATGAAGTGATTGCCACCCTATTCAAAATCTCCATTTTAGAGGCTACGGGGATCCCTAAGGAAAAGATTTATCTCGCCTCTTCCTCCCAAGAACAAAAACGTCTTTTGAAAACGATCGCCCCGGAACTTCAAATCCTGCCTGGCTTTGTTTGTCCGCCGGAGGGCAAAGTCTTGTTGCTTCATTTTGCAAAAGAAAATCATTCGAAAGAAAAGGAAGCGAGTTTAAGGAATCTTCTTCTCTCAGAGAATCTTTCTTCCGTCTCTTTTTCCGAAGAAGTGGAACCGAATTCTCTTCTTGGCGACCCTTCTTTGAAGTTACGATGTAAAAGGGTACAATAGGGCTATGCCCAATACGATGTCAAAAGAAAATTTCCTTTCCTTGCTCGACGCCCTTAAAGCGCCAGCTCAGTTAGATCGCGCTTTTCTTTATGAATCCTACGTCGATGCGAAAGATTCTTCTCATTCTTTCGCCGAGAATAATGACATTATCGCCAAGATGGATATCAACGATTTCACGTTGATTCTCTATTTGGTGAATGAACATCTTTTTTATCTTGTCTCCCATCCTGATCAAAAGCAGGCGGACTTGGTGAAATCAGAAGAATATGAACAATTCCTTCTGTCGATCACGATGGACAAATATTACACGAACGAGCATCTTGCTTATCGAAATGCGGCCTTCTCGAATCGTTTCCAGCCAGAGATTTCGACCATCGCCCTCTACCTGAATTTCATTTTGGGGATGCTTTCCCGTTATCATCAAGGAGACCCCAAGCAGACGCTGATCGTCGATATCATGCAAAAAGGCTTTTCGATGGCCCAATGCATTGTCTCTCTTCTGACCGGCGGTTTTGAAACCGAGGCTTTCTCTACTTGGCGAACCCTTCATGAGAATGAATGCATCCTTTTGACTTTGGTCCATCATGGCCAAAATGTTATCAATGAATATCTCAAACATCTCCAATACGCTATCGCTTTCCGAGGGGGCCTTTCGACCAAAGAGGCCACGGATAAGATCTTTGAGCAAATCAAATCCGAGATGCGAAGCCACGACTTGAAAAGCAAAGACATGAAACGCTTCATCGAATATGGTTGGCTCTATGGGATTCCGGAAATAGAAAAGGAAGAGGGCTTCAAATTGAATTTCCGCGACGGCGTTGAACGGGCTGCCAAGCTCCGTCAATATTCGAAAGTCTACGAAATGTCTAGCGAGATCGCCCATTCTTCCCCGTTGCTTATCTATTCGCGCAAAGATTATTTCTATTTGATCACGGTCCTAAACCTTTATGAATCTTTCTTCCGCCTCGAAAAAATCTTTTCTTCGCTTTATCTTTCAACGACCTCCAAAGACGAACAGCAAAGCTACGTTCGGATGCAAGGCCTCTACCGCGGAGAATTGATGGCGTCTTATCAAATCATGCAAAACCGTCTAAAACGCATGAACGCCCCTAACGAAAAGGCCAAAGAGACAGAGCAAAAAGAAAAGACTTCGGAGTGAGAACCGAAGTCTTATTTTCATCTTTGGGAGATCAAACGTCCGCGTAACAAGATCCGCCGATGAATTCTCTCATCAAGGAATTGCAAGGGACCCAGTCATCGGGCATGTCGATGAAGAATTTTAGCATTCCCATCAGACGATGCGCGTCTGGATAATAGATGGAATCCGCAGGGATGGCCTGAAGAAGTGGCAAGGCATATTTCTTCATGATGGCCAATTCATAAGGCAAGAAACTGTTAAAGACATAATCGCAGCCTTCTTGGTAAGGATAAATCCATTTAAATTCGCCAGCGCGGACTTTTGGCCACATCGAGAAAGTTTCTTCAGCCGGAGAATTACGGAATTTTTTATCTCTCACAAGTCTTCTTAAAAGACGTAAATCGGTCAAGGACAATGGATTGTGGTCATCGAGGTTGATTTGGGCTTGCGGAGAGATGAAAATCTTGAATTTCTCGCTCTTTGGGATTTGATAGGTCAAACGGTCATTTAAGGCATGGATGCCTTCGATGATGATCGGCTGGTCTTTTTCGATTTTGATCTTTCTGCCAGGAACGCGGTGCCCGACTTTGAAATCGAATTTAGGAAGTTCTGTTTCTTCCCCGTTGATCAAACTCAGCATGTTTTCATTGAAGAAATTGATGTCAATGGCTTCAATCGTCTCATAATCAGGCTCACCATCTGGGCCCAAAGGAGTCTGGTCGCGGGAACCATAATAATCGTCGGTAGAAATTCGAATCGGCTTAATTCCGCGAGAAAGCAATTCGATGCGGAGACGGTTGGCGAAAGTGGTTTTCCCGGAAGAGGAAGGGCCAGCGATGCAAATGAGACGGATATCGCGGATGTTGTCTTCGATCAATTGGCCCAATTCAACCAATTGGCGATTATGACGGTCTTCGCAGACGTTGATTAACTCTGCCGTGCCAGCCGTTTTGATTTCCTCGTTGATTGAAGCGACCGTGGAAATGCCAACAACCTTAGCCCAGTCATGCGATTCTTTTAAGGTACGTCCAAAAGTTGGGGCATCTTCGAATTCTGGAATCTCACCCAAACATTCGCTTCTTGGATATTGAATCAAGAATCCGGCGCCATAAAGACGGATTTTATATTTATGGATATAACCGGTGGAAGGGACCAAACGGGAATACATATAGTCCAAATAACCATCGCATTCATAGAAATGGACGGTTTTCTCAGGACGGTATTTCAGAATATCTTTCTTATCTTCAAAGCCTCTTTCATCGTAGATTTTCGCGGCTTCTTCATTCGGTACGACCAGGCGGTTAAGGCTATAGTCCGCTTTCACGAGGTTGTCCAATTCGTGAGTGATTTTGATTAACATCGCCGTGTTGGCTCTGACATCCTTGTCCAACAGATGGACCGAGATGCAGCGCGAGATGTTGTATGCGAAGCGAATCTTGAGGTTCGGATAGGCGCGGTTGAAGGCCATCGCGACTAAATAACGAAGGGATGCCTCGTACATTTTCATTGCCTGGTGGGCTTTTAGATCGAGCATCTCGACCTCTGCGTCGTAATAAATCTCATAGGTCAGCTCACGGACGCGGTTGTTTACCTTGGCGCAGATGATGTTTTTCTCGTTTTTCTCTTCTTCGGTCAAAAGATCGAGAAGGGCGACTTTTTTGTCGAACACTCTGGTCTCGCCATTCATGGTAACTTTAAATTGTTGCATGATAAATCCTCCTATCGATTCTCCCGAGTTCATTATAATTGAACGCATTTGGTTGGCCCACTATGTTAATCAATTACGACGGATTATGCAAGCGCTTTCATAAAAAGTCGTTTTTCTATCGCAAAAAATAAAATTAGGAGAAGGGGAAAGTCTCGGAAATAGAAGATGGCAATAAAAAGATTGAAGTAAAGCGCCTATAACATTGCAAAAATAATCGTTTTAAATTACTATTTCCTCTAGGAAAAAGGAGACGATTATGTTAACGTTCTATCAAAAATTGGACAATGACAAAAAAATCTTCTTTTGGCTTAGTCTTATTGGCCTTGTGGTCTATCTTGCTTTGATGCCTCTCTATTTCTTTGGGGTCGATCGTGGCTATCAATGGCCCAATGGCTGGCTTTTAGGGTCGCTCGTTGAATTAATCAGCTATCTCACTTTGCTTCTGATGACAAATAGCCTCGCGAAAAAAGCAGAGGAGAAAAACGTCATCGTCGTGATTTTGAACAGTTTGCTCCGCCCTTTCCTTTACGTCGTCGTTTTGGCTATTGCCGCCATTTGCAGCTTCCGCTCGGAATGGTTTGGGGGCTTTGATATGTTTGGCTTCTGGGCCGTCTTTGCTTCTTTGATGCCAATGCCGATTGCTTTGGTGATTGTTCATTTCGTTCGCAAAAACCCAAGAAAGCCAACGGATGAGGATCAGATTTTATGAATCTCTCGGAAAAGCTCAAAGAAATGCTCGTTTTTGATTGGGCTCATATCGACGCTCCACTTTTTTCTTCGCTCCTAATCATGCTTGTTTTGGTCATTCTCGGTGTGATTGTCGGGATCAAGGCCAAACTCGCCATCAAAAAAGAAGGCTACAAACACGCCCCCAGAGGGATTCTTTTCTGGGCGGATGCCTATTATGACTATGTCACCAAATTTGCCGTTCAGAATATGGGCAGAAAACATATGATTTGGGGCGGCTTCTTCTTTACTTTGTTCGCTTATCTTTTTATTGCTTTCAATGCCTCTTTGTTTGGCATCCCTAGCTTGATCGATTGGCTTTGGGCCCCGTTGTCTTTGGCCATTATCACCTTTGTTTTGATTCATGCGGTTGCCATCAAATATCAACATTGGTCTTATTTCAAGCGCTATATCGATCCAATTCCGATTTTTTTACCGGTCAATTTGATTACGATGTGGTCCCCGATTATCTCAACGACGATGCGTATGTTTGGCAATTGCCTTGCCGGCACCGTTTTGATCACTTTGATCCAATGGGCGACCTCTAATCTTTCCGCCAGCATTTTCTCTTCGTTTGGCGTCTCTTTGCAAATCACAGGCATCCCTGCCAATTGGAACTCGTTCTTCAATTCCTTCCCTTATTGGACGGGCACCTTGCTCTCCCCGATTCCCATGGGGGTTCTCAATTTGTATTTCAGCTTGTTCTCCGGGTTTATCCAAACCACGGTTTTCGCTTCTTTGACGGCTTTGTGGATCGCACAGGAAATGCCGCCAGAGGAGGATAACGTGTACGTTCCTTTTGAACGTGTCCCCACGGATTTACTCGTACCACAAGGCGAAATAACCAAATAATTCATAGGAGGTAATAATTATGACTGATGTTGGTGTTAAAGCGCTTGCCGCGGCAATCTGCGTTGCCTTCGGCATGATCTCCGCTATCGGAGAAAGCTGGATCGTCTGCCATACGGTGGATGGAATGGCGAGAAACCCAGAAGTGGCTGACAAATTAAGAAGCAACATGATCGTTGCTGTCGCTTTGGATGAATCGACTGCCATTTATGCGTTGATCGTCGCCATTTTGATCATCTTCGTCATGTAATTTGAGGAGAGTCGGATGAATCACATTCCATTTGCGATACTGGAAGAGACTTCTTCATCCACGCCTTTCACCCGTGAGGATTTTTTAGGGAAGATCTTTGGTAACATTTGGTCTTTGCTCATCAATCTCCTTGCGTTGGTGGTGCTTTTCGTCGTACTTTTCCTCGTCGCCTATAAGCCCGTGAAAAAATACGTTGAGAAACGGAAAGAATATATCGAACACAACATTCACGACGCAGAAACGGCTAAGAAGCTTTATGAGCAGAAAGCCGGAGAGGGCGAGAAAATCATTTCCGACGCCCAAAAAGAAGCTACCGAAATTGTCGCCAAAGCGGAAATCAACGCAAAAAAGGAAGCCGATTCCATTATCGCTGACGCCGCCAAGGAGGCCTCTCGTAGGCAAGAAGCTGCCACAGAAGCCATCAGACAAGAAGAGGCCGCTTCTCGGAAAGCCATCCACGACGAAATCGTGAACGTCGCCTTGGAGGCGTCGAAAGAATTGCTCGGCAGAGAAATTTCTGAAGAGGACAATAAGAAATTGATCGAAGAATTTGCGGCAAACATCGAAAAGGAGAAAGAGGTCTGAGAGGATGAAGGAAGAGATTTTCGTTCATTATGCAAGCGCCCTCTTCTCATTGGCCAAAGAAGAGGGGAAACTACCTGCTTATCTTGCTGAGATGCGGGATGTTTTAAACACGCTTAAAGACAACCCTGATTTCGTGGCCTTTTGCGCTTCTTATCGCATTCCCAACGAAAATGCTTATTCCTTGCTCGAAACCGTGTTTGGGTCCTTGAAATGCAAATCCATCGTTCCGTTTTTGAAATTGGTCGTGACCAAACATCTCTTCTCTCATATCGAAGATATTTGCGAAGCCTTTTTTAGCCTTTGCAATGAAGAATTAGGCATCAAAGAAGGCATCGTCTACTCGACTTCTCTTTTATCTCAAAAAGAAATCAGCGAAATCGAAAAAGCCCTCGAAAAAAGACTTTCATCGAAAGTATCCCTCAGGAACCGAGTGGATGCCAATCTTCTTGGCGGCGTCAAAGTGGCGATCGATGGAAAAATCTTTGACGGCTCTTTGCAAGCCAAAGTCGAAGGACTCCGCAAAAAATTACTTAAAGGAGGTACGTTATGAAACTGAATCCGAATGAAATCTCCGCGTTAATCAAAGAACAAATCAAAAGATTTGAAGGCCAAATCGAAAGCGCGGACGTAGGAACAGTCATTTCTGTAGGCGATGGAATCGCTTCCGTCTATGGTCTTAAAAACGCGATGTTAGGGGAGCTTTTGCTTTTCCCTAATGACGTCTACGGCATGGTAATGAATTTGAATGCCGATGATGTTGGCGCGGTTTTGCTTGGAAGCGATCTCAAAATCAAAGAAGGCGATACCGTCAAACGTACCGGCCGTGTCGTCGAAGTCCCTGTTGGAGATGGCCTTTCTGGCCGTGTTGTCTCGCCACTTGGCCTCCCAATTGACGAAGGAGGCCCTATCGAATATACCAACACCCGTCCAATTGAACGGATCGCCCCAGGTGTCATGACCCGTAAATCGGTAGATACCCCATTAGCAACCGGCATCAAGGCCATCGATTCCATGATTCCGATTGGCCGTGGCCAACGTGAGCTCATCATCGGAGACCGTCAGACTGGCAAAACCTCCATTGCCATCGATACGATCGTGAATCAGAAAGGCAAAGGCGTGAAATGCGTCTATGTCGCGATCGGTCAGAAAAACTCAACGGTCGCCAATATCGTAAACCGTCTCAAAGAAAGCGGCTGCTTTGACTATACGACCGTCGTCAATGCCTCTGCCTCACAGCCGGCGCCGCAACAATACATCGCCCCTTTCGCAGGCATGGCGATGGCCGAAGAATGGATGGAGCAGGGGAAAGACGTCTTAATCGTTTTCGATGATCTTTCCAAACACGCAGTTGCTTACCGTACTCTTTCCTTGCTTCTTAGAAGGGCGCCAGGACGCGAAGCCTATCCAGGCGATATCTTCTACCTCCATTCCCGTTTATTGGAACGTTCTTGCAAATTGAATGATCAATATGGGGGTGGCTCGATCACGGCTTTGCCTATCATTGAGACCCAGGCCGGCGATATTTCCGCCTATATCCCAACCAATGTCATTTCCATCACCGACGGGCAGATTTTCTTGATTACCGATTATTTCAACGCCGGACAGCGTCCAGCCGTCGATTCTGGCTTATCCGTCTCCCGTGTCGGATCAAGCGCTCAAATCAAGGCGATGAAGCAGGTCTCCAAATCTCTCAAAATCGAGCTTGCGACATATCGTGAAAACCTCTCATTTGCTCAATTCGGCTCCGATTTGGACGCTGAAACGAAACGCATTCTCACCCATGGGGCAATCGTGATGGAAGCCTTAAAACAGAAAAACTGGGCGCCGATGGATATGATTGATGAAGTAATTGAACTTTTCGCCGTCAATCGCTGCTATCTTGACGATCTACCAGTCGAAGAGGTCAATTCATTCTTAAGCGAAATGCTTCACTATGTCAAAACCTCAAATCCGGAGATCTACGACTCATTGAAAAAAGAAAACGCCTTCACCCCAGAGACTGAAACCGCGTTGGGAAAGGCAATCGAAACCTATAAATCGACAAGAAAGTAAAAAAGAAAAGATGGCCTCTTTAGCAAAAACAAAACATCGTATCGCCTCCATTAAAGGCACGGAGAAAATCACCAAAGCGATGGAATTGGTCGCCACGGTGAAAACCAAACGTTTTCTCACCGCTTACGAGCGGGGCAAAACTTACGCCCAGGAATATATTTTCTTGATGAGCCAACTTTTCGCTTACGACAAAGAAACCTCTTCCCATTACGCCAAAATGAACGAAGGCGATCTCCCCATCCTTTATCTGGTGATTTCCTCGAATATGGGCCTTTGCGGTTCTTATAATGGCAATCTTTTGAAATTCGTTGATGCCACCGTGGCCAAAGAGGATTATGTTGCCCCCATTGGAAACAAAGCCATCCATCGTTTCGAAAGAGACCCAATTTACGAGGGACGTGTCATCGATAAATACGAATACATCAATTTGGAAACCGATATGGATTTGCTTCACGACATGTGCATGAAGCTCAAAAACGATTTCAATTCAAAAAAATACAAAGCGATCCGAATCATTTACACCCGTTATATCAATTCCATCACCTTCTTGCCGACAATCTTCCAATTTTTGCCCGTTCAAGTCCCTCACGACAAATGGAAGCACGCTGACTACGCTCCGCCTTTATTTGAAGAGAAACCAAGGGATTTGATTCACCGTCTGCTCCCGAGTTACCTCACCAGCATTCTCTATGAAGTTCTCGTGGAATCCGAATTATCCGAGCAAGCCTCTAGAAGAACGGCAATGGATAACGCTAACGATAACGCAGACGAATTACTTGATAAATTAACCATCGAATACAACAAAGCCAGACAAAACGCGATCACCCAGCAAATCACCGAAGTCGCCGGTGGCGCGAATGCCAGCAATTAAGGAGGCCATCTATGAGCGATAAGAAAGAACAAACATTAGGAAAGGTCATTGAAGCCGTCGGCCCAGTCATCGACGTCCGTTTCGACGACAAACATTTACCCGCTCTTTTGACCGCCTTAAAAATCGAGATTTCCAAAGGGAAATCCCTCACCGTCGAAGTGATGCAGCATATTGGCGATGACACGGTCCGCTGCGTTGCCATGGGCGCCACAGAAGGCGTCTCGCGGGGGATGAAAGTCATTGACACGGGTGCCCCGATTTCCGTTCCTGTTGGCGAATGCACCTTAGGCAGGATGTTCAACGTCCTTGGCGATCCGATTGATGGTTTAGGTGGCGATTTTTCCCAAGAAGAACACGCTCCAATCCATCGCGAAGCCCCAAGTTTTTCCGAACAAAACGTCTCCACGGAAATGCTAGAGACCGGAATTAAGGTCATCGATCTCCTTTGCCCTTATGTTCGTGGGGGCAAAATCGGCTTGTTTGGGGGTGCTGGCGTCGGTAAAACCGTTTTGATTCAGGAATTGATTTTCAATATCGCTTCCGAACATAATGGCATTTCCGTCTTCGCCGGTGTCGGCGAACGTTCTCGTGAAGGGAATGACTTGTATTTCGAAATGAAGGAAAGCGGGGTTTTGAAGAACACGGCCCTTTGTTTCGGCCAGATGAATGAACCTCCGGGAGCTCGTATGCGCGTTGCTCTTACCGGACTTACCATGGCGGAATATTTCCGTGATAAAAAACATCAAGACGTCCTTCTTTTTATCGACAATATCTTCCGTTTCACTCAGGCAGGTTCTGAGGTCTCCGCGCTTTTGGGCCGCATGCCTTCGGCCGTTGGCTACCAGCCGACTTTGGCTAATGAAATGGGACAATTGCAAGAAAGAATCACCTCCACCAAAGCAGGTTCCATTACTTCCGTCCAAGCCGTATATGTCCCTGCGGATGACTTAACCGACCCAGCTCCGGCAACGACTTTCTCTCATTTGGATGCCAAAACGATTTTAGACCGCAATACGGCGGCTCTTGGCATCTTCCCTGCTGTCGATCCTTTGGAATCGACTTCGAACATCCTTGATCCAGATGTTTTGGGCGAAGAACATTATGAGGTTGCCCGCGCCGTGCAAAAAATCCTTCAACGATATAAGGAATTGCAAGACATCATCGCCATTCTTGGCATCGATGAACTTGGCGATGAAGATAAAGCCATCGTCGCCAGGGCTAGAAGAATCCGTAATTTCCTTTCTCAGCCGCTTCACGTCGCAGAAGCCTTCAATGGCTTCCCTGGCGTATACGTCCCCATCAAAGAAACCATTCGTTCTTTCAAAGAAATTCTTTCTGGCAAATACGATTCTTACCCAGAAAGCGCCTTCCTTTATGTTGGCACGATCGAAGAAGTCGTGGCCAAAGCCAAAGAAATGGAGTCGAAGAAATAATGGCGATCTTGACACTGAACATCGTGACGCCCAATGGGGCAATCTATGAAGGAGAGGTCAGTGCGATCTCCGTGCCTGCCGAGAATGGCGTTTTAGGCATTCTTCCCGGACACACACCATTGATCGCTCAATTATCCGATCATGGTGTTTTAACCGTGACTCTCACGGATCACCAAAGCAAACTTTATTTCACAATTTTCCGCGGCGTTTTGGAAGTGAAGCCGGAAAAAACGATCGTTCTCACGGAAAAAGCTGTTCCCGCCCCCGATTATGAATCGGCTAAAGCGAATTTGAGCCGCCTTCCCGAGAAAGCCGGAGAAAATGACCGCGACGTCCAGCGGGCGGATGTTAGAATCAAAACCACAATCAAATAGGAGCCATCATCATGAATTACATATTTGTTTCCCCGAATTATCCGGAGCGTTATTTTAAATTCGTTGAATCCCTACGAAAAAGAGGGGTGACTGTCTTAGGTATCGGTGATACCCCATGGAATGAATTGAACCCAAGGTTAAAAAAATCGATCACCGAATATTACTGGCTGCCGAATCTTGCCAATTTTGAAGAGATGCTTAAAGCCTGCCGTTTTTTCGAGAGGAAATACGGAAAGATTGATTATATTGAATCCAACAATGAGTGGTGGCTATTTCAAGACGCCCGTTTAAGAAAAGAATTGAATGTCAGAACGGGATTCTATCCGGAAGAAATGGAGAAAATCAAGGCCAAATCCGCGATGAAATCCGCTTTCAATGAAGCCAACGTCAAGACAATGCGTTATGTTTTAGTCAATGGCCCAGAGGATCTAGACCGAGTCAAAGAATTCGTCGACCAAGTAGGCTGGCCATTATTTGCCAAGCCAAATGTCGGAGTAGGGGCCAACGATTCCCATGCCATCTTGAACGAGAAAGAATTGAATTCTTTCCTTTCGCAGCCTCTTCCAGAAACCTATATCATCGAGGAATATATTGACGGAACGATTATTTCCTTTGACGGCATTTGCGACAGTCATTCCGATGTCGTTTTTTGCACCAGCGACCACTTTCCAACCCCTGTTGCCGAGGTGGTGAATGAACAAAGAGATGAATATTATTACAACAATCCTTTCTCTTTGCCATTCCAAGAAATCGATGGCAAGGCTTTTGAGGAAGCGGGCCGTCGAGTAGTAAAAGCCTTTGGCATCAAACAAAGGTTCTTCCATATCGAATTCTTCGTCTTACAGTCAGACAAAGAGGGCTTCGCCAAAAAAGGAGAATTTGTCGCCTTGGAATGCAATATGCGACCTGCTGGGGGATACACTCCGGATCTGATCAATTTTGCCAATTCCGTCTCGTGTTATGAAATCTACGCCGACGTGATCACGCAGGATAAGAATTGCCAGGACTTGGGAAAAGAAAAATATTACGCTTTCTCCGTTTCCCGCAGGGACCAATATGATTATCTCCATTCGCAAGAAGAGATTTTCAATCGTTTCGGATCCGTTTTATGCGCGCATGGGGTCTATGAAAAGCATATGGCCGAGGCCATGGGAAACGATTATTTTTATGCCAAATTCAAAACCTTCGAAGAAGGGAAAGAGTTTGATAAGTACGTTCGCGCAAAAATAGAAAAATAATCAGTCTCGATAATAAGAGGCATATAACGATTGACCTTTGGCTTCGATCTCTGAAGAGAGAATTCTTTCTTCCCCCCAGATTAGCCAATTGTCGCCAAAATAAGTGGAGACGTTTTCTTTTTCCTTTTCTTTCACCCGAGATAAATCCACAAGGTACGTGTCGCGATTTGACGCTTTGGCGTAAGCATATAACTGAGTGAAAGATTTCGCGTTTTCTACCAAGGACGGGTCATAATAGAACACCAAGGCGTTGGGATTTTTTTCTAACCCCTTTTTCAATGCTTTGATGGAAGAGAATTTATAGAGATTGGTAATCGAGCCTCTGGAAAAGAAGTTGGCTTTTAAAGTTTTGCGGTTTGCCCCGCCCCAGTTAGCGATTTTGCAACCACTTTCCTTCGAAGCGTAATACCAAGTCGGCGTGGCCCGCATAAAGGGATAATCCAAACTGGTTTCGATATTCTCTTCCCCAAAGTATTCGATGAATTTGCTGCGATTGGCTTGGAAAAGAACGTCTGAGCTCTCCCAAAAAACGACATCCAGGTAAGTTTCTTTTAGAAAGGAAACAAAAGTAGACTCAAATTCCTTACAGGTGGTGCAAGTAGGCGAAGAATGGAAGATATTGACTGAAACGCCTAATTCAAACTCTGGAAGCAGTTTTTCCATGGAAACTACGCTTGTGACATCCTGATAAGAGGCAGACTCAAAATCAGTTAGAAAAAGATCCCCATTTCGGAATAACTGATATTCCTTATCCGGGTCTAAATAACTCCCTTTAGATGGGGAGCAAGCCGGCAAAAGGAGACAAAGCAATGAAAAAAGTCGAATTTTCTTTTTCATCAATGCTATTATATCGCTTTTCTTATGGTAAACTTAAGCGAGCTTAAGTCTTTCTGAATCATGAGAATTCCATCTTTAAAACATCGAAAGCCACGAGTTTATATCTTTTTGAGCTTATTCTTGTTTTTGAGTGCCTTTTTATGTTTTGAGAGTGCTGTTACAGGGGCCTCATCGGCCGCCCAATCGAATGCCTTAGGCGCATTTTTGGCCAATTTCGTGAATTTCTTTTCTGGCGATGTCGCTTCCGTCCAAGTCGAGCCTACCGGCCTCTCTTTGCTTTCAGATTCGACTTATCTCCCTAACCTAGGCAAGAAGGCCCAAATTGGGATCGGGACTACCACAAGGCTTCAATTTGAGGTCTTGAATGAAACCTTAAAAAAAGGCGAATACGTGAACCCTGCCTTCAGCGTGACACGAGGAGGGGAGGCGCAAAATGGCGAAGAATATTTCCACATTATCTCGGACGTCTCTTCTCATACGGTCTATTTGGTCTCCGTGGGCGAGGTAGCAAACGACTGTCAGATCGTTGTCACGGCTGGGGAAAACGCTTCTTACACGTATGATTTTGATATTGTGGATTTGCCCGCTCCAAGCAAGGAAATCTGTAAGGGCTCCGTCCCCGATTCCCTCCGTCTTTCTGTGAATGAGACCTATACCGTTCCTTTGAAATTAGATGATGGGAAGAAACATTCGAATTATGATTCCGATGAATATCTAAGACGCTATTATGACACCAGAAAAATCGTCTCTAACAGCAGTGACTCAACCATCTGCGGCATCGATGAATTCGGCGTGATTCATGCGTTCAGCGAAGGGAAAGCGACGATTTCTTATGGCCCTTGGAAAATGAATGTCGAGGTGGAAGGAAATATTCCCGCTCCTGCGGACGATGAAGAAATCATCATCGATCAGACGGGAAATTATCTAGCCATCAACGATTATGACTACAGCAATTCCGGGATTCAAATCCAAGCTTCCTTCGCCCATTCTTTCCCAGACTCCTCTTTTACCTTCCAGGTTGTGGATAAGAATGGAGACTTCGATCCTTTGACAGCCAAAGTCATTCCTCTAGGCGTTGCCTCTTGTTCTGTGAAAGGGTATCGGAGAAATCGGGAATCCTATCTTAAAATTCAATCGAACGCCAACCCCAAATGTTCCAAGCTATTGCCCTTGACGTTTTCGGAAATCAAACCGGTAAAAATGGATTTGTTCAGCGGTGGGGCTTGCTTGACCAAAGAGGATTCGAAAAACGGATCGACCTTGGTTTTGCAAGCGTCAAACGCGGCAAAAATGGCCATTCAAGGCTCTTTCTTCGGAGAAAACAACAACCCCAATGTCACCAATAAGAATCTTCATGTCGAAAGCGATTCTGATGCCATTATCGTCACAGGCAACGACTCTAGCGTCGTCACCCTTTCTTTTACCCGAACGGGGGCTGCTAATGTCAGAATCTATAGCGAAGCCAATCCCGATCTTTATTATGACGTTTCCTTCTCTATCAGCAAGGTTTTGAATCAAGATCCCAACAACACCGACTTCCTTTCTTTTGTCCGCAAATTCTTCGGCCATGCAAGCTTATTTGCCATCGATGGAATCTTCCTCTTCCTTTTCCTGGCCTTCTTCTTGCTAGATGATAAAGGGCTCATGAGCGGGGCCATTGCTCTTGGTGGTTCTTTCCTTTTAGCTGGGATCACCGAAGTCATTCAATTATTCACCGCTGGTAGAACTGGGTCGATGGTGGATGTCGGAATAGACACACTAGGCGCATTCATCGGCATTGTCATCGCCTTATTGATTTATTATTTTGTCAGTCAACGAAAAAAGAAAAAACAACCCTTAGAAAAACCATCGGAATAAATGACTTCTATTTTAATTCCACACGCCTCGCCTGAGAGACAAGGTTTTTTATTTCTTTTGAGACTTTTTTCAGATGGATCGTTTGGAATTCCTTGACGATAGCTTCACCCAAAACTTGCCCTTTTCGTACGTTTTTCCGCGGACAATAGATAACATCCCCGTCATCTTGTGAAGATTGATAAAGACAAATTTCGGCGGCAGCGATGATTTCCTCGGGGGTCGCTTTGTCTTTTTTAATGATCACATGCGATCCAGAACGTCCTTGGATATGGAACCAATAATGTTCCTTGGAGGTATCGAAAAGGAAAGTGAGAAACGCGTTTTGTTTGGCGTTTTTCCCAAAGAGGATCTTCGTTCCGTGGAAATCGATAAAATAAGGGACTGAATCCCTAGAAAGCGTAGTAAAATGGGACTCTTTTTTTGTTTTAGCGGACTTTTGCTGAGGAATTTTCAATTCTTTCGCCATCACTTCAAGCCCGGCTTCGTCGGCGACTTCCAATTGAAGCAAGGCGCTTTCGCTATCTTCTAATTCCTCTTTGGCTTTCTTGAGGAAAAACTCACATTGAGCTATCGTCTCTTTCGCTTTCTTTGCCCGCTTATAGTAGGCTTCGGCATTTTGTGACAAAGAACGGCTAGGGTCTAATTCCACCTTAAGTCCTTCGTATTCAAAATCATTCTTGGTGCGATCAAGAGAAGAATAGCAAATATAGATGGCGTCCCCCTTTAGATTGTCATTCAGGTGGGTTCTGGCATTTTCGATGTCTTTTTGAAGATAGAGCAATTTCCTTTCTAGCAATTTGATACGGTTTTTTAAATGGGTGAGAAGATATCCGAAACGTTCTTTTTTCCGCTTATTGGAAAGCTCAATCTCCAAGGTTGCGCAGGCATTGTTGAAATCGGTCAACGAAAAAGAAGTGGATTCCAATATCTTTAAATTGCCCGGAAGAGGTTCATAAAGTAGTCCTTTCAATAAAGGACGTTTATCATCCATCGAGCCAGGGCGATAAGAGAGGATGATCTTATTTTGCTTATCGCAGACAATCAAATTCGCATGATGGGGGATGAGCTCCACATAAAGGATCTTCTCTTCATCTTTAAAGACGGCATTCATTGTGATGTAAGTGATTTTCAGAATCCGGTCTTCCTGATAAAGCTCGATTTTTTCGATATAGGCATTCCCGATCTCTCGTTTCAGATTAGCGATGAATTTATTGTCTAACGAGGATCCTTCTAAGGGATCTTTTGCCAGATAAACCCTCGGGAAAGCGCCATCTAAACAAATCACAAAACGATTGAATTCCCGCCCAGAAACATGGAAAAAGATCGTATCCGTCGCATAAAGAATCGGGGAAGAAAGATGCTTTCCCTCGAGATTTCTCTTTAAGAAAGGGAGGTAATCCCGCCATTCAGATAAATTCAACGCCCTCATCTTCATATTAATTATTATAAACAGTTTATTACAAAGTAATATTGCCGACTTTCCCCAAAAATGCTAAAGTCTATGCAAATGAAGAAAGGCTTACTAATTATCATGTCAGGCCCATCCGGAGTCGGAAAAGGGGCGATTCGTAAGAAAGTCATGGAAGACGAGTCCCTGAAATTGTGGTTTTCCGTGTCGATGACGACCCGTTCTATCCGCCCTGGAGAGGAAAATGGCCGGGAATATTTCTTTGTCAGCAAAGAGGAATTCAAGAAAACCCTTCATGAAGGAGGCCTTTTAGAATCGAATCAATACGTCAACAATTATTACGGAACCCCGAAAGCCAAAGTCGAGGAAATGCGCGAAAAAGGCTACAACGTCATGCTTGAAATCGACGTCAATGGGGCAGAACAGGTCATGAAAACCATCGGCAAAGAAAATGTCGTCTCGATTTTCATATTGCCCCCTTCGATGGAAGAATTGGAAACCAGAATTCGTGGCAGAAGCACAGAATCAGAGGAAATCATTCAAAAAAGGCTGGCAAAAGCAAGAAAAGAACTGCCTTTCAAAAAAGATTACCGTTATCACGTCATCAACGATTCCCTCGAACGTTGCGCGGAAGAAATCAAATCCATCATCAAGAAGGAATCCCAAAACCTTTAATTAAGTTATAATTAAATCGTGAAGATTTTAGATGTTTTAACTGAATATGGAGCCAGGTCTTTAGACCGGACGTTTTCCTATTTATATTTAGGCGAGAGAGAAATCGCCCCTCGTTATCGGGTCAAAATCGATTTCAACGGTCATCTGGCGATGGGTTTTGTGCTAGCCGTTCACGAAACGGCCAAAAGTAAAGCCCAGCTTACGGAGGAAAATGGTTACGAATTCAAAGAAATCAAGCCAGAGGACATCATCGACGAAGAGCCCTTGATCGATGAGAAGATGTTCGAATTGGCGAAAAAGGTATCGGATTATTATTTCGCCCCTTTGATTTCTGTCATTCAGGCGATGCTCCCTTTGAGTCTCTCTCCGAAACTCGCCGCTTTGCACGGACCGAAAATTGCCTATGAGAAGTGGGTAGAATTGATTTCTTCCGACGAAAGCGATTTGACGGACAAGCAGATTGAGGCTTTGCGTCTGATTGCCATGAACGCCCCGATTCTCAAAAAAGAGGTCGGTTCACCTTCAATTTTGGAGAAATTGGTTCAAAAAGGGCGGGTACGTGTCATCAAAAAAGAAAAACAGCGTTTCCAAATCCCACCTGAGGAAAGAGAAGAGCCGCATGAGATGACCATCCTCCAAAGAAAGGCTTATAACGAGATTCTTGAATCCCCGAAAAACGTCGTTCTCTTGCAAGGTGTCACCGGTTCAGGCAAAACTGAAGTCTACCTTCGGCTTTCTGAAAAAGTTCTTTCCGAAGGCAAAACGGTTCTAATGCTCGTTCCGGAAATCAATCTCACGCCTGCCATGGTGGATTATTTTTCCCGCCGTTTTGGCCCGAAAGTCGCCATTTTGCATAGTGAGCTTACCCCAGGGGAACGTTATGACGAATACCGCCGCATCGCCAATGGAAAGGCACAAATCGTCGTCGGTGCCAGAAGCGCCGTTTTCGCTCCTTTGAAAAACATCGGCTTGATCATCCTCGACGAAGAGCATGTCGAATCCTATAAACAGGACAATGCCCCTTATTATCACGCCCGAGAGGTGGCGATCATGAGAGGAGAAGAAGAGAACTGCAAAGTCTTGCTAGGCTCTGCTACCCCTTCCTTGGAAACCAAAGCCAGGGCTTTTCGTGGCGTCTATGGCTATGCTGAGATGAATCAACGCATTAACGAAAAAGCGTTGCCGAAAACCACCATTCTCGATTTGACGGATCGAAAAAATTTCAACCGCAACAGCGAAAAACTTTCCGCCCCATTGCAAGAAAAAATCAAAGAAAAACTCGACCATCACGAGCAAATTCTTCTTTTGATCAACCGTCGTGGCTACTGGACGGGCGTCAATTGCCCAAAATGCGGGCATATCTTTACTTGCCCCAATTGCGGAGGCAATCTCACTTATCACGCGGAAGATAATATGCTCAAATGCCACCATTGTGGATTTGTCCAACAATATCCTTCGGAATGCCCCGATTGCGGGAATACCCGTCTTCGTCGCATCGGCTACGGCACCGAAAGAGTCGTAAAAGAACTCAACGAGCTTTTCCCTGCCGCCCGTGTCGCAAGAATGGATTCGGATGTCGGGAAAGTCTCGAAAAACGTCGAAAAAGTCATCAAAGATTTCCATGACGGAAAATATGACATTTTAGTCGGCACGCAAATGATTGCCAAAGGGCACGATTTCCCCAATGTCACCCTCAGCGCTGTCGTTTTGGCTGACATCGGTCTGTCCTTGCCAACCTATCGCGCCTCAGAACGGACCTTTGAATTGATCGCCCAAGCCGTGGGGAGAAGTGGAAGGTCGATAAAAACGGGGGAAGCGATGATCCAGACTTACAATCCTGACCACTATGCCATCCGTTTTGGGGCCAAGCAGGATTATGAGACCTTCTTCCGGTATGAGATGAATCAGAGGAAAATCGCTCAATATCCCCCTTACACCTATCTTGTTTTGCTGGAATTCAACAGCAGAAACGAAACAAAGGCAATCGAAGCCTCTTACGATTTCAAAAAAGAATTGGAAATGCAAGAAATCGAATCCCTTTCCACGGTTGGACCAATCGTCCCTTATTACTCCCTCAACAATGGGAAATACAAACGCATCCTCTTGTTGAAATTCAAAAAGCAAGAAGAGGTGCTTCAATATCTGAAGGCAGCCTTGCCACGCTTCAACGGCCTCTCTGGCGTGGACATAACTGTCAACGTTGACCCACTCGATTATTGAAAATTAATAGACGTCCTCTAGGATTTTAGAAGAAATTGACTTCCTTTTAAGGAAGATATGATATACTTCTCTAGAAGGACGTTTTTGTATGATCACGATTCAAATTCTCGGGCTCGACCAATATGTCGTCGGCCACTATTCCAAGGATTCCACGGCGGACATCGCCAACCTTTTGGAAACCTCAGAGGAAGACATTAATTTCTACGCCCCGTGCGATTCTTTGCTCTTCCATGATGGGGTGGAACAAACCTCCTGGAATACGGTGGTTTTCGTGAAACTTCCGAAGAAATTCGAGGTTTTTGAAAATAAACTCGCGAACTATCTCATCGAAACGCTTTCTGATTTCTCCATCCATCTTGAAATCAACTTCGAATACATCGAAGAAGGCAAAATGTACACCCACATCAACCCAGATTATCCTCGCTATCTCACGGAAAAGAACATCATGAGCGTGAATGAAACCGAGGATGATTTCGATGAACACCACCATGCCGAGGAAGAGGAAGATGCCGATCCAAGAGACCGTGCCGATTTGGATTATAACGACCCAAACCAACTCTATCTTGGTGACGCCTTTGAAGGCAGACAAGCAGATCTCGATGCCCTCGAAAGACACCAGAAAGATCTTAAAAAATAGCCATATACAGTGGAGGTTCTATATGCAAGAATTCGATTTAGCGGAAAAAGTGCTGGAAGATGTCGTTGAAAACGATACGTATTTCAATGAAGCACTGAGAAAAATCTTCCAGGCGAATGTCAATCTTCGCCCTATGAGAGGCATGGTTGCCGGCATTGTCGGTTGTGAGCTTCGACACCATATTCTTTTTGAATATTTGCTTCAAGATCTTACCGACTACACCCCAGCTGAAAAGCGCACGCTTTCCCTCGCTCTTGCCAACCTCTATTTTTATAAGCACATCAAAAAAGAGGACATCATTGCGATTCTTCAAGAAAAACTAAGCGAAGAAAAATTTAATGCCGCCTCCGAATTGATCGCCAAAGCAGACCAAGAAGGGCCATTCATCCCAGAAAGCATCGCCAAACATTCCAATAAATACCTTTCTTTGCGTTTCAATACCCCAGAATGGGTGCTTAAGATTTTTGAGCATTATGGCTATGGATCGACTTACAAAATCCTTAAAAAGAACAATCGTCCCTTCTCTTCGACCGTCCGTGTCCGCACTTCCGCCATCCCGGCAGAAGAAGTGATCGCGAAATTCCCCGATTTCAAAGAAAGCCATGTTGAAGGCATCCTCACTTATGCGGGAAAAGAATCCCTTCGCAAAAATCCATTGATGAAAGACGGAACTCTTTTCAAAGAAAAACCGGTCACCAAAGAGATCGTTGACAAATATCATATCGAAGAACCCAATGAAATCTTCGTTTGGAATGGCAACGCCGATTCTTCCCTATTGAAGGAAGTGATAGAAAATTATGGTGCCTCAATCGGCATCAATTTAGGTGTCCCTAATCTCGATCAATACGCGGATGTCAGCCGTTTGATCAAACAAAAGCAATTGAAGAACGTCAATTTCTTTGGCTCGTCCTTAGATTCTTTGCTCGTCTCCATCTCTCGCCCTCAGGATTTGGTCATCTGCGCCCCGGCTTCTTCGAATTTCGACCTCATCCGTGAACAGCCGGATTATCTCTTGCATTTTAACAAAGGGGGAATGGATGAACTTTTCGCCCAAGAAAAAGAGGCTTTATTGGAGACTTCCAAATTCGTGGCCGAAGGTGGGACTTTCATTTACATGATCTACACCATCTCAAAGAAAGAAGGCCATCAGACCATCTTTGATTTCATGGCCAATCACCCAGAATTCCAATTTGTCGAAGAAAGACAATATTTCCCTTACGAAGAAGGAGAAACGGCACTTTATTACGCCGTCCTTCATAAAGATTCCAATGTGGCAAAAACCAGCGCCCCACTCAGCGAGATTCTCGGAAATGAGCAACAAGGCGTCTATGCCCAAACTTCCGCAGCCCCGGCAAAATAAACAATGAAAAAGAACCTTTTTGGCTACACCCTGAAAGCCCTCGAAGAAGAGATGCTTTCCCTAGGCGAGAAGAAATTCCGCGCCACACAACTCTACAGCTGGATTTACGTCAAGAAAGTCTATGACTTCGAGCAAATGACGGATATTTCCAAATCTTTTCGGGAGACCCTAAAACAAGAATATTGCCTTGACCTTCCTACCATCCATACCGAACAAGTGGCAGAAGATGGGACCATCAAACTTTTGCTGGAGATGGAAGATGGGGCGAAAGTAGAGACGGTCCTTATGCGTTACGATTATGGCAATGCCATTTGTGTTTCCAGCCAAGTCGGATGCG